>Ga0187894_10003039_pt1 | contig 19242 bp, 18 predicted proteins | sample GBC1701081metaG_FD_136650 | JGI IMG/M metagenome (GOLD analysis project Ga0187894, IMG submission 136650) | White microbial mat communities from a lava cave in the Kipuka Kanohina Cave System on the Island of Hawaii, USA - GBC170108-1 metaG ...
CCGTCATCAATGCCGACTTCGTGAATCGTGAGGATGCCTGGGTGATTCAGGTTCGAAGCGGCAGACGCTTCCTGCTCGAAGCGTTGCAGCCGATCCCTGTTGGTCGTGTACTCCTCGCTGAGGATCTTGATCGCGACCTTGCGGCCGAGTTTCATGTCTTCCGCCAGGTAGACTTCGCCCATCCCGCCCGCACCGAGTTTTTCGAGAATCCGGTAATGGGAAATCTTATCTACGTCCATGAGTCACGATTCAGCAGCGCGACTATCTCGTTGGTACTCCCTTCGATGCCGATCTGTTTCAACTTGCCGCTGTGACCGCTAACAATTTTTACGGCACAGCGCGAAACATTGAACGTTTTCGCCAAAATTCTGATCAACTCTTCATTCGCCGCACCATCGACCGGCGGCGCCGCTATCCGCACCGCAACGCGCCGTTGTGTGCTCCAACCACTTCGCTACGTGACGATCGCGGTACAGCCTGGACCTTGAAAACGACCTGACCGTTGCGAAGGGAATGGACTATCACTTCTTAACTGCTCGTCTTAAAAAGCGACGGGAGACGTGCGCAAAAGCGTTCCCGCAATCGCCGCTTGAAAGAGCCACAGGATAAAGAAGGCCACGATTGGAGAGATATCGAACCTGCCCAGCGGCGGAATCATGCGCCGCAGTGGACCAAGCAACGGCTCGGTCGTGTCGACCAGAAACCGCATGAGCCGATTGCCATAGCTGACCATGCCCCAGGAAAAGACTATCCGCATGAAGATCAAAAGAATGTAGATCGAGATTAGGCCGTAAAGAATAAAGCCCAACACCGAAACAATCGCGCCACTTAGGGCGCTCGTGATAACCCCTTCGACGGTCATCGCGATCGTGGACATGAGTCGCACCAGGAAAAAACCGAGGAGTATCGAGACGAGGATTACAACCAACGGCGCGAACTTTGGATCGACGCCCACTTGCCGCAGCGTGCCGCGCACGGGAATAACGAATCCATCCGTCAGCCGTCGCAGCGTGAGCGAAGCCCAGCCAAACGGATTCAAGTCCCGGGCGTCGCCAATCATCCGCAAGATCATCAGCACGATGACTGCAACAATAGCCGCCTGAATGGCCCAACTGAAAAATAATAATGTGCGGCTAATTACCAGCATGTCGTTCACCAAAGATCGCGGTGCCTATGCGCACCATCGTCGCCCCTTCTTCGATCGCTACTGCAAAGTCGTGTGTCATACCCATGGACAACTCACCACTGCGTTCGCCGAAAGCGCCTTTCTGCGCAAGTTCGTCGCGCAGTTCTCGGAGTCTACGAAAGTAAGGTCTGGCTTGTTTCGGATCCTCAAAGAACGGCGGCAGCGTCATCAAGCCGATCAATTCGAGCCGCTCGAGCTGTTGCACGGCCTCGGCCAGTTGCGCCAACTCCTGCTCGTCAACTCCCGACTTGGTTTCCTCGTGACCCAGATCGACCTGGATAAGCAACGGCAGTGACTCGCGCCCAACCTCCACGCACAAACGATCGAGCCGCCGGGCAAGCTCGACCGAGTCGAGCGAATGGATAACGTCAAACAGGTTCACCGCGCGGCGGGCTTTGTTTGCCTGAAGATGTCCGACGAGATGCCAGCGCACGCCCGTTCGTCCCACTTCCGGAATTTTCAACTCCGCCTCCTGCACACGATTCTCGCCGAGGTCCATCGCTCCGAGAGAGATCAGCTCTCTGACGAGACTTGCCGGATGGGTCTTGCTGATCGCGATCAACGTAACCTCTGCGGGGTTGCGACCGCACTTTTCAGCAGCCGCAGCGACGCGGGCCTTAACATCCGCAAATCGTGCGGCAAGGCCTTGCATCTGGTCAACCTCGCCAACGTCCATCTCAGTCATCGTGAGTTCAGCTCGTCCGAGACTCATAATACCTCAGGCTGCAAAGGGTAGCGCGAGAGACTGCCGACTTTTGCCCCAGTTGCACTGATCGTGTGTCAACGAAGCAGTATAGTTGATGAGGTCGAGGTCAGAAGTCACGTCGATCCAACAGAATTCCTCATCTCAATAACGATTTTCAGCAACTTTTTGGCGGTTGACACCCTCTAAACTGGTTCGCATAATGGCAACCCGTTACTTGCGGATGTGGCGGAACTGGCAGACGCGCAGGTCTCAGAAGCCTGTGATGGTGACATCGTGGAGGTTCAAGTCCTCTCATCCGCACCAGTGCAATGATTTTTTGCGGCGGGTCTGTTAAGCGGACTCGCCGTTTTTTCGTTTGTAACACAGGGCGCGCAATATTCCTGAAGGTCGAAATAATTTGTCACGGATTTTCAACGCCCGGTGTCTTTGAATTAAGAGGTTCAGTCTGAAAGGGGAGTATTAATGAACGTCGATCAAGCAGCTCTGAACGAAACCGACAATTTGGGACCTGCGGGCATTAACAATCAGATGCCCGACAGAATGGTGCGTTTGAAGCTTGCCGAGCGGCCCGACCGCGACCGTATTCAAAGGGTTGTCGATCTGGCTGATGCTCTTTTAACAGAGGCGGAGACTCTGGCTCGTGATAAGGCTTTCACAGAGGAGGCAACCAGACTCAAACCATTGGACATTCTCGGAGGAATCAGCTTTTACGACGAAGTACAACGGTTTGAGACTCACTTGATCAAAATGGCGCTGGCTGAAACCGGAGGTAATCAAGCGAAGGCAGCCAGACTGTTGGGCATTAAAGCCACCACTCTCAATTCCAAAATCAAGCTCTTCAACATCGATGTTGGCTAGGGCCGACCTGCCGTCATCATTCTCCAGTCTTTAATTCACAGCCTCTGACGTCCCGAGCATCTCCGGCTCGGTGACGTCGGAGACCGTTAGCAACTGTTCCTGAAAAAGATTCGAATCTATCAACGTTTGGACGACGTATCGTCCAGCTTTCGGAAAGGTTACGTTGACGAAGAAGCTGATGTTGTCGGCGAAGCCGCCACCGGCGATCTCGAAGCGAGTCGGTTGTGAGACGACGACTGGTTGCTGGCGATCGGGCGTGAGGATGCGAACCTCCGACAGGTAACTGCCCTCTCCCTGCCAATGACTGACGACGGCAAACTTGATCAGCGAGATCGGGAGTTGTTGGACCATGATGTTCTGGAACACGCCCATGAACGACAACTTGTTCCCCGCCTCGAGCCGGACGTCGTCGCAAAAGAGTGTGTAGACCAGTTTCAGGTTCTTCGGTTCCGAGCTACTCATGGGTGTTTACTCCATTCAGCCACAAAGAGGCACAAAAGGCACAAAGGCAGTTGAGTTGCTTTTTCTTCTTGTGCTTCTTTGTAGCTTGTTATGCCAACATTTCCTTAAATGTGTCTTCGTCGATGACCGCGACGCCGAGCGACTCCGCTTTATCGAGTTTTGAGCCTGCGGCTTCACCGGCGACAACGTAATCCGTTTTCTTGCTCACTGAAGAATTGACGCGTCCGCCACGTGCTTCGATCAGCGCCTTTGCTTCGTCGCGAGTAAAACTCGCGAGAGTTCCGGTGAGCACAAACTGTTTGCCCGCGAAGCGTTCGTCGAGAGCCGCGCCGCTGGCTCGCTTGCTTTCGGTTTGCACGCCTGCCGCCCGCAGCCTATCACAAAGCGCGCGATTCCCTTCATCGTCAAACCAGTCGCGCACACTCTCGGCAACGGTCAACCCGATCTCCGGAATCGCGTCCAGCTCTTCAACAGACATCTCGGCGAGACGTTCGAGTGAGCCCGCCTCGTGGGCCAAAATGCCGGCGGTTCGTTCACCGACGTGGCGAATGCCGAGCGCGTAGATCAGATTTGTCAGTTCGCGATGCTTACTCGCTTCGATCTGTTCGAGCAGGTTGGTGGCCGACTTCTTCGCCATCCGCTCAAGACCGGCGACCTGGTCCAGCGTCAACGAATAAAGATCGCCAACGTCCTTCACCAGTTGTTCAGACACGAGCTGCGCCGCCAGCGATTCACCCAGGCCCTCGATCCGCATCGCGCGACGCGACGCGAAGTGCAGCAACCGGCCCATCAACTGCGCGTGACAATCAGCGGCCACACAACGGGCGACCACTTCACCTTCGATCCGTGAGATCAACCCACCGCAGACCGGACATTCCGTCGGCGGTACAAAATCCTTTTCCTTTCCGGTCCGTTTCGAGGTGACAACGCTCAACACCTTGGGAATGATCTCGCCGCTCTTCTCGATCATGACCCAGTCGCCGATCTTCACGCCGAGCCGTTTGATCTCGTCTTCGTTGTGTAATGTCGCACGCGAGACGGTCGTGCCCGCGAGAAACACCGGCTCCAGATAGGCGACGGGTGTCAGGGCTCCGGTGCGTCCCACTTGAACTTTGACATCCAACACCTTCGTCGACGCCTGCCGTGCCGGATACTTGTAAGCGATGGCCCAACGCGGCGCCTTCGTTGTTGCGCCAAACTCATCCTGCAACGCAGTGGAATTGACCTTCACAACGAGGCCGTCGATCTCGTAGCCGAGATCGTCGCGCAGCGCCTCTTTTTTATTAGCGAATTCGATGACTTCATCGATCGTTTTGCAAACCTTGCGATGTGGGTTCACGCGAAAGCCCGCGGCCTGTAGCCACTCGAGTGCTTCCCAATGCGTCGCAAACGGCTTCCGTCCGCCACCGGCGAACAGATCGTAAACAAACAGGTCGAGCTTGCGGCGCGCGACAAGACGTGAATCGAGTTGCCGGATCGCGCCCGCCGCCGCGTTGCGCGGATTGGCAAACCGCGGCTCGCCCGCTTCTTCCCGTTCAGCATTCGTCTTCTCAAACACATCACGCGGAATAAACACCTCGCCACGCACTTCAATGTTCGCGTCCAGCACTTTTACATCGCTTTTGAGCCGCAACGGCACGCTGCGAATCGTCTTCGCGTTCTGCGTCACGTCTTCGCCAATACGTCCGTCGCCACGAGTCACGCCACGCACCAGCAGACCGTCCACATACTGCAACGACAAAGAAAGTCCGTCGATCTTTAGCTCGGCGACGTAATCGAGCGGACGACCGTCCGCGAGCCGGCGGCAACGCTCGTCAAACGCGCGGAGCTCGTCGATGTTGTAACTGTTGTCGAGCGAGAGCATCTGCCGGCTGTGGACCACCTCGGGAAACCCCTCGGCGGGCCGGCCGCCAACTCGCTGCGTCGGACTGTCAGGCGTGACTAATTCAGGATTGGCCTGCTCGAGCTTTTGCAGTCGTTCGAGCAGTTCGTCGTATTCGCGATCGGAGAGCTCCGGGGAGTTGTTGACGTAATAAAGTTCGTCATGACGTCGAATCTCCTCTCGTAGTTTCTCGATCTCGCGTGCGGTTGCCTTCGCGGCCAAAGTCACTCCCTCTTTTCTGCGTGTTTCGTTCGTGGCAGCGGCGCCGTCGGTTTGCTGTCGTCGTTAACTGCCGATTCGGCTGGGTGTTTCGACTTCGTTTCTGCCAGCCTGTGCAGCACGCGACCGACGAGCTTGATGCTTTGCAGGAAGTCGTCGATGCGGATGTTCTCGTCCGGTCCGTGCGGATTCGATCCTGCGTAGCCAGTGCCAAACGAAGCGACTGGCGTCGGCGGCAGCGACACGCCACAAACCGCGCCCACTGGTCCACTCGACGGATCCATCGGGTAAACGATCGCCGGCCGGCCGTAAACTTCCGTAGTCGACTCCACCACCGCGCGCGCAATGCGCGACTTCGCCGACGACTTCGCCAGCGGTGCACTGCCGAGCTCGATGATCTCAATGTCTTTGAAACCGCGCACGTCGAGATGTTCGCGCAAGAGCCCGACGACGATCTCCGCCGTCAAATCGGGCACCAGCCGGAAATCAAGCCGGGCCATCGCGGAACTGGGCAAAACTGTCTTCGCGCCCGCTTCAGTGTGGCCTGTATGAATACCGCAGATCGTGCAGGTTGCACCAAAGATATGCTCCTTGATCAGCGTCTGGCCCTTCATTGCACGCACCCAGCCGCCGATGCGAAATTCGCGCTTTAGTCCCGCTTCGTCGAGTTCGATGGACTTCAAGGCTTCCACATCTTCATCACTGATCGGAGCAACGTGCGACGAAAAACCATCGATGGTAATGACGCCTTTGGGTGAGGTGATTGTGGCGAGTGCCTGCACCAGCCGCCACGCGGGATTGGGAACAATCGTGCCCCACTTCGAATGCAGATCCGAACGCGCGCCAAACGCACGCAGCTCGAGAAAAGTGATGCCTTTGAAACCGAGACTCACGACCGGAGTCTCTTTCGTGTCGCGCCCGCCTTCGTCCCACAAACAGCCGTCGGCTTTCAAGAGATCAGCGTGCTCGCTGGTGAAACTGTACAGACTCGGACTGCCGAGTCCGTCTTCTCCTTCGATCAGAAAACGCAACGTGACCGGCAGTTTGCCAAATGTCTTTTGATAGGCTTCGACCGCGGCGAGACGCGCGATGAGATCGCCTTTACTGTTGGCGGCGCCGCGTGCGTATAACTTTCCGTCCCGAATTGTTGCTGCGAATGGGCCAGAGCTCCACTCGGTGAGGTGGCCCACTGGCTGCACGTCGTAATGACCGTAAACTACAAAGCTCCTGGGACCACTGCCACATTCGCCGTAGATGATTGGATAACCTGAACCGATTCTGAACGTGCGGGTGCCGATACCGACACGTTGCATCAACTGCTCAACCGTTTCGGCAATCGCGCGCATGCCGGTGCCCCGCGCAGCGACTGACGGCATCCGGCAAAGGCTCTGCAACCTCTCCGTAAAGCTCCGCGCGTGTCGATCCACATAACGGTCAAACTTCGTAAACGTCATGATGCAAACATGGGCCACAAAAAGACACCAAAAGCACAAAACAGAAAGGGTCAAGCAGTCAAACTCTTTTGTGACTTATGTGCCTCTTTGTGGCTCAAACAAGAGATACCGCGATTCCTCGGCTCCTCGTTCAAACGCCGCGCAAACCAAACCCTGCGCAAAGACTCTTTTGAATTCCTCTCTGACGTGCGCCTGCGTGTCGCGCGCCTGTTGCAGATCGCGCTTCACTAATGCACTCCACTCCGCCGGAATCGCCACAAACGCAACCGGCTGCGCCTCAATCTCATGTTTCAATCCGGCGCCCAGCGCCACCACGCGCGGCGAATTCAGATCCCAACGGGCGAAGAGCCGGTCGCTTTGGAGTCCCGGCCGATTCTCGACGGCCTCCGTTGGATCTGCGAAGTAGTCAGTTCCGTAATAGTTCTCGTCGTAGGTATCAACCGTGACGCCGAGCCGGTTTAAATTGAAATGCGCATTTCGCGCCTGCATCGGGTCCCACGTCCACTTAATAAACGTTCTTCCTTCGGTGAGCGCCTTTTCGCGTTGCGCCCACTTCAGACGCGCGCCAATGCCCTTGTTCTGATAATCCCTGGCCACCGCCATCATGTGCGAGTAGCCGTAAATCTCGTTGTCAGGCCGCACTGCCGCCAGGTGATGAACAAAACCGATCATACGGTCAGCGACAAACGCTGCGAGCGTCCAGCCGCCGGCCTGTCGCGAAACTATCAAATGGCGGCGCGGAGAGATTTCGAGATCCGGAAGTCCAAAAGCCTCTCGTTGAAGGGCAACACAACTATCAAACTCTTCGATGGTCGTACACTCACGAATCTGAATCTCTTCCATGCGTCTGCGGTTTGTCCTCGATCCTTCTATCCTTGCGTTTATCCCTTCTGGGGCCGCGCCGGCATCGTAATCCGCGCTTCCAAACCACGCGGCACGCCGTTTTGTAACACCACGCTTCCGCCAATCAATTCGAGCAGTTTGCGGCCGATGATAATTCCGAGCTCGTTGATGTTCGGCTCGTGCGCGGAGCTGCTGTGCTCCGGATCGAAGACACTCGACGTGTCTTTCGGCGGCTCGCCGTTGTCCTTCACACGAATGTCCAGAATCGACTGATCGTCGATGCCGACGGCCACCTTTACGAATTCGCCCGCAGGACTGCGACTCACGGCCCAGGCGATGAAGTTGAAAAGGATCTGCCGCAGCTTTCCCTGATCGGAGACGACCGTAGTGATCTCCGGTGCGACTTCATAATCGATCTTCACCTGTTGCTTATGAGCCATGCGGGCCGCCGCCGCCACCGATTCGCGCAAAGTTTCACGCAGCGGGAACTCCTGTAAGAAAACCTCTGTCTGGCCCGCTTCGATGCGCGAAAGATCGACCAGTTGATTCAGACTCGCCTGTAGTTGAAACCCGGAATCCTGAACCTTCTGGCAGAAGCGGCGTTGCGTCTCGGTCAGTTCTTCCTGGTCTAACAAGATCTCGCTAAACCCGAGAATCGACGTCAACGGCGTGCGCAGTTCGTGCGACATCCGCGCCAGAAACAACGAGCGATAGTGCGAAACTCGGCGCAACTCCCGGTTCGCTTCCTCCAGTTCCGCGGTGCGCTGTCTTAGTTCCGCGATCAGCTCTTCGACGCGCTGCGGCGAGTTCTCCGCACTTGTTGCCGCGTCGCCTTTTTCAGTTGCTCTGTCGACACTCTTACGTGCTGTTTCGCTCATAGACCTCAACCTGCTTGTAGACGCTTCATCCTCGGGGGCCGAACAGAGATGTAATGTGGCATCACTATAGAATCCGCCTCCGCGACTGTCAAAGCCCTGCTTTTTTCGTTTACGATGGGGCCGAAATGACTGGCCAACTCAGTGAGCAGCCGCCGGCAGAACTAATGCGCGAGTTATCCGCCAAATCCCTCGCCGGTAAACTCCAACTCGAACACGACCGCATCAAGGTTGTCATCTATTTCAACAACGGCGAACTGCTCTACGCCGCCTCAAATCTGCGCCAGTTGCGATTACGCGAATACTTGCTCAAAGCCGGAATCAACGAGGCCGCCCTTGCTCGTTACGAAGGGCGCCGCCCGGACCTTGAGCTCGCCAAGGTACTGTGCGCCGATCACATACTTTCACCCGCGGTCGGCGAACAGGTGCAAACCAAGCAAGTTACCGACGTCCTTCGCGTTGCGCTTGCATGGACCGAAGGTGCATGGGAATTCGACGAGCGTGCGCGTCTTGACCAACAAATGAACCTCAAAATCGATATGCGCTCGTTGCTTCTCGAAACCGGCCGGCGCACACCACCGAAGTTTGCCGCATCGCGCTTTCGCCTTCCGGCGGAACTCATCTCACCGATCTCAACATCTCCCGAATTTGCCAACCTGCTGCCGGCAGAAGTCTTTCTTCTTTCTCGACTCGATCGCCCGACACCTTTGCCGGAGCTTGTAGCCATCAGCGGTGTAAGCGAGAACGAAGCGTTTGTCGTGGTTTACTCACTCGCGCTTGCCGGACTGCTCGAACGAGAACACTGGCGCCACGCGTTTAGCGGCAGCCAGCCCGTGGCGGCTCCTCAAGCAGAGCCGGAAAAACCAGCGCCGCTCGCGCCCACGCCGCCGGAAGAAAAGCGCGAAGAAGACGTCGAAGCTTTTCTCGAAAGACTCAACAACGCGCAAACGCATTACGACGTACTCGACGTGACTAAAGAATCGTCACCGGCGCAGATGAAGGTCAAATATTACGAGCTTGCGCGGCGCTATCATCCCGATCGATTTCGCAAAGCCGATCCTTCACTGCTGGCGCGCACTGAATCGGCATTCGCGCGTATCACGCAAGCGTACGACACGTTGCGCGACGATCGTCTCCGTGCAAACTACGATGCGAAACTCGCAGCACGGCAAAAAGTTCAACAGGTCGCCGATGCAACCGCAAAACCGAAACCCGAAGCGCCTGCCGTGCCAACGACCGCTCCGACTCCCGACAAACCGCCCCAACCCGGTCGTTCCGCAGCCGAACGCGCCGAGGCCCAGTTCAAAGAAGGTCTCGCGGCGCTCGAAACCGGAGAACGAAAAGTGGCGATCGGACTGTTCGCCGCCGCTGCGAATGCCGTTCCGAAAGAAGCTCGTTATCGCGCCTTTTACGGCCGGTTGTTGGCGCAACACGAACACACGCGACGCATCGCCGAAGCCGAGCTGCAGGCGGCCATCAAACTCGATCCGACAAACGGCGAATATCGCGTAATGCTGGCGGAGTTGTACCGCGATCTGGGCCTCATGCTGCGTGCTCGCGGCGAGGCCGAACGCGCTCTCGCCACCGACCCAAATAACAGCAAGGCCAAAGACCTGTTGCGTGTGTTGAAATCAGTGTGATGAAATTGGGCGTCATGGTCGCACTCCAACGAACCGAGTTGATCGACAAGGCAGCCGGCGAGGCTTTCGCGGAGCTCGCAAAGACCGCGGATCGTTTCGAACGTTATGATCATCCGCACGCGCAACGCATCGCCGCCATCGCCGACGAGCTCGCGATGATGTTTCATCTGGCGCGTCATGATCGCGGCTCGCTGCACGCGGCCGCACTCTTGCACGACCTCGGTGAAGTGGCCATGGAACGCGATTACATCCAGGCGGCACGGCCGTTGACTTTGGAAGAGCGGATCGACCTGTCGCGTCATCCGGTGATTGGCGAACGTGAGGCTTCGCGCGCCGGCGCCGACCGTGCCGCGCAATTGTTGGTGCGTTGGCATCATGAATGGTGGAATGGCGCCGGTTATCCCGACGCATTGCGACGCGAAGAGATTCCGCTCGCCGCGCGAATCCTGCGGGTGGCGGACACGTATGCGGCGCTCACCGATGTGCGTCCGTTTCGCCGTGCGTGGAGTGAAGCAGAAGCGCGACGGGAGATCGAGGATTGCGCCGGTATTGAATTCGATCCGGCGGTGGTCGGCATGTTTCTTTCGATGGATCCGTTGCCGGAGATGGCCTCGTACGCTCGACGAACGGAGAGTGAGCCGGCGTTTGAAACGGAGACGAAGCCAGGTCGCGGTTGGAGTCTATTTTCGGGTTTTTCGAAGTGAGGTAAGGTCTCCCGCAAAGGCGCCAAGGTAAATCGGTAAGTCTGCCTTTCTTGGCGCCTTTGCGGGAAACTGATTAAGACGATGCTGCAATTTCCAAATGGCTGGTTGGCGTTTGAGCTCGGCGTGCTGCGCCGTTTGAAGTTCAGCTCAGTCGCCCTGCCCTTCACTGGCGAACCTGAGCTCGCTGTGCAACTCAAGCGAGCGAAAGTTCGCGTCGCCGCGAACGATCCGTTGATCTGGTCGCACACCAAAGCACTCGCGCTCATCGAAAACAACCTCGACAAGCTCGGCGAAGAAGATATTCAGGCACTACTCGACGAGGCTTACGTTCCCTGGGAGAAACTCAACAACCAGTCGCTGCTGAAGTGGTTCAACGAAACTGACGCCTGGTGGTTTGATAATCTTCACCTAAACGCGCAACAGCTCGATCCTTACAAACAGGCGCTCGCACTGACCGCCGGCATGATGACCGGCGACTACGTACTCTCGTTCAACGAAGAAACGCGCACGCTGCGAAAGCCGCTCTCGCTGTCAGACACGTTTCGCCGCCTGCTCGCTTGCCTGCCTGAACCGCAGGACAACGGCTTGCGCAACCAAAGCAGCAATCAGGACGTGCGCAACTTCGTCGCCGAACGACATCACACGGATCTGCTCTTCCTGCGGTTGCCGGTTCCCGTTACTCAAACTCCGATCGCGAGGGATCCGCTCGTCACCTGGCGCGAAGAATGGTTGCGCGGCAGCGACGATTTCTGGATCGACTTCGAACGTGCGCGACAGTCACGGCTCGGTTCGCCGGTGCAAAGCAAACAGCAATACCTCGGCTTTGTCGAAGACCTCCTGCGCAGTGCGCAACACATCCCGGTCTGGGCCATCGCACACACGGAGAACGGTTTCATTTCGAATGATGAACTGGTTGAGAAAGTGAGTCGTGTGCGGAAGGTGGCTTCGATCTACTCCAAAGACTTCTCCGACATGCTGGGCGTACGTGCGTCAATAATCGTCGCGAACGCCTAAGAAAACCATCTCTCGCCCCGTAAGGCACGACCAACAAAAGACACACAATAGTGGGCTTCTGCGTTTTGCAACCTCTGTGCCTTTGGGGTTGTTTTACTAAGAATTTTTGAACCACAAAGGCACAGAGACACAGAGAGTTCAAAAGGACTTTTCGGGCAAAGCCGCTTGAACTCAAAACAAAGTCAGTTTGCCCAGTGTCTAAGAGACGAACCGATAGCCGACGCCTCGGACCGTTAACAGATGACGAGGGCGCGAGGGTTCGTCTTCGAGATACTTCCGCAGCCGGACAATAAAATTATCGATAGCGCGAGTGTCGGTATCTTCGCGCAGTCCCCAAACCTCCTCGAGTATTGCGCTGCGAGAGACGATCTTTCCTTCATGATCGATGAGGTAACGCAGCAGCTCCGCCTCCATCAGCGTGAGTTGCACTGTTTGTTCTTCGGAGCGCAGCTCCAGCGCTTCGAAATCGATCGTCTTGTTGCCGACCGCCACGACACTGCCGTCGTTCTTGCTCAGATCTTTTCGAAACCACTCGCGCCGGCGCAACAATGCATTGATCCGCGCCAGCAACACTGACAAGTCAAACGGCTTCGGCAAATAGTCGTCGGCGCCGGCCTCAAAACCACGCAACACATCCTGCGCCTGCCCGCGTGCGGTCAACATCAGGATGGGAACGAAGTGTCCCTGCGCCCGCAACTGCGAAGCGAGCGAGAAGCCGTCCATGCCCGGCAACATCACGTCGAGCACGACGACGTCATACGCAGCCGCGCGATCCGCAAGCAACGAATACGCCTCCTCCGCGCTCCCCGCCACGTCAACCTTATAGCCCTCCGCTTTAAGGTTGTAACGCAACCCGTCAGCCAGGTGCTTCTCGTCTTCAACTATCAGAACAGCACTCATCTTTAATTACCCAAGTGGCGTTGGTTTCTCTGGCCTCTGATGTCTCGGTGGTTTATTTTTCCTAAGCAAGAAGTAACCACCGAGACACAAAGACACCGAGAGGAGATTGTGGCTCACACGCGCGGAAGCTGAACTGTAAATGTACTCCCGTGACCGGGGCCCGCGCTCTCGGCGTAGACGCGCCCGCCATGTTTCTTCACCACTGACTTCACGATAAACAGTCCCAACCCGGTTCCCTTCACTCGCGCCATGAATCGATCCGGCACACGATAGAACCTCCTAAAGATGCGCCTCAGTTGCGACTGCGGAATGCCGATGCCCTGGTCGGCCACACGCACCGTCACGCGTTTGTCGTCAGCCGCGGAAACCGAAACCACGACGCGCACCTCTTCATCCGAATATTTCACCGCGTTATCGAGCAGATTCGCGAACGCCGCGCGCAGCTCGTCGATGTCGCCCGACACTCGCGCATTAATCGCTTCCGGCGACTCCGTGTACATCAAATGCGTTTCGTTCAATCCATACTGCACCCGCGCCAACTCCAAACATTCGCGCACCATCTCGCCAAGATCGATCGCCGACTTCGCAATGTGACGCCCGCGATGACGCGTTCTGCTTGCGCGCAAAACCTGTTCGACTGTCTTCAGCAGCCGATCGCTATCGGCGAGCATGATGTTGTAAAACTCCTGCTGCTGTTGCGTGTCAACGTCGCGCGTCTTGAGCGTCTCAAGATAAAGCCGGATCGACGCAACCGGCGTTTTCAGCTCATGCGTCACGGCGTTGATGAATGCGTCGTGCTGCTCGTTGCGCCGTATCTCGCGAATTAAAAACGTTGTATTCAGCACCAGTCCGAAGATCAGCAGGTTAAAAAGAACGATTCCTAAAACGAGGAGCGCGACCTCGCGCGTGTTGAGGATGATCCAGCCCACGCTCAACGCGACCGCAAGCGCAACCAGACACGCGCCCAACGTGATGAAGAACGCAACGGATTTACGGCGGCGTGGTCTAATGCGCATCGGGCGGATTGTAGCAGCGAACTAGCGCAACCTTCGAGGCAGGCGCACCTTTCCACTCGCAAAGAGAACCAGCCACACGACTCCCGCCACGCCGGAAAGCAATCCCGCGCTCACGGTCAGTGTTCGCGCCGAGATCAAATGCAACGACCAACCCGCGAGTCCGGTCGAAAGAGCCCAGATCAACATCTCACCGGCACGATCCGTGGTCGAAACTCGCCCACGCAAATCGTCCCGCACCAAACGCATCAGCAGCGTTTCCTGCACGGCAAACTCCGCACCCAGCAGCAGGCGCGAAACCAACAAGAACACACACGACAACCACAACGTCGGCATCGCGCCTGACAATCCAAACATGATTCCCTGAATAAGCAGGGTCCAACCAATGAACCCAACGGTGCGTTGCTTCATTTCAAAGTAGATGCCGACCCGCCGCGCGATTAGCATCCCCAGAAACAGCCCCATTCCGGACGCAAAGTACAACGCTGCCACTGCAGAATCCGGTTTGATTCCGCTCTCATCGGCAAAGACCAACGCGCCGAGACGATCCGCGATCAGATTGCTTGCGCCGCCACCGATGGCCCAGATGATGTTGATCGCGAGAATCGCGGCAACGGGCGCATGCGTCACGATGTACGACCAGCCCTCACGTATGTCAGACCAGTAACCCGTGTAAAGACTCACCGCCTGCGCTTGCACACCTTCAACCGGCTGTTGGCGTGTCTCTACTTCAGGCACCAGCCACACCGAATACGCTGAAGCGAAAAACGAGAGCGCGTTAATGATGAACGCAGCCGAATAACCAACGTGTGCCGAGGTCCAACCCCCCAGAGCTGCTCCCAGCGCCATCAGCAGAAAACGCGAGGAAAACATCAGTGCATTACCCGCGAGCAGATCACGCTCGCCCGTAATATTTGGCACGGCAGCGTTTTTCGCGGCTTCGAAGAACGTGCCGAAGACCGAGAGCAAAGCCGTGCAAACATAGGCGATCCACAAATCCTGCGGTCCACGGATCAGCAACGGTCCCAACGCCACGGCCACGCGCAAAAAGTCAGTCGCGATCATGACCGTCCGGCGCGACCAGCGATCTACAAAAGCGCCGGCAAGAGGCGCAAACAACGTGAACGGCACGAGCCGAACGATCAGAACGATCGTCGTGACTTCGGGCGCTGCATGCGACACAACCCGGACCAATCCGAGCACGGCAATGAAGTTGAACCAGTTGCCGAGTTCAGAAATGACCTGTCCGATCCACAAACGCCGGAACGAGCGATTGTGGCGAAGTAGTTGTATGTAAGTAAGCGAATCCATGGCATTGTCGATTGCCGATTTTCGATTGCCGATTGGGCGCTGCGATTCAGCGCTTGCCGTTCCGCCGAGGCAATCGACAATCGCCAATCGCCAATCGGCAATAAGAAAGCCGCCCAACTATCAGGCGGCTCGCGATCTGCGTCGTTCTCTCGGGAACGCTCAACTCCCAACAAATCGCGGTGGCCGTTTTTCTAAGAACGATGAAACACCCTCTGCAAAATCCTTCGTCTTCCCTGCTTCGATCTGCGCCTTGCGCTCGAGATCCAGTTGACTGCCGTAGTCGTTTATCGCACTTGCCTGTAGCAGCTTCTTGATCTGCCCGATCGCCGCCGTCGGCGCGTGTGCGAGTTTGTCCGCCATGGCCATCACCTGGCTCATCAATTCACCGTCAGCAGCGACTGAGTTAATCATTCCCATTTCCGCAGCGCGCTGGGCGGTGATCAGATCGCCCGTGAACATCAGTTCAGTTGCGCGTTTCCAACCTACGAGCCGGGGCAGGATAAAAGTTCCACCGCAATCAGGGACCAGGCCGATTTTGATGAATGCCTGGTTGAACTTCGCACTCTCCGCCGCGATCACGAGGTCGCAAGCGAGCGCGAGATTACAGCCACCTCCTGATGCCACACCGTTGACGGCGGCAATGAACGGCACCGGCGTCTCACGAATCAACAGAATCGACTCGTTCAGTATGCGCAACGGCTCGTCGAAAAAGGCTTCCACCCGTCCTTCATTGCTCGCCATGTCCTGCATTTCACGCAGGTCGCCACCGGCGCAAAACGCGCGGCCTGAGCCTGTGAGCACGATCGCGCGTGCGCCGTTTTCCAGTGCCTCATGGACCGCGGCGTTGAAGTCTCTTGCCGTCTGGACCGTCAGCGCGTTCAAGCGATCGGGCCTATTCAGCGTCAAAACGCAGATCGACCCGTGCATCTCCAGTTGGATCGTTTCGTATTTCATCAAACTTTCAGATCAGCGTCAGGCGCGAGGTTGCGCGCGACTCGCACTGAAGCAATCGCTACACAGCACTGGTCTGCCTGACGACGGCTTGAACGGAACTGAATCGGTCTTGCCGCATTGATCGCAAGTAATCTCGAATCGCTGCCGCTCACCACTTGATGGTCTGGACGAGCTGCCGAAGTTGGCCCGGCGAGCGTCACGACACGGCTTGCAACGTTTTGGATGAGTTAGATTACGTTCCCGGTAGTACTCCTGTTCCCGTTCGGTAAATGTGAACGGAGAGCTGCACTCCGAACACGTTATTTCAAGATCTGGCATCGCGTTTCTCCACGAGGGTAGACAGAGGACGTCCACTCTCTTTTGCTCTTCGGAGCGCTGGCGTGGCGTTTCTTTCAACCACATCTTTGTGGGGCGAAAGCGCTTTTTCTCAAACACTACGCCGAAAAGCTGGCGTCCCGACTGGTTTAATTGGGCCTGAGTTTACTCCAGCAAATGAGCGTATTCAAACTTTTATTCTTAAAAATTGTGGCGCGATCTCTCCACCCTCGCCTGCGGATTGTGGCGCCGACGCCACACTAAGCTTCATTTCTGTGCGGAAATCCACTCGGCACATATGTTGCTCCTTAATTCCCAGCGCATACGACGACTATTGACTGATTGGGCCCGACAGATTGATCAAACAAACCACCCTCGCAGCCGCGGTTGAAACTAACGGCATAGGTCTGCACACTGCCGTTCCGGTGCAGATCCGTTTAATCCCTGCTCCTCCGGATACCGGTTATGTCTTCCGCCGTACCGATCTCGGCGGTTTTGAGATTCCCGCCACGGTTGAGTCTGTTGCGAATTGTGGTTACGCCACGACCCTCATGCGTACCGGCGTGATGTTGTCGACCGTGGAGCACCTGCTCGCGGCGCTGCGGGGTCTAAACGTCGACAATGTTTTCATCGAAGTCGACAATCTCGAGATTCCGATCATGGACGGTTCGGCGGAAAACTTCGCCGAGATCATCGAACGTGCAGGGGTAGTCGAACAACCGCTGGCGCGGCGCGCGTTGCTGGTCCGCGAAAAGGTCTCGTACGAACAAGGCAACCGGCGTATCAGCGTCGAACCGGCAGACACGTATCAGATCGACTGTCTCATCGACTTTTCACATCCGCTGATCGGCAAGCAGAGTTTGTTTGTGGAACTAAGCAATGGCGCTTTCAGCCGCGACATCGCGGCAGCCCGAACCTTTGGATTCACTGAAGAGATTGAGGCATTGAGGCGAGCAAACCTGATTCGCGGTGGATCACTCGACAATGCAATTGTGCTGACGCGTGACGGAATGTTGAATGAAACCGGCTTGCGTTTCCGCGACGAGTTTGTGCGTCACAAGATTCTCGACATCATTGGCGATCTTGCCTTGTTGGGAATGCCGATACTCGGAAAGGTCGTTGCAGAACGCAGCGGTCACATCATGCATGCGGGCTTGATGTCGAAACTGCTGCGCGTGAGGTCCGCTTGGGACATCGTCGATATGCCAAATAACCACAAAGAGGCACAAGAAGCACAAAGGAGATAATTCTGACTTGTGCTTCTTGAGCCTCTTGTGCTTCTTGTGCCTTTTTGTGGCCTAAAGACCACTCCTCACGATATCGTGAACCCGAATCAATCCCACACACTTCTGCTCTGCATCGATAACTGGTAGCACAGAGATCTGCGACGGGCGGTCTTCCATCAATTGCAACGCGTCGTAAGCGAGCAACTCCGGAGTTGCCACGACTGGCTTGGAAGTCATGAAAGCGTCACATGTTAACTTTGCCAGCGACTCATGACTCGTTTGCTCGATGGCCCGACGCAGATCGCCGTCGGTGATGATTCCCGCGAGCCGGCCCGCGTCGTCAACTACACAAACCGCTCCTAATCCGCCCTTGCTGATCGCGCGCACCACGTCCACCCACGACGAACCCAGGGCAATTGTCGGATTCTCACCATCCTTATGCATCAGATCACCGACGCGTAACGTCAATCGCTTTCCCAAACGTCCCGCCGGATGATTCACAGCGAAGTCGTCTGACGTCAGGCCTTTCACTTTCATCACCGTCATTGCGAGCGCATCGCCGATAGCGAGCGCGACGGTGGTGCTGGTCGTCGGCGCCAGGTTCAACGGACAAGCCTCCTTATCAACCGACGCATCAAGCACGACATCCGCGCGCCGTGCGAGTGTTGAGTTCAAGTTTCCGACGATCGCCACAATGGCCACCTGGCGATTCTTCAAATACGGCAGCATCGCCACGATCTCATCCGTCTCGCCGCTGTTACTCAAAACAATGACCACGTCGTTCGCCTGCACGATCCCGAGTCCGCCGTGCAGGGCGTCAGATGGATGCAGGTACAACGCGGCGGTGCCGCCGCTCGTCATCGTCGCCGCGATCTTCTGACCGATAATGCCTGACTTCCCTACGCCCAGAATCACGACCTTGCCTTTGCAGGACGCTAGCAAATCCACGACGCGTTCGACGGCCGACGGATCGAGCCGTATTGCCGTTTGGGCAATTGCGTCTGATTCGATTCGCAGCAGATTCTGGACTTCTGACAGGTGGGTCTTCGTCATTATTGGCCTTTCATATACCGGCTCGGCTCACATTTGGCAAGTCGACTACTCGTAAGTTATAGTCCCGGCTTCGTTCAGACGAAATTCAGACAAACGCCGGGTCACCCAATGGGCTTAATCAGTCTGCTTCCGAGAGAAGACCAGTATTTTGATCTGTTCACGCAGATGACGCTCTACATCTCCGCCGCCGCGCGCGAATTGAAGGAGATGCTCGCCGACAAAAACCACGCCTACGGCGAGTATGCGAAACGTATCAAGGGTCTCGAACACGCCTGCGACGAACTGACTCACAACATCTCAACGCGGCTGAACAAATCGTTCATCACGCCTTTCGATCGCGAAGACATTTACATGATGTCGACGGCGCTGGATGACATTGTCGACCTAATCGACGATGCGGCGCGGGCCATCATAATTTTTGACGTTAAGGAAACCACCGATTACGCGCGCGACTTCGCCGAGGTGATCGAGCGCATGGCCGAGCAACTCAAAGAGATTGTGTCGACCTTGCAGCGGCCGAAGAACGTGACGCAAAGGCTGGTTGAGATTCATCGGTTGGAAAACGAAGGCGACGATTTGTATCACGCCGCGATTGCGGAGTTGTTTCACGATCCGCCGGATGCGCTA
>Ga0187894_10003040_pt1 | contig 19241 bp, 16 predicted proteins | sample GBC1701081metaG_FD_136650 | JGI IMG/M metagenome (GOLD analysis project Ga0187894, IMG submission 136650) | White microbial mat communities from a lava cave in the Kipuka Kanohina Cave System on the Island of Hawaii, USA - GBC170108-1 metaG ...
CGGAGCGCCCGCCCTCCGGAAGAGCAGGAAGTCCATGTAGGCGCTCAGCGGCGCGCCTTCGCCCCCGACGGCGACGTCGCGCGTTCGGAAGTCCGAAACCACGGGCACGCCCAGCCGCTCGGCGATCACGTCGGCCTCCGCGATCTGGAGCGTCGACGCCACGTCGCCGGGCCTTCGCGGCACGTGGTAGACGGTCTGCCCGTGCGACCCGACGAGGTCGAGGCGCCGCGGGTCGACGGCGGCGGCCTCGAGCACGCCCTGGGCCGCGAGCGCGAACCGCTCGCCCAGGACGAAGTTCATCCGGCAGAGGTCGGCGACGGAGCCGCGCGCGAGCGCGAGGACCGCGTCGCGCACCCGGTCGCCGTACGGCGTCGTGACGAACGCGAGCCGCTCGACGCGCGTCTCGAGCCCGTGGCCGCGGATGCGCACGAGGGCGGCGTCGATGCCGTCGGCGGAGGTTCCCGAATTCAGCCCGACGACGAGCTTGGCCTTCTTCCGCGCGAGCGCGGCGAGGCGCTTCACGCGAGCGCCTCCCGGAGCCGCCCGCCGCACGCCTCGAGACGCGCCCGCGCCGCGTCCGAAGGAAGCGCGCGACGCGCCATGAGCACGGCGACGCGCGCGTCGTCGCCCGCCTCGCGCAGGAGCGCCGCCGCGCGCTCGCGCGGGACTCCGGCGAGCGACGCGACGATCCGCTCGGCGCGGTCGCGCAGCTTCCGGTTGACCGGCCGCACCCGCACCATGAGATTCCCGTACACGGCGCCCGTCGCGGCCATCGCCGCGGTCGAGATCACGGCGAGCACCGACTTCGTCGCGCTCCCGCCCTTGAGCCGCGTCGACCCCGCGAGCAGCTCCGGGCCGAGATCGAGGACGATGCGCGCGTCGGCGGCGAACGCGCATCGGGGATTCGCGGTGAGCAGAACGCCGCGCGCCCCCGCCGCCCGCGCGCAATCGAGCGCCGCCCCCACCCAGGCCGCGGTTCCCGACATCGTGATCGCGACGGCGAGGTCGCGACTCGTGGGCCGGCACGCCGCCATGGCCCCGCGGCCCCCCTCGGCATCGTCCTCGGCGCCCTCGACGCTCTCCGTGAGCGCGCGCGTCCCCCCGGCCAAGAGCGCGACGACGGTCCCCGGCGCCGCGCCAAACGTCGGCCCCATCTCGGCGGCGTCGAGCGCCCCGAGGCGCCCGCTCGTCCCGGCACCCGCGTAGAGGATCCGCCCGCCGCCGCGCAGCGCGTCCGCGGCGAACCCGCAGGCGATCCCGATCTCCCCGATCGCGTTCCGGACCGCCTCCGCCGCCCGCTTCTCCTCCTCGACGAGGAGCCGCGCGATCGCGTCGGGCGGGAGCCGGTCGAGCTCGGGTCCGCCGGCGGCGACGCGCTCGGTCGGGAGATGCTCGTACACGACGGACAGATTAGTGGAAGGGGATGTCGTATTCTGCGCGTATGCGCCGTTGGGCCGTGGCCGCCCTCCTCGCCGCGGCGTGCGCGGGGATCCCGCGGACGCCCGCGCAGCGCGGCACCGCCCTGCGGGGCGCCGTCGTCGACGACCACGGCGGATCGGTCATCGGGGCGACGGTGCGGCTCTTCGCGGGGGCGGACGCGGAGCCGCGCACCGCCGAGACGCGGCAGGCGGGACGGTTCGAGTTCCCCGACGTGCCGGCCGGTCGCGTGCGCGTCGAGGCGAGCGCGAGCGGCTGTTTCCCGGGCTCGACCGAGGTGACCGTCCCGGCGGCGCGGTCCGTGGAGTGCCTGGTGCGGATCGAGCGCACCTGCGTCATCGAGGGGACGATCCGGTTCGAAGCCGAGGGGGTCGCGGGGGCCGTCCTCGAGGCGCGCTCCGTCCGCGGCGGCGCCGTCGAGACCGGGTGGTCGGGGACGGGAGGGCGGTTCCTCGTGGGCGGGCTCCACAAGGGGCCGCACCGCGTCGCGGTGACGCTTCCCCCCGACGCCCGCCTCGGCGACGGCTCCTACGTCGTCGCGCCGATCGACATGGCGTTCGACGCGCGGGCGGGCGGAAAGGCGTGCGTCGTCGATCTCCCCGCGGGCGCGTCGCTGGCCGTGAGTGCGCCCGGCGGCTCCGTCACCATCCGCGGCCCGCGCGCCGCGGAGCGGCGCTACCCCGTCGAGCCCGGCGCCCCGCTGCGCATCCGGGGTTTGCCGGAGGGCGCGTACGAGCTGGTCCACCACGCGCCGGACGGGCGCGAGTCCACGATGAAGCTGGAGCTGCCCGAGAGCGGGACGATCGACGCGGCGTTCCCGACCGCGGAGTAGGCCTGCGGCGCCCGCTACTCGAGGGGCGGCTTCCCGTTGCCCGAGGTGCCCGGCGGATCGGGATCCGCGGGGACCTTGGGCGCGTCGAGGCTCTTGCCGGAGAGGCCGCCGAAGAGCTGGGTCCAGTAGTGGCGCCGGCACTCGCCGCACCCGAGGTCGGTGTGCCCGGGCTGGAGCATGTTGCGGTGGTGGCCGGAGGAGCGGAACCAGCCCAGGAACGCGTCCCGCCCGGTCGCCGGTCCGCGCGCGATGTTCTCCGCCACGCCGCCGCCGTATCCGTCGCGGCGGGCGCGCTGGGCCGGCGTCTTGAGCGACGGCGTCGGGCTCTCGTGGGCGAAGTAGTCGAGCTGCGCCATCTCGATCGAGTGCTTCCGCGCCGCCCGCACGAGACGCTCGTCGATCTTCACGGCGAGGAGCCCCATCAGGGAGCGGTACTCGTTCACCGCCTCGACGTTCGCGCGCTCCTCCTCTCCGATCGACGTCTCCTTCAGCTCGCGGTTGTAGCGCGCGACGGACGCGTTGTACTCGAGGCGCTCCTTGTCGCGATGGTCGAACGCGACGTGCGCGAGGTCCAGGTCCGCCACCGCGCGCGCCCGCGCCTCGTCGCCGAGCGGCGCCGCGGCCGGATCGACCCGCGCGAGACGGGCGTCCAGGTCGGAGAGCTCCCGGTCCAGTTCCCGCCCCCGCTCCGAACCCTTGGCGAGCATCGCGAAGGGCTTCTCGAGGATGTCCCGCACGAGCTGCACGCGCCGCTCGGCCTCCTCCTGGGCCCCCGGCGGCGGGTTCGGGTAGGGGTACTGCTTCGCGTCGAGAATGAACGCGAGCGCGAAGGCGCGCCGCGCCTGCAGTTCGCCCCCGAGCGCGGCCACGGCGTGTTCGCGCGAGAACGCCTTGAGCCCCCCGAGCTCCTGACCCGCGGCGGTGGCGCGCGCGCTCAAGGCGCGGAGGAGCGCCTCGCGCGCCGGTTCCCCGAGCCCCTCCAGCGCGTCGAACGCGCCCGCGCGCCGCCGCGCGTCGCCGGACGCCGCATCCGCCTCGAGCCTCGCGAGCCTCGAGGCGAGCACGAGCGCGTCGCGCTCCGCCGGAGTGACGGCCCGGCCCTCGTGCGCGACGAACCCGCCCGCGGGCGGCTCGATGCCGCGACGCCGGGCGAGGATGCGCGTGAGCGCCTCGGTCTCGGCGCCGGCGGCGACGCACTCCGCGTACGCGCGCTCCGCGTCGTCGCGGAGGCCCTCCTCGTCGAGGAGGAGCGCGAAGGCGAGGCGCGGCGGCTTCGCGAGCCCCGCGAGGCGGAGGAGACGCGCGAGGGAGGGGGCGGGGACCGACTCCCAGGGCACCGGCGCCTCGCCGTCGGTCGAGCGGACGAGGAGCGACGCGTCGTCGGCGCCGGCGGCGTCGCGGCGCACGCCCTGGCGGATCTCGATCTCGCGGAACCCCTCCGGGCGGGCCTTCACCGCCGCGACGAGGTCGGAGCGGAGCGCGGCGAGAAGCGTCAGCTCCTCGACGCGCACCTTCGCGAGCGGGTGGGCGCTCGCGCGGAAGAGCGCGGCCGCGGCCTCCCCGTACCGCCGCGCGTGCACGAGGTCCGCGATCGCGGGCGGATCGGCGTAGGGACCCGTCTCCTTGGGCGGCGCGACCGGCGCCTCGGGGCTCTTCGGCGTCGGGACCGGCGGGGGCGCCTCGGGGACGGGGCTCCGCCGGGCGCGCGCGGCGGAGATTCGGACCTCGAGGTCCTCGGCGTGGCGCGTCCCGCGGAACGCCTCGCGGTTCGCCTCGAGGAGGCCGATGCGCGCGTCGAGGTCCGGCGTCCGCTCCGCGGCCGCGACCATCGCCTCGTAGTCGCGGCGCGCGGCGTCGTCCACGGCGCGCGCCCCGCGCTCGGCCTCTTCGCGCAGCGCGGGGGCCTTCTCGCCGAGCCGGTCGTAGGCGCGGCGCGCGTCGGCGTAGCGGCGGTCCTTGAGGCGCGCGGCCGCCTCCCCCGCCGCGGCCGCGCCGCAGCGCTTCCGCTCGCCCGCGAGCGCCTCCTCGAACTCCCACTGGCGTCGCACCGCGCGCGCGACCACGGCCGGATGGGGGTTCTTCTTGTACCGCGCGATGCGCTCGTAGAACGCGTCCGCGGCGTCGACCGGGTCGGCGGTCTCCCGCTCGAGCGTCGCGAGATCGTCGCGCGCGCGCCGCGCGCTCTCGAGCGACAGCCGCGCGGTGGTCGCGGCCGGGGAGCGCGGGTGCCCGTCGAGGAGCGCCTCGAGCGCGGCGCACGCGGCGTCGAGCTCCTCCCGCGCCCGCGCGGGGGACTCCGCGGCCGCGCGCAGGTGCCCGTTCGCGGTCTTGAGCAGCGCCGCATCGGGCGCGTCGCCGCCGTCGCGGAGGAGGAGGAACGCCACCGCCGCGGCGAGCGGGAACACGGCGAGCGCCGCGAGGAGCCGCGCCCGCCGGGGGCGGGCGGCCATGGCGACCGGCGGCGCCGGCGCGGCGGCCGCCTCCTCCTCGAGGAACACGCATCGAAGGTCGCCGGCCTCGATGACGTCGCCGTGCGCGAGCGCGGTGCTGAAGACGGGCTTCCCGTTGACCCGCGTCTCGATGCCGCTGCCGTCGTCCTTCAGCCGGAACGCGCCCTCCCTCCTTTCGATGCGGAACTGCACGTCGGCGACGCCGGGGAAGGGGAGCGCCACGGTGCACCGGTTGCTCCGCCCGACCGTGGCGCGCTCGCCGCCGAGCGGCACCTCGGTCGCGATCCCGCGGAACTCGACCCTGAGCCTCGGCGCCATCTACGCCTCGAGGGCGCGGGCCGCGGCGCGGAGCCGCTCCACGCGCTGGAGCGCCTCGCTCTCGCGCGCGCGCTCGCGCGCGACGACCTCCGGCTTGGCGCGCGTCGTGAAGTTGGCGTCGGAGAGCCGCGTGCGGATCGTCGCCAGCGCGCCGTCCGCCTTCTCCAGCTCCTTCGCCAGCCGCTCCCGCTCGCCCGCGAGGTCGACGACGCCCTCGAGCGAGAGGACCACCTCGTCGCGCGCGAGCACCGCCGTCGCCGACGCCCCCGGGCTCGCCCCGCTCGCCGACGCGGCGAACGCGGAGAGCCGCGCGAGGTGTTTCAGGAGCGCCTCGTGGCGGAGCAGCGGGGCGGGATCGGCGGTCCGCACGCGCACGTCGACGCGCGCCGCCTCCGGGACGCGGTTGTCGTTCCGCAGCTTGCGGATCGCCCGGACCACCTCCTGGAGGCGCGCGACTTCGCTTTCGGCCGCCTCGTCACGCGCGGCGGGCTTCGGCCAGTCGAGGTGCGCCGCGGGCCACGGCTCGCCGAGGTGCCCGGCCAGCTCCTCGGCCAGATAGGGCGCGAACGGCTGCATCAGCCGCACGACGGTCGCGAGGACGGAGCGCAGGGTCGCCGCGCACGCGGCGTCCTTCGCCTGGACCCGGGGCTTCGAGACCTCGAGGTACCAGTCGCAGAAGTCGTCCCAGACGAACTCGTAGAGCGCCTGCGCCGCGTCGTGGAAGCGGCAGGTCTCGAGGGACGCGGTGACGCCGGCGACCGCCGCCGCGGCGCGCGACAGGACCCAGCGGTCCCAGAGATCGCCGGGGGCGGCCCCCGCAGCCCCCTCGGGAACGCCCTGGAGGACGTAGCGCGCCGCGTTCCAGACCTTGTTCATGAAGTTGCGGCCCAGCTCGAACCGTGTCGGCGCGAGCTTCACGTCCTGGCCCTCGGTCGTGAGGATCAAGAGCGTGAAGCGCACCGCGTCGGCGCCGTACTGCCCGATCATGTCGAGCGGGTCGATGCCGTTGCCGAGCGACTTCGACATGCGCCGGCCCTGCGCGTCGAGCATGGTCGCGTGGATGTAGACCGTGCGGAACGGGCACCGGCCGAGGAACTCGTAGCCCGCCATCACCATCCGCGCGACCCAGAGGTAGATGATCTCGCGCGCGGTGGAGAGGAAGTGCGTCGGGTAGTAGCGTCGGAGGTCCGCGGCGTCGTCGTCGGGCCAGCCCAGCGTGGAGAACGGCCAGAGCCACGACGACGCCCACGTGTCGAGGACGTCCTCGTCGCGCCGCACGATCGGTTTGCCCGTCTTCGGATGCCGGTCGCCGAGCTTCAGGTCCGTCCGCGTCGCGACCGGCACGCCGTCGGCGTCGTACCAGACCGGGATCGCGTGGCCCCACCAGAGCTGCCGGCTGATGCACCAGTCGCGCACGTTCTCGAGCCAGTCGAGGTACACCTTCGTCCAGCGCTCCGGGACGATGCGCAGCGTGCCGTCCTTCACCGCGCGGATCGCCGGGCCCGCGAGCGCCGCCATCTTCACGAACCACTGCTCGGAGAGCCGCGGCTCGATCGGGGACTTGCTGCGGTCGGAGAGCGGCACGTTGAAGACGTGATCCTCGACCTTCTCGAGCAGTCCGCGCGCGTCGAGGTCGGCGACGATCTTCTTGCGCGCGGCCTCGCGCGCGAGCCCGCGGTACGGGCCGGCGTTCGCGTTGAGGCGCCCGTCGGGCTCGAGGACGTTCACCGCGCCGAGGCCGTGGCGCTCCCCGCGCTCGTAGTCGGCCACGTCGTGCGCGGGCGTGACCTTCACCGCGCCGGTCCCGAACTTCGGATCGACCGTCTCGTCCGCCACGATCGGGATCGGGCGGTCGAGGAGCGGCAGCACGACGCGCCGGCCCACGAGCGCGCGGTACCGCGCGTCGCCCGGGTTCACCGCCACGCCCGTGTCGCCGAGCATCGTCTCCGGCCGCGTGGTGGCCACGGTCACGTGGCCCCCGCCCCCCTCCAGCGGATACCGCAGGTAGTAGAGGTGGCCCTTCGTCTCGACGTCCTCCACCTCGTCGTCGCCGACCGCGGTCTGGAGGACGCAGTCCCAGTTCACGAGCCGGTTCCCGCGGTAGACGAACCCCTTCTCGAACAGGCGCACGAACGCCTCGCGCGCTCCGCGCGAGAGGTTCTCGTCCATCGTGAAGGCGGTGCGCGACCAGTCGCACGAGCACCCCAGGCGCCGGATCTGGCGCAGGATCTCGTGGCCGTAGGTCTCCTTCCACGCCCAGACCTCCTTCAGGAACGCCTCGCGCCCGAGCTGCTGCCGCGTCACCTTCCGCTCCTGGTAGAGCTTCCGCTCCACCACCGCCTGCGTGGCGATCCCGGCGTGGTCGGTCCCCGGGAGCCAGAGCACGTCGCGCCCGCGCATCCGCTCGAACCGGCAGAGCACGTCCTGGATCACGGTGTTGAGCGCGTGGCCCATGTGCAGCGCGCCGGTGACGTTCGGCGGCGGGATCATGACGACGAACGGCTCGGCGTCGCGCTTCCGGCCGGCGACGAAGATCCCGCGGCGCTCCCACTCGGCGGTCCAGCGCTCCTCCGCGGCGGCGGCGTCGTAGGTCTTGGGCAGCTCGCGCATCCGACCGGAAGGATACAGCAGGAGGCCCGCGCGGCACCCGCCGGCGTCAGAGGCTGCGGACGTACGCGAGGAGGCCGTGGCCCGGTTCGAGCGGGTCGCCGGCGGCCTCGGCCGCCTCCTCGGTGAACGGGCGCGGCGAGATCGCCGGAACGCCGGGGCCGACGAGGAGCGCGGGCACGGCGTCGGAGAGCGGGGCGCCGGTCCGCGTGTCGCGCGCCACGTCCGCGAGCACGAGGAGCCGCGCGCCCTTGGCCTCGGCGCGCCGCGCGACGGGGCCGACGAGCATCTCGTCCAAGGCCGCGAGCCCTTGCGCGCGGAGCCCGAGGTCGCGCGCCAGCGCGTCCCGGATCCCGCGCCGGCTGTAGACGAAGCAGATGGCGTCGGTCTCGAGGGCCCGCGCCACCTCGTCGGCGACGGGGGTGGGGTCGCGGGGAGGGGTCTCGCGCACCGGCACGCCCGCTGCGCGGCAGACGCCCTTGAACACCGCGTCCTGGCCGACCGCGCTGGCGCGCGCGCGGAGCGCGCCGGGGAGGTCGGGGAGCTGGGCCGCGCCCCCGGGCCCCCAGAGCCAGAGCATGTCGGCGCCGTTCTCGCCGAGGTCGCGGCGCACCTCGTTCACCTCGTGCCCGTCGAGCGCCTCCTTCGAGAGCTTGTGCGCGAGCGCGTGCGGCTCGAGCTGCGGCTCGAACGCGGCGAGGGGCTTCCCCGCGATCCGCTCCGGCGGAGGGACGCCGGGGTCGACGAACGCGCGCGGCGCGACCGCGATGTGGTGCGAGTCGTCGCCCGCGTGGATCCGGAACCCCGCGCGCGCGAGCGGCTCGCGCGCGGCCTGGAGGAGGAGCTGCGTCTCCGCCGGGCGGAACGGGCCCGGCTCGCCGTCGGCGAGCAGGTCGCGGAACACCGTCACGAAGTCGGCGCTCACGTAGCACTCGCCGTCGCCGAGGGGCGGCGCGCGGCCGCACGCGACGTAGCTCGCGCGCGCGGTCGCCACGCCCCGGGGGTCGATCCCGAGGATCCGGAGCACCGGCGCGGCCGTCGCGGCCTCGGCGTCGGACTCGCAGAGGCGCACCGAGAAGACGCGCCCCTTGGCGGCGAGGCGGTCGAGGTTGGGGCGGACGGCGCGGCCGAGCGGGGACTCGGCGGCGGGACAGCCTCGGCGCTCGGCCGCCCCTCCGAGAACCAGGACGACCAGCGGGGTCACGGGCTTCACGGCGTCAGCTTCAGCGGATTGAACCCCGACTCGGGGTCGCTCACCCGGAGGATCGGCTTTTTCATCTTGCGGACATAGATCTCGCACGCGGTGCCGACGATCCCGCGGACGAGGTGGCCCGTGAAGGAGAGCATGTCCGAGCCCGCGACGGTGATGTGCACGTGCACGTGGCGCTGGTCCTCGAGCGTGGAGAAGTTGCCCGCCAAGGCGCCGATCTCCATCGGCTCGGTGAACACGCGCGGCCGGTATTCCTTCTTCACCGGGTCGAAGAAGGCGATCTCGACCTCTCTCGTCGACCCGATTCCGCTCACCCAGCCCGCCTGGACCCCGTGCGCCGCCGCCGCCTCGAGGAGAGAGGCGACGATCTCCTCCCCCTCCGTCAGCGCGATGACCACGAGGTCCGCGTCGGCGAGCGTCTGCATCCTGCAGAACCTAAGGGGGCGGGGGGACCAACGCAACCCTCCGATGGCGCGGTACCGCGCATGGGTCCGGTCCCGCGGGCGGCGCGGGCGCGCCCGGGGCGCCCCGCGGCGGCCCACCGGCGCGGGCGCTCACACCGCGCGGAGGGCCAGTACCTGGTCGAGCAGGGCGGGCAATCGGTCCAGCGGGACCATGTTCGGCCCGTCGCTCAACGCCTTCGACGGGTCCTCGTGCGTCTCGAGGAAGATGCCGTCGACCCCCACGGCCGCGGCCGCGCGGACGAGGTAGGGGATCATCGACGCGTCGCCTCCCGAGGCGTGCCCCAACCCGCCCGGACGCTGGACGGAGTGCGTGCCGTCGAACACGACGGGCGCGAGCTTCCGCATGATGGGGAGCGACCGGAAGTCGACCACGAGGTTGTGGTAGCCGAACGTCGTCCCGCGCTCGACGAGCGCCACCTCCCCGTGCCGCTCCACGCTTCGGATCTTCTCGACGACGTTGCCCATCTCCTCGGGCGCCAGGAACTGGCCCTTCTTCACGAGCACGGGCTTCCCCGACGCGGCGCACGCGAGGAGGAGGTCGGTCTGGCGGCAGAGGAACGCCGGCACCTGAAGCACGTCGACCGCGTCGGCGACCCAGCTCACCTGGTCGGACTCGTGGACGTCGGTGTTGACGGGCAGGCCGAACCGCCGGCGCACGCCCTGGAGCACCTCGAGGGCCGCCTCCATGCCCGGACCGCGGAACGAGCGGATGGACGAGCGGTTGGCCTTGTCCCACGACGCCTTGAACACGAGCCGGATCGGGCGCGAGGCGCAGGCGGCGGCGAGGCGCTCCGCGATCCGGAACACGACGTCCTGCGCCTCGACGACGCAGGGACCGGCCACGAGCAGCAGCTTCCCGTCGGCGAACAGGCTCATGCGCGCATCCAATCCGGGGCGGGCGTCTCGCCCCGCACGAGATCCTCCTCCGTCTCCCGCGCGCGCGCCACCCCGAAGCGGTCTCCGTCGACCATCACCTCGGCGGCGCGCGGTCGCGCGTTGTACTGGCTCGACATGACGAACGCGTACGCGCCCGCGCTCCGGACGCAGAGCAGGTCGCCCGGCTCGATCGGCGGGAGGTCGCGGTCCTTGCCGAGGAAGTCGCCGGACTCGCAGACGGGGCCGACGACGTCCGCCGGTTCGGGCACGCCGGGGCGCGGCTTTTCCGGCTCGATGCGGTGGAACGCGCCGTAGAGGCTCGGGCGCAGGAGGTCGTTCATCGCCGCATCGCAGATCACGAAGCGCCGCTCGCCGCCGCGCTTCACGTAGAGCACGCGGGTGAGCAGGATGCCCGCGTTGCCGACGAGGAGGCGGCCCGGCTCCATCTGCACCTCGAAGCCGGACTCGAGGAGGAGCGGGACGAGCTCCCTCGCGTAGTCCGCGATCTCCGGCGCCTCGTTCTCGCGGTAGTGGATCCCGAAGCCGCCGCCGATGTTCACCGACCGGAGCGTCGGGTGGGCCGCGCGGAGCTCGCGGGCCAGCGCGAGGAGCCGCGTGACCATCTCGACATAGGGTCGCACCTGCGTGATCTGCGACCCGATGTGGACGTGGAGCCCGGTGAGGGTGACCCCGGTCCGCGCGGGAAGCGTCGCGGCGACGCGGCGCGCCCGCTCGAAGTCGAGCCCGAACTTGTTCTCCTTCTTCCCGGTCGTGATGTAGGTGTGCGTCTTGGGGTCGACGTCGGGGTTGACGCGGAGCGCGACGCGCGCTTGGCGCCCTCGCGCCCTCGCCGCCTCGTCGATCAGTTCCAGCTCGGCCTCGCTCTCGACGTTGAACGTGTCGATCCGGGCGTCGAGCGCGACGTCGATCTCGTCGCGCCGCTTCCCGACCCCCGCGAAGTCGATCCTCGACGGGTCGCCGCCCGCGCGGATCACGCGGAAGATCTCGCCGCGGCTCACGACGTCGAACCCGGCGCCCTCCTCCGCGAGCGCGCGCAGGATCGCCAGGTTCGCGTTCGCCTTCATGGCGTAGCGGATCACCGGCCGCACGGGCGCGTAGGCGTCGCGCAGCCGGCGGAAGTGCCCGAGGAGCGTGGCGCGGCTGTACACGAACGTGGGCGTGCCCACCCTCGCCGCGATCGCGGCGAGAGGGACGCGTTCGGCGAAGAGCCGCCCCTCCCGGAGGACGAAGTCGTCCATCGGGCTCCACGGTACCACCCGGCCGTCGCGGGCACGGGGCGCCGGGGGCTCAGCGCTCGAGCAGCGCGCGCACCTCCTCCACCTTCGCGCGGAGCTTTCCGAGCGTCGTCGTGCGGATCTGGCTCACGCGCGATTCGGAGATGCCGAGGATCTTCCCGATTTCCTTCATCGAGAGGTCCTCGACGTAGTAGTAGAGGATCACGCGCTTCTCGCGCTCGGTGAGGGACCGCATGAGGTGATCCGAGAGGTCCTTCAGGAAGATCCTCTCGAACGGCTCCTCCGAATCGCGGTCCTCGTAGATGAGCATCCGCTCCTCGGAGTCGCCGCGCTGCGCCTCCTCCTCGCAGCGGGAGAAGGTGAACATCGAGACGAAGTTGCTCTCGCGGATCATCGTCTCGATCTTCTCCCGCGAGAGCGCGAGGCGCTCGGCGACCTCGGTCGCCGTGGGGTCGCGCCCCATCTCGCGCGTCATCGACTCGCGGGCGGAGTTCACACGGGCCGAGTTATTCCGGATCATCCGCGGGACCCAGTCGCGCGCGCGCAGCTCGTCGAGGATCGCGCCCCGTACGCGCGTGGCGCAGTAGGTCTCGAACCGCGTGCCGCGCCGGTGGTCGAAGTTCTCGACCGCGCGGATGAGGCCGTAGGACGCGGCGGAGCGGATGTCCTCCTCCGGAATCGACCGGGGCAGCCGCTGGCCAAGCCGGTCCGAGACGTATTTCACGATGTAGAGGTACTTCTCGACGAGGCGGTTGCGGATCTCGGGATCGCCCGTCCTCCGGAACTCGTCCCAGAGCCCCTGGGTGTCGACCTTCATGACGCCTTACCTCCCGAGGCGTGTTGCGGCGGCGGTCCCGTGCGTGGCCGGGTGGCCGGGGACCGGGGTCCATCGATCGGCGTGCGTGCGAGGAACGCGGCGTCGTGCCGCGGTGTGCGTCGCGAATCTCCGGCTGCGAGGAGCTCGCGGATCCGGGAGAGAGTGTACCCCTTCTCCTGGAGCGCGCGCACCCGGTCCAGCGCGGCGAAAACCGAGGACGGGTAGAGGCGGTAGCCCGACCGCGTGCGCTGCTTCTCGCGGATGAGGCCGAGGGTCGTGTAGAGATGCACGGTCTGTCGTGAGAGCCCGGAGTGCTCCATCACCTCTCCGATGCGGTAGAGCTTTTCCGGCAGACGCTTCCGGGGCATCGCTCGATTCGCCGAACCCGGGGGAGCGCGGGCTCCCCGCTGTAGTGCACTTTACGGTTTATGTGATGCACCTTGTACGGTGCATAGTGGACGCCGCGCGCCGGCCGGCGTCAACCCCTTTTTTCGCCGCGCGCGGCGGCGGAACCGGCGCGGCGGCAGCGGCCCCTTCCCCGGACGGATCGGCCGCGTGCCGGCCGTTCATGAGGACGCGCCGGTTCCGCTTGACCCTCCCGGGGGCGTGCGGGTATCAAGCGCCGTCTCCCTCGTGCCCATGCCCGCCCTCGCGCTCCTCGCCTCCGCCGACGCCCACGCGGTCGCCCCGCCGGTCTGGAGCGTGCTCCCGTTCGTCCTGACGCTCCTCGGGATCGCCGTCCTCCCCCTCGTGACCCCCCACCGCTGGGAGTCGAACCGGTTTCGCGCGGGGTTCACCTGGAGCATCGCGCTTCCGACCGCACTCTGGTGGCTGGCGACGTTCGGGAGCGGCCATCTCCTCCACGCCGGCCGCGAGTACCTGTCGTTCATCGTCCTCCTCGGCTCCCTCTACGTCGCGTCGGGCGGCATCTACCTGCGCGGCGCGATGGGCGGCACGCCCGTCGCGAACGCCGGGATCTGCGCGGTGGGCGCCGTGATCGCGAACCTCATCGGCACCACGGGCGCGAGCATGCTCCTCATCCGGCCGTTCCTGCGCGCGAACGCGCACCGCTCGATGCGCTCGCGCGCGATCGGCGTCGTCTTCTTCATCTTCTGCGTCAGCAACATCGGCGGATGCCTCACCCCCCTCGGGGACCCCCCGCTCTTCCTCGGGTTCCTCCGCGGAGTGCCGTTCCAGTGGCCGTTCCTCCACCTCGTGCCCGAGTGGGCGACCGCCGTGGCGATCGTCCTCGTCATCTATCTGGTCGTCGACCGCAGGCTCGCGGTCTCCGACCCGGCGAAGCCGCCGGGGGGGGGCGGGGGCCGGTTCGGGGTCGACGGCCTCCGGAACGGGCTCGTCCTCCTGGGCGTCATCGGCGTCGTCCTCGGCCAGGGGCTCCGCGGATGGCCGTTCGGGGTCCAGGAGGGCGCGATGGCGGCGCTCGCGGTCCTCTCGCTCCTCGTGACGCCGAAGCCCGTGCGGGAGGCGAACAGGTTCACGTTCGGCCCGATCCTCGAGGTCGCGATCCTCTTCTCCGGGATCTTCACGACGATGGTGCCCGCGCTCGCGATCCTCGACGCGAGGGGGGGCGAGCTGGGGCTCACGGAGCCCTGGCACTACTTCTGGGCGACCGGGATGCTCTCGAGCTTCCTCGACAACGCCCCCACCTACCTGACCCTCGGGACCACGGCCGCGGCCAGCCTCGGCCTCTCCGGCGACGGCGCGATCGGGATCCTGGCGCACGGCGGCGTCGCCGCGCAGGCCCTCCTCTCCGCCGTGTCGTGCGGCGCCGTCTTCATGGGGGCCAACACCTACATCGGCAACGGCCCGAACTTCATGGTGCGCGCGATCGCGGTCGAGAACGGCGTCGCGATGCCGAGCTTCTTCGGCTACATGAAGTACTCGGGGATGATCCTGATCCCCGTGTTCGCGCTCCTGACGTTCCTGTTCTTCAGGAGCTGACCGACCGCAGCATCTGGCGCGCGATCACCATGCGCTGGATCTCGGAGGTGCCCTCGCCGATCTCGCAGAGTTTCGCGTCGCGCAGCATCCGCTCGATCGGGTACTCACGGCTGTAGCCGTTCCCGCCGAGGATCTGCAGGCAGCTGTCGATGGCGCGCATCGCCGCCTCCGAGGCGTGCAGCTTGGCGATCGAGGCGACGAAGTTCACGTCGTGGCCCTGGTCCTTCAGCACCGCGGCGTGGTAGCAGCCGAGTCGGGCGGTGTGGATGTCGACGGCGACGTCGGCGAAGCGCTCCTGGATCGCCCCGAACTCCGCGATGGAGCGGCCGAACTGCTTCCGCTCCGCGGCGTAGGGCAGCGCGACGTCGAGGGCGCCCTGGGCGAGCCCGAGCGCCATGGCGCCGATGGAGATGCGCCCGGCGTCGAGGGTCTTCATGAACTTCTTGAAGCCGGTCCCGGGCTCCCCGAGCCGGTTCTCGTCCGGGACGCGGACGTCCTCCAGCACCAGCTCGCGCGTGTCGGACGCGCGCAGGCCGAGCTTGTCCTCGAGCGTGCCGAGCCGGATCCCCGGCGTCGCGCGCTCGACGATGAACGCCGTCACGCCGCCGGGGCCGGGGTCCTCGGGGTTCGTGCGCGCCGTGAGGATCACGGTCCCCGCGTGGGTCCCGTTCGTGCAGTAGACCTTTACGCCATTGAGGATCCAGACCTCCCCGTCGCGCCGGGCCGTCGTCCTCGTCGCCCCCGCGTCCGAGCCGGCGGCGGGCTCCGTGAGGCCGAACGCGCCGAGCATCGCGCCGGACGCCAGCCGGCGGAGGTACTTCTCCTTCTGTCGGGCGGTCCCGAACTCGTGGATCGGGTTCGTCCCGAGGGAGGTGTGCGCGGCGACGGTGATCGCGGTCGTGCCGCAGGCGCGCGCGAGCTCCTCGATCGTGATGACGTAGGCGAGGTAGTCGAGCCCCGCTCCCCCCCAGGCCTCGGGGAACGGCACGCCGAGGAGTCCCAGCTCGCGCAGCTCCGCGATCGTGTCGTGCGGGAACTCCTTCGACTCGTCGAGGCGGCGGGCCCGCGGCGCGACCTTCTCGGCCGCGTACTGGCGGACGAGCTCCCGGATCTCGTAGTGGTGCTCCTGGAAGAACGGGAAGGGGTCCTTAAGGGTGATCGTCGCGCCGTTCGCCATCGTCTCACTCCCCCCGGCGGCGCCGCTCCACCTCGCCGCGGATGTACTCGATCAGCTCGCGCGTCGCCGTGCCGGGCCCGAAGAGGCGCCCCACCCCCATCGCGCCGAGGCGCGTGCGGTCCTCGTCGGGGATGATCCCGCCGCCGGTGAGCAGCACGTGGGCGAGCCCGGCCGCGTCGAGCAGGGCCCGCACGCGCGGGAAGAGCGTCATGTGCGCCCCGCTGTGGAGCGACAGCCCGACCACGTCCACGTCCTCCTCGAGCGCCGCCTTCGCGATCTGCTCGGGCGTCTGCCGGAGCCCGGTGTAGACGACCTCCATCCCGGCGTCGCGGAGCGACTGCGCGACGACTTTCGCCCCGCGGTCGTGGCCGTCGAGCCCCGCCTTGGCGACGAGGACGCGGATCGGGCCGCTGCGCGCGGAGGTCACCGGAGGATCGCCTCCGCCGCGCGCGACGCGCCGTGCAGCACGGAGCGACGGCCCGCGCACACGTCGTCCGCCTCGCGGTCGAGGACGCCGGGCGCGCTAGCGAGCATGCGATCGGCGACGAGCCGCGCGACGAGCCGTTCGATCCGCGCGCGGACGCCGCGGCGACGGCGGTCGCCGAGGCGGCCCTCCTCGCCGAGCCACGCCGCGTGCCGCTCGAGCGCGTCGTCGAGCGGCTCGGCCCCGTCGAGGGCGCGCGTGAGCACGACGGGCGGGCGCCAACCGCGCGGCGGCGCCGCGTCGAGCGCGGACTCCAGCTCGGCGGCCAGCGCTTCGGCGCCCTCGCGATCGGACTTGTTCACGCAGACGACGTCCGCGATCTCGAGGAGCCCCGCCTTCATGGCCTGGACCGCGTCGCCGCTCTCGGGGCTCAGGACGACGGCGACGCTGTCGGCCGTCGCCGCCACCTCGACCTCGGTCTGCCCGACGCCGACGGTCTCGACGAGGAGGACCGGGAACCCCGCGGCGTCGAGCAGGTCCAGCGCGTCGGGGGCGGCCCGCGACAGGCCCCCCAGCCCCCCCCGCGTCGCGAGACTGCGGACGAAGACGCCTTCGTCCCGCGCCTCCTCGCTCATCCGGTGCCGGTCGCCCAGGAGCGCGCCCCCGTGGAACGGGCTCGACGGGTCGACGGCGACCACGCCGACGCGCGCCCCGCGCGCGCGGAACCGCCGCACCAGCGCGGCGACGAGCGTCGACTTGCCCACGCCCGGCGGGCCCGTGACGCCGATGCGGCGCGCCCGGCCGACGCGCGCGGAGATGGCGTCGAGGAGCTCGACGGCCCTCGCGCCGCCCCCTTCCACGATCGAGAGCCCGCGCGCGAGCGCGCCGCGCTCGCCCCGGAGGATCGCGTCGGCCTCGCTCATGCGCGCAGCAGCGATCGCGCGATCACCACCGTCTGGATCTCGGTCGTGCCCTCGTAGATCTCGGTGATGCGCGCGTCGCGGAAGAATCGCTCCACGGGGAAGTCGGTGCAGTAGCCCGCGCCGCCGTGGATCTGCACCGCCTCCTTCGCGCACCAGTTCGCGCCGCGCGACGCAACGAGCTTGGCGACCGCGGCCTCGCGCGTGTGGGGGCGGCCGCTGTCCTTGAGCGACGCGGCCCGGTAGATGAGCCAGCGCGCCGATTCGATGCGCGCCTCCATGCCCGCGAGCTTCCACTGGATCGGCTGGAACTCGGCGATCGGCTGGTCGAACTGCCGCCGCTCGCGCGCGTACGCGAGCGAGGCCTCGAGGCACGCCTCCATCAGGCCGAGCGCCTGGCACGCGATGCCGATGCGCCCGCCGTCGAGGGTGTGGAGCGCGACGCGGAACCCGGCGTCCATCTCCCCGAGGACGTTCGCGGCGGGCACCCGGAACCCGTCGAAGTGCAGCTGCACCGTCGACGAGGAGCGGATCCCCATCTTGGGCTCCTTCTTCCCGACGGTGAGCCCGGGCCAGCCGGTCTCGACGAGGAACGCGGTGATGCCGCGGCTCGCCTGGTCCGACGTGCGTGCGAAGAGGACGAGGACGTCCGCGCGGTCACCGCTCGTGATCCACGCCTTCGAGCCCGAGATCACGTAGTGGTCGCCGTCGCGCACCGCGCGGCACCGGAGGCTTCCGGCGTCGCTTCCCGAGCCCGGCTCCGAGAGGGCGTACGCCCCGAGCCGCTGGCCGGAGGCGAGGGAGGGCAGGTACCGCGCCTTGAGCTCCGGCGAGCCCCAGGCGGCCACGCAGCCGCAGACGAGCGAGTTGTGCACGGAGACCGTGACGCCGACCGAGGCGTCGGCCTTGTTGATCTCGACGAGCGCGAGCGAGAGGGCGAGGTTCGTGGCGCCGGCGCCGCCGTACTCCTCCGGCACGAGGAGGCCGAGGAGTCCCAGCTCGGCGGCCTTCCGGACCGGCTCGTCGGGGAAGCTCTCCGTGCGGTCGCGCTCCGCCGCGCCGGGCGCGCAGACGTCGCGCGCGAAGTCCCGCGCGAGCGTGCGGATCGCCTCCTCGTCCTCGCTCAGCTCGAAGTCCATGCGCTCAACCGTACGTGTAGAACCCCCGGCCGCTCTTCCGGCCGAGGAGGCCGGCGTCCACCATCCGCCTCAGGAGCGGGCATGGCCGGTACTTGTCGTCGCCCAAGTCGCGCTGCAATACGCTCAGGATGTCGAGGCAGACGTCGAGCCCGATCAGGTCGGCCAGCGCGAGCGGCCCCAGGGGGTGCGACATCCCGAGCTTCATGACGGTGTCGACGGCCTCGGGCTTGGCGACCCCCTCGTGCAGGCACCAGATCGCCTCGTTGATCATCGGGAGGAGCACGCGGTTGCTCACGAACCCCGGCGAGTCGTTGACCTCCACCGGCGTCTTGCCGAGCGCCTTCGCGAGGTCCACCACGGCGCGCGTCGTCTCGTCGGAGGTCTGCTGCGCGCGGATCACCTCGACCAGCGCCATCACCGGGACCGGGTTCATGAAGTGCATCCCGATCACCTTCGCGGGGCGCTTCGTGCACGCGGCGATGCGGGTGATCGAGATCGAGGAGGTGTTGGTCGCGAGGATCGCGGCCGGCGGGCACACCTCGTCGAGCCTGCGGAAGACCTTCTCCTTCACGTCGAGGCGCTCGACGACCGCCTCGACCACGAGCTCCGCGCCCGCGAGGTCGGCGAGCGACGTCGTGGTCCGGATGCGGGCCAGGACGGCGCGGCTCTTCTCCTCGGTGAGCGTCCCCTTCTTCACGAGGCGCGCGAGGCTGCCCTGGATCGACGCGAGCCCGCGCTCCAGCGCCGCCGCGTCGACGTCGACGAGCGTCGTGGGCCGGTCGTTCCCCGCGAACACCTGCGCGATGCCGGCGCCCATGGTGCCGGCCCCTACGACGCCGAGCATCAGACTCGCTCCACGGAAAGCGCGACGGCGTTTCCGCCCCCGAGACAGAGGGTGGCGAGCCCGGTCCGCGCGCCCCGGTCGAGCATCGCGTGCAGGAGCGTGACGAGGATGCGGCAGCCGGACGCGCCGATGGGATGGCCGATCGCGACCGCGCCGCCGTTCACGTTGACGCGCGCGGGGTCGAGCTTCAGCTCCCGGGTGACGGCGCACGCCTGCGAGGAGAACGCCTCGTTGAGCTCGACGAGGTCGTAGTCCTTCACCGTGGTGCCGCGCGCGGCGTTGAGGCGCTTCACCGCCTCGATCGGCGCCATCATGACCCACTTGGGTTCCACACCTCCCGTCGCGTAGCCCGTGATCCGCGCGAGCGGCTTCAGGCCGAGCGACCGCGCCTTCGCCTCCTCGCACACGACGACGGCGGCGCCGCCGTCGGAGATCTGCGACGCGTTCCCGGCGGTCACGGTCCCGTCCTTCGCGAAGGCGGGCTTGAGCTTCCCGAGGGACTCCGCCG
>Ga0187894_10003041_pt1 | contig 19229 bp, 21 predicted proteins | sample GBC1701081metaG_FD_136650 | JGI IMG/M metagenome (GOLD analysis project Ga0187894, IMG submission 136650) | White microbial mat communities from a lava cave in the Kipuka Kanohina Cave System on the Island of Hawaii, USA - GBC170108-1 metaG ...
CAGCCAGCGATCATAGATCGCGAGCGATACGTCGGGTTCGCCCGCCAGGCGGTTGAGCCTGTTCACCGACAGGTTGACGTTGAGCGCCACGGCGATGCGCCGGATGATGGTCTGTTGTGCCTCGAACCAGTTGGCAAGCGTGATGTCGTAGCGATCACTCCAGACGTAGATGTCGGTTTGCCGATCGCGCAGCGTCAACACCAGGCGAACGGCATCGGGTGTCGTGAGCGCGCTGGCATCGATGCGATACTGCGCCGTGACCTCGGGCCGCGCGGTACCGTCGGTCCCGCTTTGGGAATCGTCGCGCACGTACCATTCGCGGAAGCGCACCAGGCTGGCGACAAGCTCGTGACGAAACCCATGAACCAGATACCGCTGGTCAGGGCTGGTGCCGGCGACATCGAAGGTGCCGATGGTGATCACCATGTTCCGCGGTGGCGCTTGGACCGGTCCGGTCGGCAGCGGCAGGATCGCCGGGCTGTTGGGGGCATGATCGGCGCGTCCCGGCGTCTCTTCCGGCGGCGACGTGCGGAACGCAACGAACTGGTCGTTCGGCGTCATCATGCTTCTGATGCCGACAATCAGCTTCTGCGTCTCCGCCGACGGCTCGACGTCGAACTCGCTCTCCAGAAGGTCCCACAGGCCCTTATACAATCGCAGCGCGGCGCCGAAGTCACCGCGCTCGGCTCGGGCCTGGATCAGGCAGCGGCAGGCTTCCTCGTGGCTGGGATCGAGATGCATGATGGCGTTGGCCACCGCCTCTCTGAGCGTAGTATCGGTCGTCGTGCGCAGGCTGGTTTCGAGACCGCGCAGCAGCCGATCCTGCAGTGTCTGGCGCTTCGCCTGCAGCCAGGTCCGGAATGCCGGATCGACATTGTCGTAGTCCTGCAGCAGGGTTTCCGGCAGGCGCGCGGTTTCGATGAGCGTCGGGTGCGGATGTCCGCTGTCGGCGGCGGCGATGATATGGTCGAGATCGACGTCCAGCCGCGCGCGGTCCAGCGAGAGCGAGCGGTTGTCGATGAGAAATCCGTCGAAACCGAACGACCGAAACGCTTCGCGTATTTCGTGAACGACCTGCCGCAGCGACGCCCGTGCATTGTCTTCCGGCGTTTCGCTCCAGAAAAGACCGACCAGGCGCTCGCGGGTTTCGATCTGGTCACTGATGGCAAGATAGGCGATCAGGGCCCGCGCCTTGCGGCTGCCGATCGACAATGGTGCGCCTGCCAGCGATAGCTCAAGCCTGGGAACGGTGACGACTTGCAGCGTGCTTGTCCCGTGGGCACGGCCCGGCGTACCACGCGCCGGACGCTCTGGTTGAACGGCTGACACCATTTTGCGGCCCCCGTGAGAAGACTACGAGAGCAGCGGCCTTATCGTCCAGGGTGATCCGGTTCGGCGGTCGCCGCACGGCCGTCGCTGGCGAGCAACTTCAGAGCAGCTCGACACCGTCCGTGTGTTGCGCGCCACCACCATAGGCGTCGATCGCGGCGGTCAGTCGTGCCGTGACGAGCGTTGAAGGTATTGCCTGCAATGATGGCGCCAGGACTCGCGCCACGGGCAATCCGAGATCGGCACGCGATGGATCGAACCAGCAGACGACAATGCCGTGACGTGCCAGTCGCTCGAGAACGTCGCGAACAGAAGGTGAGGTCGCGTGCTGCACATCGCGACGCCGGGGGACGCCCATGGCATGCAATAGCTTGCATTTCTCTGCGTCAAGATGGGTGGCCCGATGGACGTGTCGGCGATCGGCGGCGCTGAGCGCACTCTCTCCGGCCTCACGCCGCTTGGCGGCGATGACGGTCTGCGCCAGTTCGACCTGCATCATTTCAAGAATTGCGGCGCGCACCGCCGCGCGCACATCCAACCGGGCGGCGATGCCACAAGCGACCTCGAAACCCGCCTCGTTCGTGGAGATCGATGCGATGACAGGGATGTCGAACTCGGTTGAAATGTCCAGCAGCCAGCTCATTCGACCGTCGAAGCCGTCGCGCAGATGGTGCAGGAGACCGGCCGCTTCGATCGCAGCCGGCGCGTCGGCTGCCAGCGGCCGGCCGGGTCTGCCGCCGAGCCACCACAGAGCCGCCGCGTCGCGCTCGACCAGTTCAAGGAGTGCGTGCAGGGCGGCTGCGTCGAACGACGGGCCGGCGGCACAGCCCGTGCTCAAGGCGCCTCTTGGCTGCAGTCCCAGCCGATCGTCTTGGCGCCGTAGGCACAGGTCGGCCGGAAGGACAGTGGTGCGTCCCGTTAGCGGCACCTCGCCGTCGACCCAATCCAGCGTGCGGCACGGCTCGCCGCTCGCGTGCCGATCGACCCACGCTGCAACATCCGGATCGATCCGTCCGGCCAGGCTCTCCAGAGGCGCCGACAGTCGGATGTCGTCCGGCCGTTCGAGCTGCGCCATGTGCTCGATGCCCTCGCCGATGCACGACACCAGTGCCTGATCCGGGGACAGTCCTGTGCCGCCGGCATTGACTCGGTACGGCTGGCCGGAGGGCCAACAGGCGAGCGTCGCTTGGGCGCCAACGAAGCTGAACTTGCTAGCGAACGGTGATCGTATGACGAACATGCGGTCGAAATGGCACCGGGCGTCGGCGATGGCCTTCCCATATCGCCGTTCGACCGACGCCAACAAATGGAGACCCTCGCCTGCGGTGAAATCGAGCGGCGAGAGTAACGCGGTGCCCTGACCGTCGTCGTTCATGACCGAAAGATGCGTCGTGACGTGGGTCTGTGACAAGCGACACAGGCGCAACCGCGTCGCCGCGATTGCGCCTGTGCGTCAATCTGGAAGGCGTGTATCCGGTCTTCTACAGGACGCCCAGCATGCGACCCACCAGCGGGTGGCGCACGACGTCGGCCTGGGTGAGGCGCACGACGGCGATCTCGTCCTGGCCATCGAGCCGGCGTGCGACCTCGTTGAGGCCGGACAGTTCGGGCAGCAGGTCGGTCTGGTCGGGATCGCCGGTCAGCACCATGGTCGAATGCCAGCCCAGACGGGTGAGCAGCATCTTGAGCTGGCCATAGGTGCAGTTCTGCGCCTCATCGATCAGCACGAAGGCGTTGTTGAGCGTGCGGCCGCGCATGAAGGCGACAGGAGCGATCTCGATACTGCCGTCGTCAAGGCAGGACCGCAGCCGCTTGGGTCCCATCCGGTCGTTCAGTGCGTCGAACAGGGGCCGCAGGTAGGGGTCGAGCTTCTCGCGCATGTCGCCGGGCAGGTAGCCCAGGCTTTCGCCGGCTTCGACCGCCGGACGCGACAGCACGATGCGTGCGATGCGCTTGCGTTCCAGGGCCTCGACCGCCGCGGCGATGGCGAGATATGTCTTGCCGGTGCCGGCCGGCCCTAGCGCCACGGTGAGCGCCCGGCTGTCGATCGCCTCCATCAGCGTGCGCTGATTGTCGCTGCGGGGCCGGACATTGCGAATATAGCTCTGGTCCCTCTGCTGGGTCTCGAACGGCACGACCGTGCGGGGTGAATCAAAGAACAGGCTGTGCACTCTCCCGGTTTCGTCGGTTTCTGGACGGCTGCGACGCGCGGCACGCTTGGCCATGAACCACTCCGCTACTGGTTTGAGCTGAGGATCGCCGCGGTCGCCAAACGACAAACGCCTCCACAACGGGAGGCGTGAAAAAACCGGCAAACCGGGCGGTGGCGAAGGTTGTGGGGCGGCATCCGGTACGGTCGGCGCTGGCGCCGTCGTCGCCGGTGGATCCGAGAGGGATCGGAGCCCGCTGGAGGATTGCCTGCCTCCTTCGCAACGCACAAACGGTACGCTGTCCGCAGCGGACTGTCACCTTATTTTGGGAAGTGTCGCAGAAATTTAATACAAGATATTGATTTTTCTGCGATTTGAGCCCGCGTCAGGCGCGGCCGTAGGTCGACGAGAACGTTCCGGGATCGTTGCCCAATTGGCCCAGCTTGCCGCCCAGTTTGGCCAGCGATCGGGTCCATTTGCCGTCATAGTCCTCGTCGAAGATCAGGCCCTCGTCCGCCGGCACCACGAACCAGCCGCTTTCCTGCAGTTCCCGGTCGAGCTGGCCGGCGCCCCAGCCGCTGTGGCCCAGCGCCAGGATGGCCTTGGCCGGCCCGGCGCCGCGCGCCATGTCGCGCAGGATCTCGAGAGATGCCGTCAGGCCCAGCCGATCGCCACCGACGGCGGCGGTATCGTCGCGCTTGTAGTCCAGGCTGTGCAGCACGAAACCGCGTTCCGGTTCGACCGGGCCGCCCCAGACCGTGAAGCGCAGGTCGCCGTCGGTGGGCGGATCGATATCGAGCTGCTGGAAAAGCTCGGCCGGAGTCGGCGAGGCCAGCGCCTTGTTGAGCACGAGGCCCAGCGCACCCTTGTCGTCATGCAGGCACATGTAGATCACGGTCTGCTTGAAACGTGGGTCTGTCATCGCGGGGGTCGCCACCAGCAACTTTCCGCCGATGTAACCCGAGGAGGCTTCCGGGCTCGCCATGCTCTTGGCTACCCCGATCCGGCGCGCGGCGCAATGCCGCTCTCGACACGCGCTTGTGAAGCATTGCGATTGTCACAGTCGGCGTATTTACGGCCTGTATGTGTCTTGTCATCAACTGCCACCGCAGGCGGCAGTGCGAGTGTGCGGCGGTAGCCGCGCCGGAGTAGCGGATGTTGGCATCGGTTCTGCGAAGAAGTGTGTGTGCGACCGTCGTCGTCGCGGCGATGGCGTGCATGCCGACGGTGGCATCGGCGGCCGGTTCCGACTGGGCGCGTACCGATCAGACTCAGGTTCGTCTGATCTCGGCCGTCGACGGCGTGGGTGATTCGCGCACGGTCACGCTGGGCCTGCAGTTCACCATGAAGCCGGGCTGGAAGATCTACTGGCGCGCGCCGGGAGATGCCGGTTTCCCGCCCAGCATCGACTGGAGCGGTTCGTCCAATCTTGGTGCCACGCAGATGCTGTGGCCGGCGCCGCACCGCTTCGACGTCGCGGGTCTTTCGACCATCGGCTACAAAGGCGAGGTCGTGCTGCCGATCCAGGCGACTCTTGCCGATCCTGGCAAGCCGCTGTCGGTGCAGGCCAAGGTCGACTACCTCACCTGCGACGACGTCTGCATCCCGTACACGGCGACCTTCACGCTCGATCTGCCGGCGTCGGCGGCCCGGCCCAGCGGTGAGGCATCGCTGATCGCCGGCGCGATGTCGGCATTGCCGCGCGCCGCCGGTGCCGACAGTGTCGCCTTCACGTCGCCGACGCTGTCGGAGATCGACGCGCCCGGCGGCAAGGTGGGCGAGCAGGCGGTGCTGCTGTCGGTCGTCGTGAACGCGATGCAGCCGCTGAAGAAGCCGGATCTGTTCGTCGAGCATCCCAAGGTCATCGTGGCCGAGCCGCCCTCGGTCCAGCTCGAGGACGGCGGCCGGCGTGCGGTCATCACATCGGTGCTGGTGGGCGACAAGCTGAAGGCGGCCGACCTGGCGGCTGGCAGCCTGACGCTCACCCTGGTCGACGACAATCAGGCGGTCGAAGGCGCGGTGCGCGCGACCACGGACGCCATGTCGGCCGCCTCTGGCGGTGGCACGCCGGGCGACAGCCTGTGGTCGATCCTGCTGGTCGCGTTGTTGGGTGGCCTGGTCCTCAACCTGATGCCTTGCGTGCTGCCGGTGCTGTCGCTGAAGGTGATGGGCGCCATCGGGCATGGCGGCGCGGCGCCGGGGCGCGTGCGGGCCGGTTTCCTGGCCTCGGCGGCCGGCGTGATGGCGTCTTTCCTCGTGCTGGCCGCAGTTGCGGTCGGTCTCAAGCAGGCCGGGCTTGCCGTCGGCTGGGGTATTCAGTTCCAGCAGCCCGCCTTCATCGGCTTCATGATGGTGGTGGTTCTGCTGTTTGCCCTCAATCTCGCCGGCGTGTTCGAGATCCCGTTGCCCGGCTGGCTGGCCGAGAGCGCGGTGGCGGGCGAACGGCGCGCCGGCCGCTCCGAGTTGGCCGGCCATTTCGTCGCCGGCGCCTTCGCCACCCTGCTGGCGACGCCGTGCTCGGCACCGTTCGTCGGCACGGCGTTGTCGTTTGCCCTTTCGCGCGGCGCGCTGGATATCCTCGCGGTGTTCCTGGCGCTGGGGGTCGGACTGGCGGCGCCGTACCTGCTGTTGGCGCTGTTCCCGCGGTGGGCAGCGCGGCTGCCCAAGCCGGGCGCCTGGATGGTCACGCTCAAGAAGATCCTGTCGCTGGCACTGTTCGCCACCGCGGTCTGGCTGCTGTCGGTCCTGATGGGCGCTGCCGGCACGCAGGCGGTTATCGCGGCGGTCGCGGCGGCGGTGCTGATGTCGGCGCTGCTGATGGCGCGCCACAAGGTCGGTCGTGCGGCGATCCCCGGAGCTGTCGCGGCGGCGCTGGCTGCCGTGGTGCTGCCGGCGCTGCTGGCGTCGGCGGCGGCGCCGGCGACGGCCGCCGGCGATGGGCGCTGGATCCGCCTCGACCCGACACATGACATCGCAGCCCAGGTCCGGCAGGCAACCGAAAACGGCAAGGTCGTGCTGGTCGACGTCACGGCCGACTGGTGCGTCACCTGCCAGGTGAACAAGAAGCTGGTGCTGAACGCCGACAGCATCGTGCAGCGCCTGGCCGATACCAAGGCGGTGTCGCTCAAGGTCGACTGGACGCGGCCCAGCGACGCCATCGCGCAGTACCTCGCCGCCAACAACCGCTACGGCATTCCCTTCAACATCGTCTATGGCCCCGGCGCGCCGCTGGGCGTCGCCCTGCCCGAACTGCTGACCGTCGATGCGGTGACGCAGGCCCTGGAGAAGGCGGCGGGCCGCTAGGGTTTCCCCTCTCTTGTTGCCTCGGAACGACGTAATATATATATTGACGATATCATATATCGGAGTGGCCGCCCATGCGGACATTGATTGATGTCGGCGACAGTCAGATTCGGGAACTCGATGAGCTGTCCAAGGGAGAGAAGCGCTCGCGCGCCGCTCTTATCCGGGAAGCAATCGACGACTATCTCGCCAAACGCCGAAAGAAGCTCGAGGATGATGCGTTCGGCCTTTGGGGCAGACGCAAAATCGACGGTCTCGTCTATCAGGAGAAGGTGCGTAAGGAATGGTGAAGGCGCTGTTCGACACCAACATCCTGATCGACTACCTCAATGCTGTTCCCGAGTCACGAACCGAGCTCAAGCGGTACTCGGAGAAAGCCGTCAGCGTCATCACTTGGATGGAAGTCCTGGTCGGCGCCAAGCCTGACCTCGAGGCTGCGACGCGTCATTTCCTGGCCGGTTTCGAGATCGTCGGCATCGGCGAGCGGATTGCGGAGCGAGCCGTCAGCCTTCGTAGGGACCATCGGATCAAGTTGCCCGATGCAGTGATCTGGGCCACCGCACAGGTCCATGCCATGTTGCTCGTCACCCGCAATGTCAAAGACTTTCCGGCGGATGATCCGGGAATTCGGACTCCCTACAGGCTGTGATCGGCTGCCGTGGTGCAATGGCATGACGCTCAGCCCGTCAGCTGATCGCTGATCACGCGGGCGCAGACCATCAGTGCCGGCGCCAGGGTCGGCGCGAACTGTGCCCGGCGCGTGGTCCATGATGGCGACACGGCGTTGAGCACCAGCAGCTCGCGGTTCGACAGCCGCCCGACGGGCACGGCCAGCGCATAGATGCCGGGCCGCAGATCACCGTACGATACGCAGTAGCCTGTCTCGCGAAAGGCGGCGAGCGTCTGCGTGATCGCAGCGCCATGCTGCCGCCACAGGTCGGGCGTCTTGACGCGCAGCTCGTTGAGCAGCGCTGAGCGCTCGCCCGGCGCGCAGCCGGCGATATAGGCGCGGCCGATCGCACTCGCGGCAATGGGGTGCGTCATGCCGATGTCGGAAAGCTGAAACGAGGAGGTGGCCCGGCTGCGGCAGGTCTCGACATAGACCATGTTGGTGCGATCGCGCAGGCCCAGCGATACCGAGCCGTTGACCTGTCGGGCCAGTGCTTCCATCGCCGGCCGCACGAACTGGCGGAAGGCGAACGATGCGATCAGCGGGTAGCCCAACGACAGCACCGCCGGACCCAGGCGGTAGCTGCCGGCCGCATGATCGGGCCGCAGGTAGCCCATGGCCGCCAGCGAGTAGGTGAAGCGCGAGATGGTCGGCTTGGGCAACCCTGTACGGCGCGCCAGCTCGGCCGTGGCGAGCACCGGCTGCTGCGGCGTGAAGCAGCGCAGGATCTCCAGTCCGCGCGCCAGGGTCGTGGCGAACTGGCGATCGCCGGCGCGTTCGGCGAAGGCGGCCGGCGCGCGCCGCGGCACGCTGCGGCGCTGTGGTGATCGGGTGGCGGTGCGTGGGTTGCCCATGGCTGCGTTCCGCATAGTCGAACGACGGATAGCATAGTGAAACGACGGTGTGGGACGATCCAGGAGGAATGAGAGGAAGCGCCGATGCTGAGCCGACAGGATAACGAGCTGCTCACCCGCACGGATACGGACACCGCGATGGGCGCCTATTTCCGCCGCTTCTGGCAGCCCGTGCTGCTGTCGCGCGAGCTGCCCGAGCCGGACGGCGCACCCAGGCGCGTGCAGGTCATGGGCGAGACGCTGTTGGCTTTTCGCGACACCAACGGCCGTGTCGGCCTGGTCGAGCCGCGCTGCCCGCATCGCGGCGCCGATCTCTATTTCGGTCGCAACGGCGAATGCGGCCTGCGTTGCGTCTTCCACGGCTGGAAGTTCGACGTCGACGGCAAGTGCCTGGAGACACCGACCCTGCCGCCGTCATCGAACTTCCGCGACAAGGTATCGATCAAAGCCTATCCGACGCGCGAGTTTGGCGAGCTGATCTGGGCCTACATGGGGCCGGCGGCGCACATGCCCGAACTGCCGCATCTGGAGTTCGCGCTGCTGCCCACGTCGCACCGCTATGTCAGCAAGAAGTTGCAGGAGTGCAACTGGGCGCAGTCTGTCGAGGGCGGCATCGATACCGCGCACTTCTCGTTCCTGCACATGGTGGTGCCGCAAGCGGCAGCCGACGCCGAACAGTTCATGAAGGGCGCCGCCATGGGCGACCAGGCGGTGAAGAATGATCGCGTGCGCTGGGTGCGCGATGACCCGATGCCGCGCTTCGAGGTGACGCAGCATCCCGGCGGGCTGGTGATCGGCGCCGCGCGCACGGCCGACGACGACCAGCTCTACTGGCGCATCACGCAGTTCCTGGTGCCCAACCATTCCTTCGCGCCGGCGGCGTTTCCGGGCGAGACGCATTACGGCCAGACCTGGGTGCCGATCACCGACACCAGCTGCTGGATCTACACCTATTCATGGAATCCCGACCGGCCGTTGACCGATCAGGAGCGCGCCCAGTTCGCCGCCGGCCACGGCGTGCATTCGGCGGTCGATGCCGACTACGTGCCGCTGCGCAATCGGTCGAACGAATACCTGATCGACCGCGAGGAACAGCGCTATCGCAGTTACAGCGGCATCCAGGGCGTGTCGGAGCAGGATGCCTGCATCCAGGACAGCCAGGGCCTCATCCACGATCGCACGCGCGAAATCCTCGGGCCCACTGATCTGGCCATCATGCGCTTTCGCCGCCTGATGCTGGAGGGCGTCAAGGGGCTGCAGGAGGGCCGCGAGCCGCCCGAGGCGGCGCATCCCGAGGCTTATACGGTGCGCGCCGGCGGCTGGGTGACACAGGGCGACAGGAAGCTCGCCGAGGTGATGACCGAGCGCTTCGGCCATCCGACGGGCGATGCCAATGCGCTGTATCAGGACAAGACGCTGCGTCGCGTTGGTTGACGCTTGTGAAAAAGGGAAACGCATGACGACGCGACGGGCGGTGCTGCTGTGCGCTGGTGGGCTGGCGGCACTGGAGCTGGGTGGTACGGCGCGCGCGCAAGCGTATCCGGCGCGGCCGCTGCGCTTGATCGTGCCCTATCCGCCGGGCGGCGTCGGCGACACCTTCGCCCGCGCCTTGGGCGAGGGGCTGTCGGCCACGCTCGGCCAGCCGGTCGTGATCGGCAACAAGCCGGGCGGCAGCCAGATCATCGGCGCCCAGGCGGCCGCCGAGGCCGCCGCCGACGGCTACACGCTGTTCCTGGGCAGCGTCAGCAGCCTGGCGTTGAATGTGGCCCAGCACGCGAGCCTGCCCTACGACCCGCTGGCGAGCTTCGCGCCCGTGTCGCTGGCCTTCACCTCGCCGCTCTATCTGGTCGTCCACCCGGACGTTCCCGCCCGCTCGGTGCGCGAGTTCATCGCCCACGCCAAGGCCAATCCCGGCAAGCTGTCCTTCGCCTCGATCGGCCCGGGCTCGTCGCTGCACTTGGCCGGTGAGATCTTCAATCGCATGGCCGGCGTCGACATGCTGCATGTGCCCTACAAGGGCAGCGTGCCGGCGCTGACCGACGTCATGGCCGGCCGCGTGCAGGTGATCTTCGACGCTGGTCCGTCGGCGCTGCCGCAGGTCCGCGCCGGCCGCCTGCGGGTGCTGGCAGTGACCAGCGCCGAGCGTTTCATCGGCACGCCCGATGTGCCGACCATCGCCGAAAGCGGCCTGCCGGGCTACGACCTGACGCTGTGGTTCGGCATCGTCACCCGTGCCGGCGCACCCGATGGCGCGATCCACACGTTATCGGCGGCGATCGGCGCGGTGCTCGACAGGGCGGACTTGAAGGCACGCTTCCTCGACCTCGGCGTGCAGCTCGCGGCCAGCACGCCGCAAGCCTTCCGCACGCTCATCGCGCGCGAGGTGCCGCGCTGGACGCGCGTGATTCGCGACGAGGTCAGGCTCGAACCGCAGTGATTACGGCGCAGGCTGCAGGTTGGTGTCGCACAACCGGCATCCCGCGAGGCCTTGGAAGATGTCGTGCTTGGGGCAGCGCCGCACGAGATCGGCATCGGGTGCCGCGCGCCAGTCGCCGAAGTGCTTCGACACGGCAGGCGCCGGCGTGAAGCTCCGGACCATGGTGCGGTAGGTTTCGAGATAGCTTTGCGCGTAGGGCGGATCGTAGGTCAGCAGCGTCCACCCGTGCCGGCTCAGCGCCTTGTCGACGACTGCGAGCAGGAACCGGTGCTCCTCGGAGGCGTCCTCTGTCCATGGCAGCTCGTCCAGCGCGAAGCCGGCGAAGCCATAGTCGAAGCGCTGGCTGTCCGCGAACAAGAGCGCCAGATTCTGCTGCCACGGGGTATGCGAGCGGGCAACTCGCCAGCGTCATGACGTCGAGAAAGACGTCCGTGCCGCCGTTGCTGAGATCGAGGTCCAGCCCGGTGTCTGCGCGGCTGACGGAGTAGATATTGCCCATGGCGGCTTATCTAAGCACTGAACCGTTGTTGCCAAGGGCCCGCCATGGACAACCGCCGGAGGCGTCACTACGTTGGATGCGGCCATCATGCCGATGGCTGTACGTGCAACATGGAGGGCCAGGTTGATATGGCGAAAGTAGGGGACAAAGTACCATCGGCGACGCTGCGTTATATGAGCCCCGAAGGCCCCAAGGCGATCACCACCGGCGAACTGTTCGCGCCGGGCATGAAGGTGGTGGCGTTCGCGCTGCCAGGGGCATTCACGCCGACTTGAAGCGCCAAGCATGTGCCAGGTTTTCTGGCCAACCACGACGCGATCAAGGCCAAGGGCATCGACACGATCGCCTGCATTTCCGTGAACGATCCTTTCGTCATGGGCGCCTGGGCCAGGGACCAGGGCGCTGGTGACAAGATTATGATGCTCGGCGACGGCAACGTCGAATTCACCGAGGCGATGGGGCTCGTGCTCGATGCTTCGCGCAACGGGCTGGGCCGGCGCTCGCAGCGCTACGCCATGGTCGTCGAGGACGGCACCATTACAGGGCTCTTCGTCGAAAAGCCGGGCACCTTTGAGGTGTCGGCGGCCGAGGCGGTGCTCAAAGGGTTGTGAGGACTTGCCAAAGCGGCATGGCGCAAAGGCGGGACGTGCGATCCCGCCTTTCGTTTTGCCGCGATCCGTGCTGATCTCCCTCCCAGCGTATGTCCTCGGTTTCAGCCATGGAGGGAGTTATGGCAAAGGTAGGCGACAAGGTTCCCAGCGCGACCCTGATGCACAAGGGCGCCGACGGCATCAAGCCGATGCCGACAGACGAGTTGTTCGCGGCCGGCAAGAAGGTCGTGGTGTTCGCGGTGCCGGGCGCCTTTACGCCGACCTGTTCGGCCAAGCACGTGCCCAGCTTCGTGATCAACTTCGATGCCATCAAGGCCAAGGGCGTCGACACTATTGCTTGCATCTCTGTCAATGATGCCTTCGTGATGGATGCCTGGGGCAAGGACCAGAAGAGCGATGGCAAGGTGCTGATGCTGGCCGACGGCAACGGTGATTTCACCGAGAAGATGGGCCTGGTGATGGACGGCTCGAAGTTCGGGCTCGGCAAGCGCTCGCAGCGCTACGCCATGGTGGTCCAGGACGGCGTCATCAAGACGCTCAACGTCGAAGCCCCGGGCGCCTTCGAGGTGTCGAGCGGCGAGGCCATCCTGAAGGCGCTGTAAGCGCTCGTTAGGACAGGATCACGAAAGGGCGGCCGCGGCCGCCCTTTTCTTGTTCACGCGTCATTCCAAGCGCAGCGAGGGACCGGAGCCATTCGCGGGAGATCCCTCGCTGCGCTCGGGATGACAGTCCTCTTCAACCCACCGGCGGCAGGGACTTTTTCGACGCATGGCTCTCGCGCAGCTTCTTGATCTCGGCGCGCGCCAGCGCATCGACGCGCTCGTTCTCGGGATGGCCGGCGTGGCCTTTCACCCAGTGCCATTCGATCCGATGCGCGCCCAGCGCCGCATCCAGCCGCTGCCAGAGATCGATGTTCTTCACCGGCTTCTTGTCGGCGGTGCGCCAGCCGTTGCGCTTCCAGCCGTGAATCCACTTGGTGATGCCGTCGCGCAGGTAGACGCTGTCGGTGACCAGCTGCACGATGCTGGGCCGCTTCAGCGCTTCCAGCGCCATGATCGCCGCCATCATCTCCATGCGGTTGTTGGTGGTGGCGGCCTCGCCACCCGCCAGCTCGCGCTCGACCTCCTTGAAGCGCAGCAGTGCGCCCCAGCCGCCGGGGCCGGGATTGCCGCTGCAGGCGCCGTCGGTGAAGATCTCGACAACGGGACGGGACGATTCGTCGGTCATAGGCCGTAGTCGTCAGGGCCGCTGACGCCGCGGTGGAAGCGCAGCCGGGCGAGGTACTCCAGCGGGTCCTTGCGTTTGACCATGGCGCCGGGCGGCGTGTGCAGCCAGTCATAGAGTCGGGTCAGCAGGAAGCGCATCGCCGCACCGCGCGCCAGCAACGGCAGCGCCGCGCGCTCGGCCGCCGAGAGCGGCCGCACGCGCTGGTAGCCGCCGACCAGTGCTCGCGCCTTGGTGACGTTGAAGCTGCGGTCGGCTTCGAAGCACCAGGCGTTGAGGCAAATCGCGATGTCGTAGGCCAGCAGATCGTTGCAGGCGAAATAGAAGTCGATGACGCCGCTCAACGTCTCGTGCAGGAAGAGAACGTTGTCCTGGAACAGGTCGGCATGGATCACGCCGGCCGGCAGGCCGCGCGGCCAGTCGCGCTCCAGAACGGCGAGATCGGCGGCCAGTTCATCGGCGAGTCCCGGGACGACCTCGTGCGCACGCTCGCGCGTGGCGTCGAGCAGCGGCCGCCATCCGGCGACCGACAGTGCGTTGGGACGCTTCAAGGTGAAGTCGGCTGCCGCCAGGTGCAGGCGCGCCATCGCATCGCCGACGGGCGCGCAATGGTCGATAGTGATGCGACGCGGCCACAGGCCCGACAGGAACGTGATGATCGCCGCCGGGCGGCCCGCCAGCGTGCGCAGCGCGCGGCCATCGCGGCCATGCACGGGCGTGGGGCACGGAATGCCGCGCGCCGCCAGGTGGTCCATCAGGCCGAGGAAGAACGGCAGGTCGTGCGGATCGACGCGCTTTTCGTACAACGTCAGGAAGTATGTGCCGCGCGAGGTCGCCAGCAGGTAGTTCGAGTTCTCCACGCCTTCGGCGATGCCCTTGCACGATTGCGGCTCGCCGATATCGTATTCGGTCAGGAACGCATCGAGCTGATCGTCGGCGACCTCAGTGTAGACGGCCATCAAGCCACCAGGGCACGCGGCAGCCTGAACACCGTATTCTCGTCGGTCACGCGCACTTCCTCGATGGTGACGGCATAGCGGACACGGCAGGCAGCGAGCAGCTCTTCGACCAGAGGCTCGGGTGCCGACGCGCCGGCCGTGATGCCCAACCGCCATACACCATCGAGCCAGCTCCAGTCCATGTCGGCCGCGCTCTGCACCAGCATCGCCTTGGGACAGCCATAGGACCGCGCGACTTCGACCAGCCGCATCGAGTTCGACGAATTGGGCGCCCCGATCACGATCAGGCCATCGCAGTCCGTCGCGATCGCCTTGACCGCTGCCTGCCGGTTGGTGGTGGCGTAGCAGATGTCCTCGCGCCTGGGACCGTTCAGATGCGGGAAGCGGCGGTGCAGGACGGCGACGATCTGCGCCGTGTCGTCGACCGACAGCGTGGTCTGCGTGACGAAGGCGAGCTTGTCGGCGTCGGCCACCTCCAGGCGCTCGGCCTGCTCGATGGTCTCGACCAGGATCACGGCGCCCTGGGGTAGCTGGCCCATGGTGCCGACCACTTCCGGATGGCCGCCATGGCCGATCAGGATGACGGTGCGGCCGGCGGCATGATGGTGTTCGGTCTCGCGATGGACCTTGGACACCAAGGGACAGGTGGCATCGACATGGATCAAATGGCGCCGCGCCGCCTCGGCCGGCACCGCCTTGGGCACGCCATGGGCGCTGAACACCACCGGCCGGCCGTCCGGTACCTGGTCCAGTTCCTCGACGAAAACGGCGCCCTTGGCCTCGAGGTTCTCGACGACAAAGCGGTTGTGCACGATCTCGTGGCGCACATAGACGGGTGGCCCGAACTTCAGCAGGACCCGTTCCACGATCTGGATCGCCCGGTCGACGCCGGCGCAGAAACCGCGCGGGCTGGCGAGCAGGATGGTCAGGGGCGGCTTGGCGGCGGATGGCATGGTCAGTCGGAAGGTTCGCTTGTCGCGGCTGCGGACCATCCTCTAGAATCGGTTCGCATCGGCGGCGTATTGCACCCTACCAGACCGCCTATTCACGAGGAAGCAACCATGGCCAGTCCTGTTGTCGCGGCCAAGGCACCCATCAAGTTGGCCGTCGAGGCTGGCAAGGACTATTGGTGGTGTGCCTGTGGCAAGAGTGCCAAGCAACCTTTCTGTGACGGCAGTCACAAGGGCTCGGAATTCTCACCAGTGAAGTTCACGCCGGCCACGTCGGGCGACGTCTGGTTCTGCGCCTGCAAGCACAGCGGCAAGGCGCCAATGTGTGACGGCACGCACAAGACCGTATAGAACGCTGCCGCTCATGGTGGGCCCGGCCCGGCCGCAGAAAGGACGATCGATGATAGTGCGTTTGCTTACCCTGCTGGCGTCGGGGGCTCTCGCCGCCGGCCTGTCGGCCTGCGGCCCGTCGACCCAGGAGGTTTCCGATCTGCGCCAGGCCTGCCCGCAGGCGATGCGCGTGCAGGATGCCGCCAGCCTGACGCGCTTCCGGCCCGGCAGCGGGCGTGATCGTACCGATGTGATGTTCCAGGCCGATCTCGGCAAGGTCGATGTCGCCTGCGATCCCCGCAAGGGGCAGGTCTATGTCGAGCTCACGATGGAGATCGTCGTGGCGGAAGGTCCGGCGCTGACCGACCGCGTTGCCAATGTCGGCTATTTCGTGCGGCTGATGGACCCGGCCGGCAACATCGTCCAGGGACGCAATTTCGCCGCCGACTATCGGTTCGCGGGTAACCGCACCCGCCAGGGCTCGTCCGAGCAGCTGACGTTGAATGTTCCGCTGCGCGAGGGCCAGCAGGGCGGTGCCTTCACTGTCGCGGTCGGTCTGCTGCCGACACCGGAAGAGCTCGAATACAATCGTCGCGGTCGGCGATAGGCGCCGCTACAGAATTTGCAATCACCCAAAATGCAGCGAGGGATCCAGGACAACCCTGGATCCCTCGCTGCGCTTGGCAAGAGAGCAGTTCGTTCAGCCGGGCTTGGCGTTCAGCACCGCCCAGGCCGCCTCGACGAATGTCGGCGCATGGTCGGTGAGGGAACCGGTGATGCGGCCGTAGACCTTGAAGGTCGCTGCCTGCAGGACGACACCGACCACCGAGGCGGTCAGCGCATCGATATCGCGTTTGGGAATCTCGCCGGCGCCGATGGCCTGGGCGATGACGTCGCGCACCACATCGACCGGATTGGGTAGATCTTCCGACAGGCTCGCCAGGAAGTGGTGCTGTGTCAGCAGGTGGTAGGCGAAGGTCGTCCAGTCGCGGTCGGCCCAGTCGCAGTAGCAGCGCACAATGGCCTCGGCCTTCTGGCGCAGCTTCTTGTGCGGTCGATGCGCTTCGATAAGCGCTTCCGCCAGCGCCACGTGATGGCGTGTGAAGAGCTCCAAAGCGAGCGCGTCCTTGCTCGGAAAGTACCGATAGATGGTACCTTCGGCAACCGACGCGGCCATTGCGATCTCGCGCGTCGTCGTTTCCGCGACGCCACGCGCCATGAAGAGCGTCAAGGCTGCTCGCTCGACCCGCTTCTTGGTGTCATCCGCCTTACCCATGGCAAGATTATTACTGGTGAGCGGCCGCTTAGGGAAGTCCCGATTTTGGGCCAACCCCTGGAAATCCCGATACTTTTGTCGGACGTCAAACGAATTGCCACAACATTACGACTTTGGATCCCTGCGATCATTTTGCGACTGCAATGCCGGCCACCCCTGATTTTGCAGAGTGCCCGCAGGCCTGTGGCGACGCCCGAGGGATCCGATCCGTGACCGGGCGGCCTAGCTGGTGGGCGTGCGCAGTTCCCACTGTTTCAGCAACTGCTCCGTCTTCGCTTCGTCGATCTTGTTCACAAGCTTCTGGGCCTCGTGGCGATCGCGCAGAGTCTTGGCCAGCGTGAAGCTGGACCCGACGAGAAAGAACGTGCCCATGAGGAAGTAGGCGCGGGTCCACAGTGGTACGTCGAGTTGCATGACGCCGAGCAGCATCAGTCCGGCGGCGCAAGCAAACGAGGTGAACGCGTATAGGGTCCAGGCCGGTGAATCGCTGTGCATGGTGCACTCCGCTCTCCGCTTCGGTGGCTCGGGAACTAGGCGCTTGCCGGGGAGGCGCCGCCGGCCATGCCGGCCTTGAGGCGCGTCAGCACGGCTTGAGCGGACGCGGTTGCAGGATCGGCGATCCCCGCGGCACGCAGCTTGTCCTTGAGAGCCGAGCCGTCGGCTTCGGCCTCGAGCTGCCGCGCGGCGGCAAGCCGATCGGCGCGATCGGTTTGCTGCTCGCGCATGCGGGCCAGCGTCTCTTCGGCCGCCGCCAGCGCGGACTGCGCACCGCCGGCGTGACGTGCCACCAGGCCTTCGGCGCGCTGCAGCGAGGCTCGCGATCGGGCGGCGGCGAGTTCGCGCTTCAGTTCGCCGATCCGTGAGTCGGCCTTGCCGATGTCGAGCCGCAGGCGAGCAATGTGTCGGCCACACGCGTCCAGGCTGCTGCGGTGGCGATCGCGATCCTGCTCGGCGGCGGCGATGGAGGCCGCGATCTCCAGCGCCAGGGTTTCATCACCCTTCTCCAGGCATTTACGGGCGTAACCCTCGTGCTCGGCAATGCGCCTTTCGGCGACGTCGAGCGCACGTCTGTCCTGGATCTCGCGTGCCATCAGGGCCGTCAGTTCGCGCGTGGCATCGCGCACGCCGGCAGCGGCGTCGCGAATCTCCTGGTCCAGGATCCGCAATGCGTTGGCGTCGATGACGGCCTGCTCGGCGTCATGTGCCGTCGCACGAAACAGTGTCGCCAACTTGGTCCACAGCATCGACCCCTCCAGGTTCAGTGAGTATATGCTCATAAATGTAATATCATCAGTTACTGAGTCAATACTCATAATGAGCGATTCGTCATTTTTCTACCTGACTGGTTGTCCCCGACAAAACGGGCACCTCTCGCCGCGCGCCGTTGCACTGCCGCAAGGGCGCAGTTATGGTCGCCGCCGCCAGATGATCCCCGTGGGAGAGCGCCTGCCGCGCAAGCGGCGGGCCGCCGAAGGAGCAACCGCCCCGGAAACTCTCAGGCCACCGGACCGCGGGGGGATGGCACTCTGGAAAGCGGTCGTGACCGGCGGGGCCGGCGCGATCCACCGACGAGGTAAGTCGGGCGCGCGCTCAGTGCGACCGACCAATCTTTCAGGTCACCGGACAGAGGGGGCGTGGCCGGCGGATGATCGCCGGTGCGTCCTATCGTGCCGAGGTGGCTGGTGGCCGAAACGACCGTGTCCGACTCCCTGAAACGCACGCCGCTCTATGCGCTGCACGTTGAACTCGGCGGCAAGATTGTGCCGTTCGCCGGCTATGAAATGCCGGTGCAGTTCCCGATGGGGATCCTGAACGAGCACCTGCACACGCGCCGCGCGGCGGGCCTGTTTGACGTTTCGCACATGGGCCAGGTCCGGCTGACGGCCAAGCCCGGCAAGAGCGCCGCGGCCGCCATCGAGCGGCTGGTACCGGGTGACATCGCCGGCCTGAAGCCGGGCCAGATGCGCTACACCCAGCTCACCAACGCTGCGGGCGGTATCCTTGACGACTTCATGGTGACCAGCACCGGCGATCACCTGTTGCTGGTATTCAATGCCGCCTGCAAGGACACCGACCTGGCGCATGTCCGTCAGCACCTGTCGGGCGACGTCGAGATCGAGCCGATGTTCGCGCGCGGCCTGCTGGCGCTGCAGGGACCAGAGGCAGTCGACGTGCTGGGCAAGTACGCGCCGCAAGTGCGCACCATGACATTCATGACCGGCAGCTTTGTCGTGATCGACGGTGCCGAGTGCTACGTCACGCGTTCGGGCTACACGGGTTGCGACGGCTACGAGATCTCGACGCCGAGCGATGCCGCCGAGCGTATTGCCAGGCTGCTGCTGAGCGACGACAGGGTGAAGCCGATCGGCCTGGGCGCGCGCGACTCGCTGCGGCTCGAGGCCGGGCTCTGCCTCTACGGCCATGACATCGACATCACCACGACACCGGTCGAGGCCGGACTGACGTGGAGCATCGCCAAGGAGCGCCGCGCCAAGGGTGGCTTTCCGGGCGACGAAATCATCATCCGCCAGATCGCCTCAGGTCCGCCGCGGCGGCGCGTCGGTTTGCGCCCGGACGGCCGCACCATCGCGCGCGAAGGCACCGAGATCGTCGATGCTTCCGGTGCCGTTGTGGGCA
>Ga0187894_10003042_pt1 | contig 19228 bp, 16 predicted proteins | sample GBC1701081metaG_FD_136650 | JGI IMG/M metagenome (GOLD analysis project Ga0187894, IMG submission 136650) | White microbial mat communities from a lava cave in the Kipuka Kanohina Cave System on the Island of Hawaii, USA - GBC170108-1 metaG ...
CGGCGGCGGTGGCTTCGACCGCGGCGGCGGAGGCTTCGGTGGCGGCGGTGGAGGCTTCGGCGGCGGCGGCTTCCGCGGCGGCGGGTTCGGTGGCTTCCACGGGGGCGGCCGGCGCTGAGCGCGCCGCGAGATCGGAACGGAGATCACGACATGACGACTTCAAGGATGAACCTCCACCTCGCGGCGCCGCGCGCCGCCGTCTCGATCGTCGCGCTCGCTCTGTGGGCGTGCGCCAGCCGCGGCCCCGCGCCCACGTCGCGTCCCGCGTCGGGTGCGGAGCAGCACTTCTCGACGCCGAAGGCGGCCGTAGACGCGCTGCTGGCGGCCTGCCGCGCGAACGACGAGGCGAAGATCGTCGCCATCTTCGGCGAGCAGGCGAAGGGCATCATCAGCACCGGCGACGCGGCGACCGATCGCGAGCGCTGCCAGAAGCTGGACGAGGCCGCGCAGGAGTCGATGCGCCTCGATCCGAAGGGCGGCGCTCTGCACCTGGTCGTCGGCGCGGACGACTGGACCATGCCCATCCCGCTCGTGAAGGACGGCAAGGGCTGGTACTTCGACACGGCCGAGGGCCTGCAGGAGATCCGCCGGCGCCGGATCGGCGCCGACGAGCTGGAAGCCATCGCGGCCTGCCGCTTCTACGTCCACGCCCAGGAGGACTACGCGCACCGTACCCGTGGCGTCTACGCGCAGAAGCTCGTCAGCTCGCCGGGCAAGAAGGACGGTCTCTACTGGCCCTCCAAGGGCACGCGTGACGTGAGCCCGCTCGGCCCAGTAGCCGCCGCCGTCGAGGGCACGAAGGGCGAGCGCCCGCACGGCACGTGGCGCGGCTACCACTTCCGCGTCCTCGCCCGGCAGGGAAGCGCCGCACGCGGCGGAGCGAAGAGCTACGTCGCAGGCGGTCGCATGACCGGCGGTTTCGCGCTCGTCGCCTATCCGATCGTCTACGGGACGTCCGGCATCATGACGTTCGTCGTGGGTCCGGACGGCCAGGTCTACGAGAAGGACCTCGGCGAGAAGACCGACGAGCTCGCGGGCGCCATGGCGGCGTACGATCCGGACGGTACGTGGAAGCGCGTCAGCGGGTGATGGGTGCGCAAGGGGGGCGCGTGAACGTGCCCCCGTCGTGTGGTAACTCGCGCCGATGATGACCTCCCGCAAATCGATCCTCGCCTCCGCACTCCTCGCCGCCCTCACCGCCATCTGGTGCACCGGCTGCCCGCAGATGGCCATCGTGCAGGGCGCGACCATGGTTGCCGGCGCCGCGGCCGACGATCGCACGCTCGACCAGCAGGCCGCCGACCTCAACGTGAAGAGCGCCGTCGAGGGCGCACTGCTCAACACGAACGCCACGCTCGCCGCCACGGTGAACGTCGACGTCTACCTGGGTCGCATCATGCTGACCGGGGTCGTCGGGAGCTGGGATGCACGCCGCCAGGCCGTCGACATCACCCGGCAGGCCGCCCCCGGTCACGAGATCTTCGACGACATGGAGGTGGCGATCGGCAACAGCATCGCCGATTCGGCGACCGACTTCGCCGTCAACAAGGATCTCGGCGTGAACCTCCTCGCCGACGAGGGGCTCGCGTCACAGAGCTTCCAGCACCGCGTCGTGAACGGCACCGCCTTCATCATGGGTCAGGCGCAGACGGAGGCGCAGATCGACGAGGCCCGGCGGGCCGCGTTGCAGACCCCGGGCATCAACCGCGTCGTGACGCACATCCTGTTGCGGTGAGCGCCGCGGCGACGAGCGCTGGCGCGCAGTCGGTGTGGTCGCGCCGGCGCGCGGCCGCGATCGCGCACGTCGCTGCCGCCGCCCTCTGCCTGTGCGGCTGCAGCCGCCTGCTCGGCCCCCGAGCCACCCTCGGACCCGGCTCCATCGTTCGCGGGCGCGGGCTCTACAACGAGGTCATCACCAACACCAACAACGAGCAGACGCTCGAGCTGATCGTCCGCACGCGCTACGGCGAGCCGGTCGGGCTGCTCTCGGTCTCGAGCGTCACGGCCAACCTGCGGGCATCGACCGCGACCGAGGCCCAGTTCGGCATCGGTCCGTCGAGCAACTACTCGGGCAACATCGTGCCGCTCTCCGTCGGGGTCGCGTACGAGGAGAATCCGACCATCGCCTACACGCCGGTGCAGGGCGAGCGTTACGCGAAGGCGATCCTGGCGCCGGTCGGCCTCGACGTGCTGGTGCTGCTGGGCGGCATCGAGCATGCGCCGGCCAATCTCATCTCGATCCTCGCCAAGCAGGTCAACGGGTTGCGGAATCCACTCTACGGTCCACCCGAATCGCGTGCCGATTTCGAAGAGTCCATCGCGCTGCTCGAACGCCTGCGGCTCGCGGGGCAGGCCACGTGGACGTCCACGTCGACGAAGACGGGCGGCTTCGCCCTCGTGATCCACGACTACGCGGCCGCGAACCGCGACGTCGTTCGAGACCTGCTGCGAACGTGGGGGCTCTCGCCGTCGCTCGCCGGGACGGGTCGGGACGTCGTCCTGCCCTTGAGTCTGGCCGTCGGACGGGCCACCAAGCCCGAGCTCAACGTCCAGACGCGCTCGGTCTACGACTTGGTCGAGCTCGCCGCGCGTGCGGTCGACGTGCCGCCGGAGCACGCCGCGCTGCACCTGGCCGATCCCGAACTCGAGGGCGTTTCGTCGTTCCAGGGCGTGATGCGGATCCGCAGCTCCTCGAGTCGGCCGTCCACCGAGGTGCTCGTCGCCGTCCGCCACCGTGGCTACTGGTTCTACATCGCGGCCGACGATGCACAGAGCAAGCTCGCCTTCCGCGTGCTGCACACGCTCATCGGGATGCGCCTCGTCGAGGGGACGCCGCAGACGGTGCCGACGCTCACGATCCCCGTGGCGAGGTGAGTCCGCAGGCGGCTCGATGCCTTGCGCGCCGGATGGGCTCGGAACGGCTCGTCGCGAGGCCGAGTCCCATGCCGTGGGGTCAGAGCGCGTAGAAGCGCGCCGCGTTCCCGCCGATGATGTCACGCGCCTCGGCCACCGGCACGTCGTGGAAGTGCGTCTCGAGCACCTTCTGCGACTCGGGCCACGTCGAGTCGGGATGTGGATAGTCGGTGGCCCACATCAGGTTCCCGATGCCGATGACGTGGCGGTTGCGGATGCCGAAGGTGTCCTCCTCGAAGGTGGCCGCCATCTGCCGGTGCCAATAGGTGCTCGGCTTCTCGGCGAGCATGCCCATCTTCCGCCAGCCGTGGCGCTCGTACATGGTGTCGAGCCGCTCGAGGAAGTACGGGATCCAGCCGAGCCCGGCCTCGACGAAGACGACGCGCAGCTGCGGGAACCGCTCGAGCGTCCCGGGCACGATCCAGCTCGCCACGCACTCCGACATCGAGATCGGCGGCAGCGACTGAAAGACGCCCTTGGCGGGCGTCGGGTCGATGGCGAGGATGTTCCAGTGTCGGTCGTGCACGTTGACGTGCTGGCTGATCGGCAGCCCGGTCTCTTGGATGGCGGCCCACAACGGATCCCACTGGCGGTCCCAGTACGGCGCGAGGCCGTGGTCGGTGGGATAGAGCGGCAGCATGAGCGCGCGGGCGCCTGCCCTGGCGAGACGCCCGACCTCACCGACCGCTTCGGCGACATCGACCAGCGGCACCGGATAGACCGGCAGGAGCCGCTTCGGATCAGCGGCCGCGAAGGCGAGCGCGGCGTCGGCGAAGGCCCGGAACGCCGGCAGTCGCCCGCCGCCCTGCATGCCGTAGAGCGCGGCGTTGGCGTCGACGTCGGAGTACAGCACCTCGGCCTCGACGCCGTCGATGTCCATGTCCTTCAGGCGCGCGATCGGATCGTACTCCCCTGCCCGGCCGGCGGCGTCCCACGTCGCCTGCTGCGTCGGCGCGGCGGTCTCGGCCGCCTTCTTCTTCGCGCGGCGCATCATGAGCGCCATCTGCTCCTGGCGGCAGCGGCGGTACTCGTCGTGGTGCTTGGCGGCGAGATGCGCCAGCACCGCCTCTTCCTTGATGGCGACGTGCGAATCGGCGGAGATGATGCGCTCGGTCGGCATGGGCGTGTCCTCCTTGCCTGGGCCTATTTCCGTATGGCATACGGTAGGCAGTACGATGGTGTCAACCCCGTCGACGCGGGTCCGGACGCGCGGGCGCCCTGCCCGCCTGTCGCGCGAGCGCATCCTCATCGCCACCCTGAAGCTCCTCGAGCGCGTGCCGCCGTCGGAAGTCACCATGGCGCGCGTCGCGGCGGCGCTCCGTGCCGCGCCGATGTCGCTCTACACGCACGTCCGCAGCCGCGAGGACTTGCTCGATGGCGCCGCCGCGTTGGCACTCGAGCAGCTCACCATCGAGATCCCCGTGGACCTCCCGTGGCAGGATCAGGTGCGCACCTGGTGCCGCTCGCTGCGCACCCACTTCCTCCACTACCCGCAGGTGCTGCACGTCGTCCGGCACAGCGGCCGGTTGTCGCTGCCGTGGCTGCGCGTGCGCGTCGCCCTGGTGCGCGCGCTGCGGACCGCGGGCCTCGACGGCCGTCCGCTCGCCGACGCCGTGCGCTGGGTGAGCCAGACCGTCGTCGGCGGCATCCTGCTCGAGGTCGTCGTCCCGCGCGAGCTCTCCGTCGAGGGCAACCCGCTCGCTGCCTTCGCGGCGCTCGATCGCCTCGACGACGACGATCGCGGCGAGCTCGAGCGCTTGCTGCCCCACATGACGGGACACGACCGCGACACGTTCTTCGCGTTCGCCGTCGAGCGCGTGGTGGCGGCGGTGGAGGCGCTCGTCCGCGCTGGCTGAGTACGCGCCCCTACAAGTCGGTCGCCGCTTCCCCGCTCCTCCGTCCCAATTTGGAATACTCCCCTGCCGTGCAGCCCGCCGTCGGCGGCACGGTGTTGCCGCCCTCCGGCGGTCGACGGTAAACCGCTCGCATGAGTGCACCGCTCGCCGGTCGAACAGCCGTCGTCACGGGGGCCGGGCGCGGCATCGGCCGCGCGACGGCCTCCCTGCTGGCGGAGCTCGGTGCAGCCGTCGTCGTGAACGACCTCGGCACGACCACCGACGGGGTCGGCTCGGACGAGGGACCGGCGACGGCGGTCGTGCGCGACATCGAAGCCGCGGGTGGGCGCGCGATCGCGTCCACTGCGTCGGTCACCGACTTCGCCGCGGTCGAGCGCATGATGACCGACGCCGCAGCGCGCTTCGGCGGGATCGACATCGTCGTGAACAACGCGGGGCTCACGGCCGGACGACCCATCTGGGAGATGGATCCCGAGACGTTCGAGCGCGTGTCCGCGAGCCACGCGCTCGGCACGTTCAACTGCATCCGCTGCGCGGCGCCGCACCTCCGTGCGCGCGGTGGCGGACGGATCGTCAACCTCGTGTCCCGCGCGGGCCTCGTCGGCGTGCCCGGCGCGGCAGCCTACGCGGCGGGCAAGGGCGCGGTGTTCGCGCTCACGAACGTCGCGGCGCGCGACCTGCAACCCTTCGGCATCACCGTGAACGCCGTCAATCCGGCGTCGACCGAGACGCGCATGGTGACGCAGGCCGTGGAGCGCGGTCGGGCGGCGGGCGGCGCGTCGGCAGCGCGGGCGGCGAAGCTCCTTGCGGCCCTTCAGTCGCCCGCGGACGTCGCACGGCTCATCGTCGGCCTCTGTCTCGACGACGCGTCAGCGGTGACCGGCCAGGTGTTCCTCGTCTCCCGCGATCGGATCGGGCTCTTCCGGCCGCTCGCCGTGGACCAGGAAGCGGTCCTCGATGCGCCGACCGTCGAGGCGGTCGGGCGCGTGCTGCGAGGGTTCCGTCTCCACCCGATCGACTCGCCGTACTGAGCGTCACTTGAGCGCGAGCGGGTTCACCGGTGACCCGCTCCCGCCGTCGATCGGGAGCGCCTGCGCGACGAGCAGGAATTCCCAGACGCCGTCCGCGGCACAGTCGGCCGCGAGCCGCTCCAGATACCAGAACTCGCCCAGATGGAGCCCCAGGTTCCGGAGCGCGAGCATGTGGAACGGAACACGGACGTCGGCGAGCTGCCCCGTCGCCTCGACCATCGAGTTGTCCGCGGCGACGGCCGCGACGCGTCGTGCGTGCAGCCACTCGGCCGTTTCCCAATGCAGGCCGGCTTCCTTCCCGTGGAAGGCTCGCCAGTTCACGAAGTCGCCCACGGTCGACATCTGTCCGGTCCGCACGAGCAGGATGTCGCCCTCGCCGAGCGTCACGCCTTGATGCGCCTCGACTGCCTCCAGGTCCGCCGTGGTGATGGCGGTGCCCGCCGGCAGGCAGGCGACCCCCCGCCAGCGTGCGACGTCGAGCAGCACGCCGCGCGACACGAAGTCCGCGTGGACCTTGTCGATGCCGCCCCGGTGCGCGCCGCGGGAGTCGACCTGTGTCGCCGCGAAGCCGTTGTAGAGAACGTCGTCGTAGTAGACGTGGCAGAGCGCGTCCCACTGGGTGCCGCCCTGCACCATCATCACGAGCACGTCGTCGACGTAGCGGGTGTTCCGGCCGAGATCGACACGCGACGTCGGATCGCATCCAGTCGCCGTCATCAGGTGGAGCGAGTTGATGCGGGCACCGCCGCCTTGCGGTCCCGATCCGTGGCGGATCGGAATCGCGAGCGAGAACGTCTTTCCTCGACGGACGAGGCGTGCGGCACGCTTGCGGGTCTCGTCGGTGATGTAGTTGAGGGTGCCCTTCTCGTCGTCCGGGCCCCACCGCCCCCACGTCGTGAGGGTCCGGAGCAGCTCCTCGAACGACGCCACCTCAGGCCTTCTTCCGGAAGTGCGGGAGGACCTTCTCGCCGAGCGTCTTCACCGATTCGAGCGTCGTTTCGTGGGTCATGTTCCAGCCCACGACCGGGATCAGGACGAGCTGATCGAGCCCGATCGCTTCGAAGCGGCGGATCGTCCGGATCACGTCGTCGGGCGAGCCCACGCAGATCCCGTTCTTCTCGAGGTTCTCGGGCGACGTTCCGCCCCCGGCGAAGGCCCCGTGCCCGCCCTTCCTGGTCTTCATCTCGGCGATCAGCTGGCGGAGGGTCGACTGTGGAATCGGCCGCGGGACGTCCTTCGTGAGCTCGGCGAAGTGGGGAATCGTGTCGAAGTAGACGCTGAAGTGGGCGTTCGTGAGTCCCGTCGTCGAGCCGTAGATCGCGCGCGCGCGGTCGCCGTCTTCGAGGCAGAGCGCCGGGGCGATCGTCATGATCTTGTCGTGCACGAATGCGCCGACGGGCTCCGCCTTCTGAATCGTCGTCTTGTAGATCTCGACCAGGGGGCGAAGGAGGTCCGGGTCCGCGAAGTTGAACATCGCGGCGCCGATGCCCATCTTCGCGGCCGTCTCGATCGTGCCGGGGTTCGAGGCGGTGACCCAAAGCGGTGGATGCGGCTTCTGGACGACGCGCGGGATGATGCAGCGCTCGGGCACCGAGAAGTACGTGCCGTCCCACGAGAACAGCTCCTGCGTCCACATCTTCGGGATCGCGCGGATCGCCTCCTCCCACATGGCGCGCGTGTCCTCGTTGCGCAGCCCGAAGGTGTTCACCTCGGTCGAGCCGCTGCCGCGACCCGTGCCGAGCTCGATGCGCCCGTTCGTCATGACGTCGATGTAGGCGATCTGCTCGGCGACGCGGACGGGGTGGTTGATCGGCGGACAGATGTTGAAGATGCCCGTCACGAGCCGGATGCGCGTCGTCTGCAGGCCGACGGCCAAGCAGGAGAGATGCGACGACGAGCTGTGCGAGTACTCTTCGAGGCAGTGGTGCTCGGGGGCCCAGTAGGCGTCGAACCCAGCGGCATCGGCGGCGACGCCGATCGCGACGTCGTTGCGCAGGCGGCGCGGCTCCGAGACGTCCCACGGGCGCGGGCCGACGGACGCCCCCTGGAAGACACCGAATTCGAGCGACATGGCGAAGGCTCCTTGCACACCTTGGCCAGGTGAATCCACCTCGCGATGGCGGAGTCCGATGGCGCAAGCGCCGTCGGCGCGAACCGATCGTCGGCCAGCCCGAGGTCCGTCGCGAGCCGTCTCGACGGACGGCCATCGGGACGCGCCGCCTCGAGCGCCGCGCGCACGAGGCCGATCCGGCAGCGCACACCCGAAGGTCTTCCCCCGTTTCCTAATCCGCTGACGATCTCATAGACGGGGGCCGCGGCCCCCAACCGACGAAGGGAGACGGGCGCTGCGGACGAGCACGTTTCACGCGGAGCAAAGGGTGGCGATCCGGCGCCATGGACGCGCTGATCGAAGAGCTGGTTTCGCCGGACGACGGCGGGAGGTGGGAGAAGATGCGAAGTGGACCACGCTCGGGGAGGACGCGGAGCCTGGGGGCGGCGATGCTCGGACTTCTCGGAATCGCTGCCAGGGCCGTGGCGGAAGACACGGTCGACGAGCGACGGCCGTGGAGGGACACCGGGCGGCCGTATGTCTACGCGCTCTTCGGTCAGGCCTTCAATCTCGACGACGACGTCGCGCCGGGCGTCGAGCTCGACGCGCCTGGCGGAGCGAACCCTCTGCTCGGGTTCGGCTTCGGCTACAGCATCTCAGAACACTGGGGAGTGGAGCTGCAATTCGAGGGCACCGAGCTCGACCTGAGATCGCCCTCGCTCGGTAAGCTCGCCGAGTACAGCAACATCACGGTGATGCCTGCGGCTCGCTTCCGCTGGCCCCTCGGCGACGGCCGGCTCGTGCCCTGGGTCACGGCGGGGCTCGGGATCTCGTCGAACGACGTCAACGACACCACGAACGAGGCGACGCGTTTCACGACCGACGAGCTGACGATCGCCGGATCGCTGTCCGCTGGTCTCGACTACTTCCTCGCCGATGACGTCGCCGTCGGTCTCGGAGTCCACTCGTTCTTCTATCCGGAGCAGCACACCGACTACCTGGTCGTCGATTCGTCCGGAACGCATCGAACGTCGGCCTCGATGAACTACAACCAGTTCGCCGTTGCCGGGCATCTGCGGTTCTTCCTGGGAGAGGGAGCCGCCGCGGGGGAGTCCCGCCCGCGTCATTTGTTCCTGGCCGAGGATGGGCCGTTCGATACCGACGAGATGCGGGGCTACGCGGTCGGGCTGTTCGGGTACACGCCGCTCCTGGACACCGGTTTCGGCGACGGCGTCAGCCAGTCGGCTTCCGGTGACGTCGCCATCACCACCGGCGGCGCGGTCGGGATGAACTTCGATCGCCACTGGGGCGCGGAGGTCCAGCTGCAGGTGGTCGATCGCACCCTCGAGCAGTCGGGCCTCGGCAAGCTCGGCGAGCTCAGCATCTTCACCGTCGTGCCGACGCTGCGCTTTCGCTACCCGTTCCTCCAGGGTCGTCTCGTCCCGTTCGCCACCGCCGGCGTGGGCGTCGGGTTCGCCAGGCCGAACGACCATCAGCCCTATTTCGAAGTCTCCGACGGGCTCCCACGAGCGACGCCCAGCGTGCACACGGGAGGCCCGGGCGTCGTCGGCGTGATCGGCGTCGGCGTCGAGTACTTTCTCAACCATCACGTCAGCGTGGGAGTGGAGGTCCCCATCCAATTCGGACCGGGCGTGAGCACGACGGTCGCGAACCCGGGCCAGAGACCGGTCGACGGCCACTTGAAGGGTTCGACGGTGGGCGGGGTGTTCCGGATGAGCGTGTACGCACCCTGACCTTGCGCGGGGTGACCGGCAGCAGCGCAACCACGCCAACACCAGCATCGCAATCCGACCTATGACGGTGACGGCGACCTCTTCGGCCGAGGCCGTCAGCTTGTCTCCGATCGCGATGTCGCGGGCGGTCTTCCCTCCGCTAGTGGCGAGTTTGCCGGACGCGCCTCGCCTCGCGAGATCGAAGCAATTGGCCACCTCCTCGCCGGCGCGGTCACCGAGGCGGCGCTCCTCCGCGCCAGCGCGCGCGACCGCCGACGAACCGGCCGGGATCTCACCACCGCCTTCATCAAGATGTTCGCGCCGCTGCTCGGTTGAGCCGCGTGCTGGCATCATCCGTCACGTGTGCGATCGTGACCCGACTCCGCCGATCCGCGCGCTTGGATGCACTCCTTCTCTGGTGAAGGGAAGCCACGGCTCGAGAGCAGGGCGGAAGGCCACGCCCACCTTCCGCCCTGTTGGGTGGTGGTCTATCGACGGTAGGCGTCGACGGTGACCTTTGGCAGGTGCCGTGTCTCTCGGACCCATTCGCCCGAGGAACGTCGGGCGGGTTCTGCTGCCATCTTGCCGGTCAAGGCGTACGGCGTGCGGTGGTAGACGTCGATCGAGACCTTGTTGCCCAGCTGCCGCGACTCGTGCGTCCACTCGCCAGCGCTGGCGAAGGCGGCGCTCGCCGACAGGAACATCAATGAAGCGACCAAGAGCTTAGCGGACATGGTTTTGACTCCTTCTCTCTCTGTGTGCTCACGCTGTACGTGAGCGGGTGGTTGATAGATGCTGTGCCTGGCTTGCCGGTGTCAGGCAGCCAGGACGCGAGCAATCAACACCGGAGAGTGCGGAGCCGGAGATACGTTGGCGGGCCGGTCGCCTCTGCGGTTACCGGTCCGAAGTTCGTGATGCGCGCCGGACCACGGACGGTCGTCTCTCGACAGAGTAGCCCGACGGCGCCGTGAGGGCCGCCTGGCGTCACCTGCTTGAGCGGGACGTCATCCGTACTCGCCACATGACAGCAGGAGCACCGCGAAGCTCGCAGCACGTCCACACAAGCCGACGCACAACACGACGCAGCCCGCAGCTCTGAGATTGTGGAGACGGGTATCCCCACTGCGCTTCTCGTGCTCAGGGCGAGTACGACGATGACTGCGAGACGAACTCCGCGCATCGGCTCCCATCCTGGGTAGCCCCAACTCGTCGCTGTCGCAACTCGGCCGATGATGCCCCGCGTTGTGGCGTACGCCCCGTAGCGACTTTCGGGTGTTGCGGGAGTCGCCGCGCTTAGCGCGTGCAGTTCACGCGCGCGCGCAGAGCGCGGGCAGCGAAGGGAGCCGGGTCGGTGGGTGAGCCGAGTGCTACGTTCAGCTTGTCGAGGAGCCGGATGGTGGCCTCGGGGTCGATGCCGCCGAGCCGTAGGATTCGGCAGCCCGCTTGGTCGGCGCCTGACTCTACGTCGAGGTCGCTGCCTCCATCGAGGGATGCGGTCGGGCCGCTCCAGTGCCGATCATCCCGTAGGTGACCCACCTCGTGCGCGATAGCGGAGGTCAACTCGTCATCGTCGAGGAGGTCGATGAGGTCACGGCTCACCTCGATGGGTCCACCGGGCCAGGCCCAGGCACCGAACCCCTGGCGGTGGGAGAGCGTGACCTCCAGCCCGGCGGTGACCCCCAGCCGCGTGGACGCCCGATAGAGACGACGTAGCCGCAGCTCGTCCACGCCGTCCAGCCGCGCCGTGATCGAGGATGGCGGTAGGGGCGGCCGAGGAGAATGACAACCGGCCACGACGGCTAGGAGCAGGACCACGACGGCAGGACGGGCGACCACGCCAGCCAACAGCATCGGGCGTGCCGATCAGAAAGGCCCATCCTCGTTGAGACAGCGGACCCGCCTGCTGTGCGGTCGGGCAGCGGCCTGCCTATGGGACGGGCAGCCATCCCTCTCATTCAGGCTTCTTCCGAAGTCTCGCGCCCTGGGCGTGACGTGTTTTGGATACTGTCACTTGACGGGCAGTCGCCCGACTGCGTGCTGGCCCACTCGGTCCTTCGGACGAGCGAGCTCTTCGCGAAGTCGTCTGTTCTCGTCCTCGAGATCGGCCCCTGCGCTGTGGCGACCCCCGGCGGCTTCGCGACGCGACGGCCGCGACGAAGCGCGCACCCGAAGCGTGGGCGGCGGCCGATTGCCAGCGAACACGCAAGGATCGCGCCTCGCCAAGCGCTTCACCTGCCTGGCTCGGCTTCGTCCCCGGCTGGACCCGGCGCCGGGCCGAGAGCGTGGCCACGTGCGAATTTGATTTACAGGTGCCTCGATACGGTGTTACCAAGGCGCCAGACAGAAGGGGGGACCAAGATGAACCCGCGTCGCCTCTGGCTTGCCGGCGGTCTCGCCGTGCTCGCGTTCGTCGCGCGCGAAGGACGAGCGGAGCCGCTCTGCCGCTCGAGCGAGGCTCCCCCGCCTCAGGCCTGCGTCGAGCCCGCGCCAGCCCCGGTGGGCTCCGCCGGCATGCTGATCTATCGCAACTCGGAGACCGGCGAGTTCGAAGCGCCGCCCGACGACGTCGCCGCGGAACCGCCGGCCAAAGCGACGCCGGCGCCGATGGTCGAGCGGATGGGCGTCACACCCGGCGGAGGTGTGCTGCTCGACAACATCCCGATGATGGGCGTGACGGCGACCGTCGACGCCGCCGGCCAGCTCACGACGCGCTGTGATGACGATCGGGCGCACGTCGAGGGTCGGCCATGACACGCGCCGCCGTGGCTCTGCTGCTGGTTGCTCCCCTGACGCTCGCGGCCGTCGTTCCGGCCGCACGAGCGACGACCATCACCATCGTCAACGGCGACGGCGCGGGTGAGGGGTTGAACGATCCGACGGTCGTAGCGCCCGTCGGCGGAAATCCGGGCACCACGCTCGGCGCACAGCGCCTGAACGCGCTTCAGGCGGCGGCGAACATCTGGGCGACGCTGCTGAACAGCTCCCAGACCATACCCGTCTCGGCGACGTTCGACTCGCTGCCCTGCAGCTCGTCGAGCGCGAGGCTCGGCCAGGCCGGAGCTCACACCTACGCGCACGACTTCGTCGGCGCGCCGATCGCGAGCACGTGGTACCCGATCGCGCTGGCGAACGCGCTCGCCCAGATGGATCTCGATCCCGGCAACAACGACATCGACGCGATGTTCAACAGCGACTTCGGCTTCTCGTGCGCGTTCAACGGCAGCTTCTATCTCGGCCTCGATGCGAGCGGACCGAGCGGCGACTCGGACCTCGTGACGGTGGCCCTGCACGAGCTCGGGCACGGGCTCGGCTTCCTCTCGCTCGTCGACACCACGACGGGCGCGAAGCCGTCCGGGCTCGACGACCCGTTCACGCTGAACCTCGAGGACCACACGCTCGGCATGCTCTGGCCGGCCATAACCGACGCGCAGCGCGCCGCATCGGCCACGAACAACGGCCATCTGCACTGGGTCGGCGCGCAAGTCGTCGCCGACGCCGGCTTCCTCACCGCGGGCCGGGATCCGATCAGCGGACACGTTCAGATGTACGCTCCCTCCACGCTGCAAGTGGGCTCGAGCGTCAGCCACTTCGACAAGGCGCTCACCCCGAACGAGGTCATGGAGCCGGTCTACACCGGCGCAAACCACGATCCCGGCCTCGCGGTCGAGCTGATGAAGGACATCGGCTGGAACCGGTGCGGCAACGGCGTCCTCGACTCGGGTGAGGCGTGCGACGACGGCAACATCGCCGACGGCGATTGCTGCTCGTCCGCGTGCGCGATCACGAACGACGGCAGCGCCTGCGACGACGGCAACGTCTGCACCGACACCGACACGTGCTCGTCGGGCGCGTGCGCCGGAAGCCCGGTGACCGACGGCTCACCGTGCGACGACGACAATCCCTGCACGGACGATGGGTGCCAGTCGGGCGCGTGCATCGGCACGGCGGCGCCCGCGAGCCTCTGCAAGCTGCCGCCGTCGCTCAAGGGACAGCTCGTCATGAAGGACAAGACACCGGACAAGGGCGATCAGGTCGTCTGGAAGTGGAGCAAGGGCGCCGACACCGCGTTTGCCGAGCTCGGCGATCCGGTCAACACCGACGACTACTTCTTCTGCGTGTACGGCGCAGGGCCGACGCTGCTCTTCTCGGCGCGCATGCCGATGGGTGGGACCTGCCATGGCGTCGCGTGCTGGAAAGCGGTGAGCACGACGGGCTTCCAGTACAAGAGCAAGGATCGCACGCCCGACGGCGCCGAGAAGCTCTCGCTCAAGGCGGGCACCGGCGGTGCCGCGAAGATGTCGTTCAAGGGCAAGGCCGAGCTGCTCGAGATGCCGGCGCTGGGAGCGTTCCCGCAGCCGGTGCGCGCGCAGCTCCGTCGCTCGGGCGGATCGACGTGCTGGGAGACCGTCTTCAGCAATCCTCCGCTCGTGAACACGACGGCCCAGTTCAAAGCGAAGAGCGACTGAGAGAGCCGGACCGGCGCGTATCTCCCGGTCGAGCGGCGACATCAAACCCGGCAGAACGGCGATTCCGCGCTTCAACAATGCCGCCGGCTCGGCGCATTCGCGGACTACCGCCCAGGGAGTGTCTCATGAAGAGTTTGGTCACCAGCTCGATCGTCGCTGCCGTAGTGCTGCTCACCTCCCCCGGTGGAGCCGAAGACGGCTTGGGCACGAAGAGAGTGCTCACGCTGCAGGCAGCGACGAAGGCCGCCGCTGCCGCCCAGGCGGAAGCGACAAAGCGCAGCGCCACCGTCGTGATCGCCGTCGTGGATGATGGCGGATACCTGATTCTGCTGCACCGCCTCGACGACACACAGGTCGCGAGTGTCGAGGTCGGTATCGCGAAAGCCAGGACGGCTGCGATCTTCCGCCGGCCGAGCAAGGAGTTCGAGGATCAGACTCGTTCCGGGCGTGTTGCGGCTCTGGCTCTCCCCGGCGCTACCCCGCTCCAAGGCGGCGTTCCAATCACCGTCGACGGACACGTCATCGGTGCCATTGGCGTCAGTGGGAACACGCCTCAGGAGGACGAGGACATCGCGAAGGCGGGCGCCGCCGTGTTCCAATGACGCGCGGCCCCACGGTGCTCCCGCGGCTCTTCGGACGCGGAGCGAAACGCCCACCGACGATCGTGCCGCATCGGTGGCTCGGTCGGCCCGGAGGACCTCCAGCACCACCTGCCGACGCAGCCCGCTATTGCGCCCGATGTGCGTGACCAGGAAGAGACTGCCGCGCACCGCATCCTGGCGCGCGTTCGGATCGCGTTCCGCACCGTCTTGCGGGGCGGCGCCGCGGGCACGGCGACGAGCTGACACTGCGCCGGCGTCGAGAAGGCCTCAGGCGGCCCCGGAACGCCCGTCGCCGTCACGATCGTGATGAAGGGCTGGCCGTATCCGGCGATGTAAAGCGCGTCATGTGCTAGGCACTTGTCAATGGGTGTGTCCAACAATTTGTCGATGACATTCGGCGTGCTCGCTTTTGCACTCGATCGCCGCCGTCGCGCGATTTGTCTTCCCAAAACTTCTGCGTGAGATCGTCGAGATGCCACTCGACCGTTTTCACTCCGACTCGGCGCTTCGATGGTTGGCACAGAGCGCCACGATCGAACGGGTCATCGAGGGCGTGATATTGAGCGCGCTTGTCGCGTGCCTGGCGTGGCGCTTGCGCAACGGTCGAAGTGCACTCGCCAGTCCAGCATCGGACCGCGCCCATCGAGGTCGGATGCAGCTATCATTGCTCGCGATAGCCGGCGTCGGCATAGCCCTGCGCGTACTGTTCCTCGGAAGTGCTCAGCAGGCCCGCTTCTACTTCTCGCAATCGACTGTCGCCGCCGTTCCTTACCTGGTCGAGCATGGCGGCATATGCGCCTGGATCCGCAAGCTTTCGCTGAACACGCACGTCATCTCGTCTCACCAGTCGCCGATCCTGCTCGCCGTTCATTGGCTGTTTCAGCGTACGCTTGGGGCTTCGCTCGAGCTCGTCGGCTACGTGGGAGCGGCCTGGGGAACGCTGGCGATCGTCCTCGCGTGGCTCGCGGGGCGAGCAACCGTATCCTCTACCTTCGGGTTGGTCTTCGCCGCGTTCGTCGCCGTGTCGCCGTTGCAGATCACGTGGGCGCGCCTCGGAGGGCTTCCGGTGGCGGCTGTGGCCCACACGTTGCTGGTGATTGTGATTGGTACAGCTGCGGGAAGACGACGAAGCATTTGGGCCGGCGCCCTGCTCGGAATCGTCGCGTTTGCGTCGCTCTATCACTACTATGCAGCACGCGTAGCCATTCCGGTGTCCGTCGTGGCCGTACTCGGTGGCATGCTCAGCCGGCGCGACGACCGACGCGTGCGAGCATGGTTCGTTCTTCCGGTGGCGGCTCTCGTCTTCGCTCTCCTATTCGTCGCAGTACGGCAGCAGGAGACTTTCGAGACGCTATGGCCGCGATACACTGGATACGTGGGGACAGCGGGCGAGCGCAGCCTCATCGACGTTGCGAAGGGCGCCTACGAGAACGCTCGCGATCAGCTCGAACCGACGCTGGGTCGATACTTCTTGGAATCCCGGGACACTGCGCGGCGGCTTGAGGCGGGGAGCGGCCATCCCATCGAGACCGGATCCGTCCTCCGAGCTGGGTCGATTCACGGTGGCCTCTCGCTACTTCCCCTGACGGTCCTGGGTACGATCGGCCTCGTCTACTGCCTGCTACATCCGCTTCGCGGAGCGGTGTGGTTGGCCGTAGCGCTTGGCGGACTGCTGTTGCCGCTGCTGAGCCTCCCGTCCGCTCGGCGGTATCTCATCTTCGATCTCGGGTGGTGCGCGCTGGCCGCCTTCGGCGCGACATGGATCATGTCGTTCAGCGCGCTGAGTCCATCGCTGCGCCGAATCGCCGTCGCTACAGGATTCGTCCTTCTGACGGCATGGTCGGGCTCAACCATTGCCTTGCTGAACGAGACGCTTCCGCGCGAACCCGGAACACCAATTCCCTTTGGAGAGAGCGGCTTCCGCGATGGGTGGACGTGTCTGCGCTGTGTGGATCAGGGCCGCCGCTGGGCAAGCGAGATCGAGCAGAACGCATTCATCGTCCTGTTCGATGCCGATACCGAGCGCGAGAATGCCACATCACCAGCAGGTCTAAGCCTGTATGGACGCATCGCGGCCCATCAAGCGGGCCACTCGTTGGCGTTCATCGAGTTCTATTCGGTGCTCGACGACGTCAACCGGCACGACGATCCGCCAGAGGTTCCACGGTACTACGACCCGAAAACGTTCGATGCCATTTCCTATCTCAGGGAGCGTGTGCGCCTGGCGGCTCCTGAACGCATCGTTTGGGAGTTCAGACATCCCACAGCCTGGGAACAAGGGCTCGCCGAAGCACTGGAGCGCATCGGTGGTCAGCGCCGAGCGCTCCTCGAGCCGCCGCTGCTGAATCAGACGCTTGGCCGTCGGCGCCCGCAGGATGTGCCACGTGCATTCCGAGTCGCTACATCCAAGGCGCAGATCGATGCCGCCTTCAACGTCGTCGATGGGTTCGTCGACCCAAAGTCGCAGTGGCGAAAGTGCGCAAGATTGCATTCCGTGGGCTCGCGATCGATCGACAACAACGCGCTCACCAGCCTTGGAACCCTTGACGCCACGAAGGCGGTCGACCCGAAGACGTGGTCGGTGGGTAGCTACCGATTCGGGGAATTCGGGACGGAGCGGCTACCCGTGTGGGAGCCGCTTGCCGTCGTGCAATCGAAGAAGCCGTCCGAAAGCGAGCTGCGGATCCTCAATCGTTTTGGCGAGGAGGTCACCTACGTAGGAAGCGTCCAGAAGAGCCGCCAGCCGATGCCTTCCGCGACCGATTTCGGACGCGGTTGCGGCGCTTTCGCGGGTTCGCGCTGGTGGGTAGCAGACGGGTTGAGCGGAACGATTCAGTCGTGGCCTAAGGCGTCCTTCGAAATGCCGAAGGGTCGTTGGTTTGGCGCATCGAGTCGCGACGACGCGCTGGCGTTGGCAGGCGCATCGCAGGAGATCGCTTTGGTCGATACGCGTACCGGGCAGCTCTCTGCGCGCTTCCCGGCGCGCGTGTCACCAGCCTCGCCGAACCGACTCGGCGACTGCTCGTCCATAGCGCTCGGCGATCGGTGGGTCGCAGCACTGGATCCGTACGCCGATCGCGTCGCGCTCTATTCGCTCCGCGGAGATCCGCTTGCCGATCTCGATCTTGCCGACGTGTTCCCCGTCGGGCCTGGCGGTGTCGCATCGATCGCTGCGAGTGGCCACTACCTCGGCATCGCGCACGCCAATCGGTTGGAAATAGTCGACGTGAGCGACTCGTGCACTGAACCTGTCGACTCCCCTGAAAGGGCGCGCGAGGCGCAAACAGTCCCACAATGAATCAGCTGCCGCCGGTTCTGCGGTCGAGCGCCAGTGCTGCGAACCGAATGATTTTAAGCGAACGACCGTCTTGTGCCATTTCACGATCGGGTGTTAAGAGCGGAGCATGCGGCCCTTGATGACGGCCCTCGTCATCGCCGGCCTACTCGCGGAGACGGTCCGCGCGAAGATGCAGGCGGCGGCGTGACTCGGACTGTCCAGAGAACCCGGACCGGTACACCCGAGTTCTCTACGAATTGTCGCGCCGCAGTGGCACCACCAGAAGCTCGAGCGACTGATCGGCGCCGCCGCGCTAGCCGCGGGGCAGGCCGTGCGGGGCTTCTTCTTGCGAGCGTAGGGCAAGCCCCGGACAGCAGCAGGACCCCGACGAGCACGAACGCCTTGGTCATGCCACGAAGGCGCTACATCTCACGTAGCAATGCTACCCGCCGCCAGTGCGATTGCTCCTACCCCAACGACAAACTTAATTCTTCCTGGAGCGGGGCGCATCAGTAGCAGACGAATCGCTTCACGACGCTGGCACTTTTCGCGCCATCATCCATCGGACCACCCGCCTGGAAACCCCAGTCGTTCTGGACGATGATCCCCTTTGGGTTCGTAAGCGCGCTAGCGGAAGCGCTTTGCGACTGTGCCACGACGATGCCGACGTGCCGGGTAGCGCCCTCCGCCGCGTGACACTGTGCAATCACATCCCCTGAGTCCGAGCCGTCTGGTCCTGTCGCGAGGTAGTCCCAGCACTTCAACTGTTTGCTCCTTCTTACCGCCAACCCTACATAGATCCCGTGGGTACCCTACTATGCGAATTTTGGGATTTCGACGCATCCGCCATCCCAATGACGCTTCCAGGAATGGGGATGTACGCGAATCGCCGCCGGCAGGACGTTTGAAACGTGACCTCCCCAACGGTTATCCCAGAGGTATGAGAAAGTGGTTGGCGTTAGGGGTGGTGGTGGCGCTAGGAGTATCTGGGAGCGTCCCAGCCAAAGCGCGAGCGGGGGCTGTCACTGTGTGCGGCGACGGAGTGGTCTCGGGAAGAGAGCCATGTGACATCGGCTCTCCCGAGCACCGCTGTCGAAAGGGCTATGGTTGCATCAAGGGAAAAGACGAACGCTGTCGGTGCGCCAAGTCATGTAACACTGCCCCGCCGAGCGAGGCCGGCCACGTCCGCGCAAGTGGTGTACGGGCGCCATCGACGGCACCCTCGGTTTGATCGTTACGCGGCGCGCTTCTTCTTCGCCTCCTCGGGCGCCGGCAGCGACACCGGCGGTGGCGTGAGCAG
>Ga0187894_10003043_pt1 | contig 19223 bp, 11 predicted proteins | sample GBC1701081metaG_FD_136650 | JGI IMG/M metagenome (GOLD analysis project Ga0187894, IMG submission 136650) | White microbial mat communities from a lava cave in the Kipuka Kanohina Cave System on the Island of Hawaii, USA - GBC170108-1 metaG ...
CCTTCGCCGTCGAATGCTTGAGCCGGTCTTCGAAGACCGAGACGACTTCGCCGGGTGACTTCACCACTTCGAATTTGAGCTCGAGGCCTTCGCGGATGAACCTCTCCTGGCGCATATGGTCGATGAGCGTGATGAGCGGCGCCCAGTAATTGTCGATATCGCAGATGATGATCGGCTTGGCGTGGCGGTCGAGCTGCGCCCAGGTCGAGATCTCGACCAGCTCCTCGAGCGTGCCGAGCCCGCCGGGCAGCGCCACGAAACCGTCCGAGCGTTCGAACATCGTCATCTTGCGCTCATGCATGCTGGCGGTGACGATGAGCTCGTTCACCTCGGTGAGCATCCGCTCCTTGTTGACCAGGAATTCAGGGATGATGCCGACCACATGGCCGCCTCCGGCGATGACGGAACGGGCGACTTCGCCCATGAGGCCGAGGCTGCCGCCGCCATAGACGAGGCCGATGCCCTGATCGGCCATATGGGCGCCGAGCGCGCGCGCCGCCGCCATATAGGCCGGGTTCCGCCCAGGTCCCGAGCCGCAATAAACACAAAGATGCCGCATGATTCTCCTATACCCATTTGGTCGCGCGATGGCCGTCCGTCAAGCTGACCCATTGCTTAGTCTTTGCAGATTCGCCGGTAATTCATTATCTACAGGGCTGGATACGGAACCGCGACAATGAAAAATCCGCTTGCAGTTTTCACCGGCGCCGCTTTGGCGACGCTCGCCGCTTTGGCGGGGCTCAATATGACCAATTGGCCCGGTGGCGTTCCGGATGCCCAGAAGCCGGCGGAAGCGGCAGGCCAGGCCCAGGAACCGGCGGAAACGTCAGGCGCGACTCCGAAACCGGCGGAAACGGCTGGTGCTGCCCAGAAGCCAGCCACCGAAGAGACGAGCCCATCTCCCGACAAACCGACTGAAATGGCCGCAATTCCGGCCCCCGAGCCGCCCAAGGCAGAGACGGCGGCCGGCACTCAACCCGAGCTCGATACGGTCAGGGTCGAAAGCGACGGCCAGGCCATCGTGGCGGGCAGGGCCAAGCCCGGTTCCGAAATCGCTCTCAGGCTCGGCAATGAGGTGATCGGCAAGGGCATCGCCAGTCCCGACGGCTCGTGGGTCGTGGTTCCCGACCAGCCTTTGCCCAAGGGCGCGCATGAGATCACCATCGAGCAGAAGGCGGCCGATTCCGCTCCCGTGACCGCGGAGCAGTCGATTGCGGTTGCTATTCCGGAAAAACCCGGCGAGCAGGCCATGGTGGCGCTGACGGAACCGGGAACCGCGACCAAGGTTCTCCAGGCCGGCGGGAACCAGGAACAGGCGTCCTTATCGGAGCCCCAGGCTGAGCCGGCCCCCAGCCAGCCGACGGCGCCAGCAGCGGCCGAGAAGCCCGCCGAGCCGGCGCAAGCGGCCGTACAACCGCCCAAAGCCGATGAGCCGGCCAGCACGGCCCAGAAGCCGGAAGAAGCCACCCCGCCCGCCAAGCCTGCGGACCAGGGCATGGACGTGGCCAAGACCGAGGTGTTCCCCGAGGCCGTGAAGCCCCCCGAAACAACGGCGCCGGCCGCGCCCGCGCCGACAAAGACGGCTGAAAATATCCCGCTCAGGCTCGATGCCGTCGATTACAACGACAAGGGCGACATCATCTTTTCCGGTCGGGCGCGGCCTGGAACCGCTGTGCGCCTCTATGTCGACAACCGACCCGTCGGCGATGCCATCGTCGACACGCAAGGCAACTGGTCATTCGCCGGCAAGGACATCATAGCGCCCGGCACGCACAATCTGCGCGCCGATCAGATCAATACGGGCGGCAAGGTCATTGCCCGCATCGAGCTGCCTTTCCTGCGTGAAAACGCCGAAGCCGTCGCGGAACTGAACTCACCGCTGCAGACCGAGGCGGTGGAAGCGCAGCCTGAGGACATGGAAGCCCAGGAGCCGCCGCAGACGAGCGAGCCGCAGCCCACTGCCGAGCAACCGAAGACGACGACTGCCGAGCAACCGAAGACGACGACTGCCGAGCAACCGAAGACGACGACTGCCGAGCAGCCCAAGACGACGACCGCCGAGCAGCCCAAGACAGCGACCGCCGAGCCGTCTGCGGTGAGCGAGCCGTCAGCGCAGGCAAGCGCATCACCGAAGACTTCCGAACCGCCGCAGACGACGGCCGAGCAGCAGACGACGACCGAGCCGCAGCAGCCTGAGGCCAGCCCGCCTGCGCCCGCCAAGACCGCCGAGGCTGAGCCGCCGCAAGCAGCCGAGGTCCAGAAGGCCGAGCCCGAGGCCGCCGGGCCGACAGCCGATCAGACTATCGCCGGCGACAAGAAGCCGGAGGTAACGACGACCGCGGCGGCCGAGCAAGCGGCCAAGGCCATCGACCCTAACCAGCCGCGTTCGGGCAAGGTCGTCATCCAGCCGGGCAACAATCTTTGGAAGCTGTCGCGCGTGATCTATGGACGCGGCAAGAACTACACCGTGATCTATCAGGCCAATAAGGATCAGATCCGCAATCCCGGTCGCATCTATCCGGGACAGATCTTCGCCATTCCGGGCGCGGCACCACCCGAGACGATCGATCCCAAGCGCAAGGACCCGCTGAGCAGCGCCGAGGGCGGCGCCGCGCAATGACGCGGAAGCCCTCTTCGCACCGCGCAGCTTTAGGGCGTGGTGACGGCAGCCTTTGGCTGACCCTCAAGGACATCATGCCGCTGCTGTGGCCGGAGGGCCGCATGGATCTCAAGATCCGTGTCGTCATCGCCATCACGGCACTGGTGCTGGCCAAGGTGGTGACGGTCCTGACCCCCTTTGCCTATAAATATGCCGTCGACGCGCTCACCCTCAAGAACGCCGTGCCGGCGCTGGTCGTGGTGCCGGTCTTCATGATCCTGGCCTATGGCGTCGGCCGCGTGATGCTGGTGGCCTTCGCGCAACTGCGCGATGCGATCTTCGCCAAGGTGGGCCAGCGCGCGGTGCGCGAGCTCGCCATGCGCACCTTCCGCCATCTGCACGCGCTGTCGCTCAGGTTCCATCTCGAGCGGCGCACCGGCGGCCTGTCGCGCATCATCTCGCGCGGCACCAACGGCATCGATACCATACTGCGCTATTCGCTGTTCAACACGCTGCCGACGGTGCTGGAGCTCGTCTTCATTTGCGCCATCCTGGCGCGCTCCTATGGCTGGCTCTATGCGCTGGTCGTCGCCGGGACGGTTGCCGCCTATGTCGCCTTCACCTATCTCGCCACCGAATGGCGCATCAACATCCGCCGCGCCGCCAATGACGCCGATACCGATGCCTCGACCAAGGCGATCGACAGCCTGCTCAATTTCGAGACGGTGAAATATTTCGGCAATGAGGAGCACGAGGCGCGCCGCTACGACAAGTCGATGGAGCGCTATGAGGCGGCCTCGATCAAGACCTGGATCTCGCTCGCGGTGCTCAATGCCGGCCAGGCCTTCGTCTTCGCCATCGGCCTCACCATCGCCATGCTGATGAGCGGCTATGCGGTCCATGCCGGCGCCATGACGCTTGGCGATTTCGTCATGATCAACGCTCTGATGATCCAGCTTTATATGCCGCTCAACTTCATCGGCTCGGTCTATCGCGAGATCAAGCAGGGGCTCATCGATGTCGAGGAGATGTTCGCGCTCCTCGAGGTCGATGCCGACATCAAGGACCGGCCCGGCGCCGTTCCCTTGCGCACCGCCAAGGGCGAGATCGTCTTCGACCACGTGAATTTCGCCTATGACGAGGAACGCCAGATCCTGCGCGATCTTTCCTTCCGCGTGCCGAGCGGCAATACCGTCGCCATCGTCGGGCCCTCGGGCGCCGGCAAGTCGACGATCTCGCGCCTGCTGTTCCGCTTCTACGACGTGGGCGCGGGCCGGATCCTGATCGACGGGCAGGACATCGCCCAGGCGACCCAGAAGACGCTCAGGGCCGCCATCGGCATGGTGCCGCAGGACACCGTGCTGTTCAACGACACGGTGCGCTACAATATCCGCTATGGCCGGCCCGAGGCGAGCGATGCCGACGTCGAGGACGCGGCCCGCCTGGCGCAGGTCCATGCCTTCGTCATGTCGCTCCCCAAGGGCTATGAGACGATGGTCGGCGAGCGGGGCTTGAAGCTCTCGGGCGGCGAGAAGCAGCGCGTGGCGATCGCCCGCACCATCCTCAAATCGCCGCCGATCCTCATTCTCGACGAGGCGACCTCGGCGCTCGATTCGATGACCGAGCGCGAGATCCAGAGCGCGCTCAAGCAAGTGTCGCGCAACCGCACGACGCTGGTCATCGCCCATCGCCTGACGACCGTGGTCGATGCCGATGAGATCATCGTTCTCGATCAAGGCACCATCGTCGAGCGCGGCACCCATGCGGAGCTCCTCAGGGAACGCGGCCTCTATGCCGCCATGTGGAATCGCCAGCGCGAGGCCGAGGAGGCGCGCCGCCGCCTTGCCGATATCGAGCATGAGGAAGGCGAGTTGCACGAACCCAAAGGCGAAGGTGAAGACCTGCCACGATCACTTCAGACCGGTACGGTCTGAAGTGATCGTGACCGGAATCTAAATTTGGCGCGTGATCGGACGGAAAACCGGTGCCCACTTTTCCTGATCACGCGCTATGTCATGTCACGGGTCGTTAACTGACCGCTGCTGTATTTCACCGGGCCGCTAGGATAGGCTGTATTTCGAGAACACCATGTCACTCGTCAACTCCATAAGCTCGACATTCGTGCCCATCCACCGCGAGGGCTGGCGCTTCGTCGCCATCGCGGCGGTGGTCACGCTCTTCTTCTATTGGCTCGATTGGGAGTTTCTGGCCCTCCTGGCCCTGGTCGTGACCTGCTGGTGCGCCTACTTCTTCCGCGATCCCGATCGGGTGACACCGCTCAAGGCCGGGCTCGTGATCTCGCCCGCCGACGGCCGCATCAGTGCGATCGAGAGCGTCGTGTCGCCGCCGGAGCTCGATCTCGCGCGCGAGCCCGTGACCCGCATCTCGGTCTTCATGAATGTCTTCGACGTTCATATCAACCGCTCGCCCGTCGATGCGCGCATCGCCCATATCGCCTATGTGCCGGGCAAGTTCCTGAGCGCCGATCTCGACAAGGCGAGCGCCGACAATGAGCGCCAGGCCTTGACGCTCGAGCTGGATGACGGCCGCAGGCTGGGCGTGGTACAGATCGCGGGCCTCGTGGCGCGCCGCATCGTGAAATTCGTGAATGACGGCGACATGCTGAAAGCGGGCGAGCGCTTCGGCCTCATTCGCTTCGGCAGCCGCGTCGATGTATATTTGCCGGCGGGCGTCAACGCGCTGGTCGTCGTCGGGCAGCGCTCCGTGGCGGGCGAGACTGTCTTCGCCGATCTCGCTTCGACGGAAGCAGAACGCGCCGGCCGGCGCAATTGAGGAGATAGCCCCATGGCGAATTTCCCAGGTGTTGAAGAGGAAGCGATCGGCAAGAGCCATCGCGAGCAGCGCCTGCGCCGCTTCAAGCAGGTGCCGATCCGCATCCTGGTTCCCAATCTCATCACGCTGCTGGCTTTGTGCAGCGGCGTGACCGCCATCCGTCTCGGCATGGAAGGGCGCTATGAGCTCGCGGTCGGCGCGGTGATCCTCGCCATCGTGCTCGATGCCATCGATGGAAGGCTCGCGCGCTTCCTCAAGGGCACGTCGCGCTTCGGCGCCGAGCTCGACTCGCTCGCCGACTTCGTCAATTTCGGCGTGGCGCCCGCGATACTGATCTATCTGTGGTCGCTCAATGCACTGAAGAGCCTGGGCTGGCTGGTGGCGCTCTGCCTCGCGATCTGCTGCGCGCTCAGATTGGCGCGCTTCAATGTCGCGATCGATGATCCCGACAAGCCCGCCTGGATGATGAACTTCTTCACCGGCGCGCCGGCGCCGGCGGGTGCGGGCCTTGCCATGGCGCCGATGTATCTGGGCTTCCTCGGCCTCATTCCCGACGGCCACACGGTCGCCTGGCTGGTCCTGCCCTATATCGCCGCCGTGGCGCTTCTGATGGTGAGCCGGGTGCCGACCTTCTCGGCCAAGACGCTCGGCTCGCGCATCAGCCGCGACCTCGTCCTGCCGCTGCTCGGCGTCGCGGCACTGGTCATCGTCAGCCTCATCGCCTTCACCTGGGAAATGCTGACCGCGATGTCGGTCCTCTATATCGCGCTCCTGCCGTTCGGCATTCGCTCCTACCGCCGCCACAAGGCCGAGTTTGAGAAGCGCAGCAGTGAGGTTGAAGCCGAGAGGCCGTCGACCGCTTAGGCGCGTTTCTCGAACCGCACCTTGCGGGCGAGCCAGCATCCGACATTGACGGCGGTAACCTTGCCGGCGTCGTCGTGCCCGAAATGCAAGGTCCAGTCGCCCGGCGCCGAAGCATCCATCGAGCGCTGGCACGGCATGCGCCAGAGATCGGTGCCGACCGGATAGAGGGGCTGCATCGCGCCCGTGCCGAGAAAGCCCGCGAAGCTGCCGAAAAGCGCGCTGCCCTGCGCCACGATATGGAAATCGGCCTCGAGCTCGGGGCTGTGAAACACGCCGGTAATGTCGAGAGTCGCGGATCCCGTGACGCGCCTCACCGTGGTTTTGAGATTGTCGCCCGGGCGGACCATATGGACGTTGTCGCCGTCGCGCTTCAGCGTCGCGTCGGGGGCGGACGCCTCGCTCTCGCTCGTGAGATCGAGAAGGTCGGCATTGGTGGTGAAGCGCGCGATAACCTGGCCTTTCTCCCGCTCCGGCGAGATGTCGAGCAGGAGATCGGTGTCGGGATCGTGATAGGCGCCCGTCCAGGCCTCGTCATAGGCGATCTGCGGCTTGGCCGGCGGCGTCTGCCCCAGTGCGGCGCGCAGCACCTCGAAGGCCGCCTCATGCGCGTTGGCTTGGTGATTGAACAGGACGACGACGGAGAGCCGCTCAGCCGCTGCATGGAGCCGCTGGCTGCGCCAGCCGCGGAGCGCGCCGCCATGGCCGGTGAGCGCTATGCCTTCGCTCTCCATATGGGCAAGGCCGAAGCCGTAATGGGCGGGCGTGCCGTCGGCGAAGGACGGCTTGACCGCCAGGCGCCGATAGAGTCCCTCCGGATCGTCGCGTGTCGCGTCGATGAAACGCTCCCAGGCGATCATGTCGTCGAGCGAGGCGACGATGCCGGCATCACCCGTCCAGTTGATGCGGTTGATCGCCGGGATGAAGCCGAAGTCGTTGTCGCCCTCATAGCCGACGCCGCCGCCCGGAATGTCGCCGGTCTCGGGATTGAAGCGCGCGGTCTCCATCCCGGCCGGCCGCAGGATCCGCTCGGTGAGGATCTCGGCGAAAGGCCGGCCCACATGGTCCTCGATCAGATCCGAGACGAGGCGGAAATTGCCGTTGGAATAGGAATAGCGCTCGCCCGCCGGGAAATGCAGCGTGCGCGTGCGGCCCATCAGGGTCCGGGCATCGGCGGGACGGAACTCGCCTTCCGGCTTGGCGCCGCACAGCACGGTCAGCGCCCAGTAGTCGCGCAGGCCCGACTGGTTGTTGCAGAGATCGCGGACACTGGGCGGCTTGTCCTGCAAAAGCGGCAGGCGCGCTTTGAGCGCCTGATCGAGCCGCGACGGATCGCCCAGCTGGTCGAGCAAGGTGGCGCAGGTGAATTGCTTGCTGATCGAGCAGATCGGGAAAAGCGTCTGCGGCGTGAAAGGCTGATGGCGCGCGAGGTCGGCATAGCCCCAGGCCTGCCGCGCCGCAACCGCGCCATCCTTGACGACCGCCACGGCGCCGCCGGGGCCTTTGAAGCGCAAGGGAAGCTCATCGAGGGTGCGCTGGAGATCGGACATGAAGGGGTTTCTCAATTTGAACTTGGCTTGGTGTCAAGCACGTGAGGAAAGTACTGTCTATCCCAGTCATCAGTTCTGAATAGAACCTTTCCGTAATCGAGAATTTTGTCACCGGGTGAATAGGGGCGGGATGAAACTTCGATATCGTCAGCTTCTGTTTGGCCGAAATGCAAATGATCGTTGTTTTCATTGAGGCTCTGTAATCGTTCAACCAGGAGATCGCGACCTGTCTCGTTAAGCCAAATCTCCAAGGAGCCTTCGGTTGTAAGATTAATCGTGATTCGCGGTTTCATGTGCTTGCCAAGATAGAGATTCGCGGGGGAGACAGTTGAAATCCGGCCTATCTGAAACTCTGCCGAAGAGGTCCTATACTAATGGCATGGGAACCATCTCATAACACGCGGTCGAGGTCGGCGCAGATGTCTTCCGCGTCTTCAAGCCCGACCGAGAAGCGGAACACGCCGTCCCCGGCGAAATCACGATAGCGCTTGAGGAGCTCACCCTCGTGACGGAAGGTCGAGCGCATCAGGTCGGCGGTCGGGATCCAGTAGATGAGGCTCCGGTGATGGCCGAGCGAGACGGCATAGTGCACGACCCTGAGCTTCTCGACCATGCGCTTGGCGAGCGCCGGCCCGTCCTTGACCTGGAAAGTCATCATGCCGGAGAAATTCGTCATTTGCCTCTTCGCCAGCTCATGCTGGGGATGGGAGGCAAGGCCCGGATAGAAGACGCGCTTCACGCGTTTGTGGCCTTCGAGGTATTTCGCGACCGCAAGGGCCGTCTCCTCATGCGCCTTCATGCGGATCGGCAATGTCGCCGCTCCGCGCAGGATGAGCCAGGCATTGAAGGGCGAGAGCACCCCGCCGAAATGCACCGTCGCCTCCAGGTTGAGCGCGTCGAGATCGCTTTTGCGGCCGAGCACTGAGCCTCCCATCGCATCGCCATGGCCACCGATATATTTGGTGAGCGAATGCACCACGAAATCGGCGCCGAGGGAGAGGGGACGCGTGCCGATCGGCGAGGCGAAGGTCGAATCGACGGCGACATCGCGCACTTTCCTGGCGCGCGCCAGCTTGACGAGGCTCGCGATATCGGCGAGCCGCATGATCGGATTGGCGGGCGTCTCGACCCACAGCATGCGCGTCTTGGGGCCTATGGCGCGCTCGACCATGGTGAGATCGGACATGTCCACGGGCGTCACCTCGATGCCGAAACGGGGCAGGGTGTCGCGCACCAATTCGGCCGTGCCGACATAGTTCGTGTCCGAGATGACGAGATGGTCGCCTTTGCCGAGACGCGCCAGCATGAGCGCGCTCGATGCGGCCATCCCTGAGGCATAGCATTGGCAGGATTCCGCCCCTTCAAGTGCCGCGAGCTTGTCTTCGAGCTGCCTGACCGTCGGATTGGAGAGCCTGGCATAGACGAAGCCGTCATAGTTCTGCCGGTTGCGCGCCGAGAAGCCGGTGGCCTCGGTCGGGGCAAAAGTGGCCGACATCACCAAGTTGGGCGAGGAGGCCCGGCTCACCGGATCGATGCCTTCGCCGGCGTGAATTGCGGTCGTGCGCATGCCCTGTTGGCGATTTTTCTTCTTTTTCATAGAGTTGCCCTCATTTTGGACAAGCTGTAACAGGACTGAGTTGGGGATGCCACTTTTTAGGGGATTCGCCGGTCTTGGCCGAGAAGGCGCCAAATTTTCGAAACTGGGAAGACCGCTACCCGCCGCAGGCCGGAAGGCCGCCGCGGCGGATCCGGCCGAATGTCTTCGCCAGGATGGCGCGTTTCGCCTGCGGCCGCCCGCTGGTCGTCATCAGCCTGTGGATCGCGCTGGCCATCCCGGCCTTCGTCTTCACGGCGATGACCTTCCGTGTCGAGCTGCAGGAGGCTTACCTGGTCTCGGCCGACCCGGCTTTGGCGGATGAGCAGAACCGGCTGAATGCCGAGTTCCCCGAGCCCAGCGAAAGCATCGTTGCCGTCATAGACAGCAAGGACCCGGCGGTGGCGCGCGCCGGCGCCGAGCGCATGGCGGCCAGGATGGCCGAACAGACGAGGGTGTTCCGCAACGTCTTCTCACCCGGCACGGGGCGGTTTTTCGACGATAACGGCGTTCTCTATCTGAGCGAGGAGGCGGTCACCGGCATGGTGAGCCGGATCGAACGCTCAGCGCCTTTGTTCCAGGCCTTGTCGATTTCGCCCAACCTGACCGGCCTCGCCGTGCTCGCCGACCAGGTCGCCAAGGCGGTTGCCGAGGGCCGCTCGCCCGTGGGCCTGACCGGGCTCTTCATCGATGCCTCCAAGACCGTGCAGGCCCAGATCGCCGGCAAGCGGCGTGACCTCGATTGGCTTGCGCTGATCGAGCATGGCGTCAGCATCGAGAGCACGCGCTGGTATGTGGTGGGCTACCCCGTGGCGACCGCCGATGCCGATCCGATGCGCCATGCGGTCGACGAGGCGCGCCGCCTCGCCGACCTTCTGGTGGCCGAGCTCGATGGCCGGGTGTCGGTGGCGTTGACCGGCCGGCCGGTCCTGCGTGCCCAATCGCCGCCGATCAATATCCGCGTCCTGCTGCTGCCGGCTTTGCTGTCGAGCGTCGTCCTGCTGGTGATCTTAGGGTTTGGCCTGTCGCGCTTCGGGCCGGTGATGATCGTCCTCCTGGTGGCCGCGATCAGCATCGTCATCGTGACCGCGCTGGCGCTCGCCGCCATGGGCTTTTTCGATCGTGTGAGCCTGACTTATCCGGTCTTGTTCACCGGCCTCTTCGGCCTTTCCGCGATAGGCCTGATCCTGCGCGCCGAGGAAGCCGAATATGGCGGGCTCGGCAAGCGCGCCGCGCTGATGCTCGCCGCCCAGGCGCTGGGATTGCCGCTGCTGGTCTGGCTCGCCGGCATATCGCTGATCGGGCTCGCCCTCATCGGCGGCCAGTTCCTGGCGCTCAAGAAGCTCATGATCATCCTCGCCATCATGAGCGCCGTCATCTTCCTCGCGGTGATGACCTTGCTGCCCGCTCTCCTGTCGCTGCAGCGTCCGCTGTCCTTCGATCCCACCGATGAGGAGGACGATCGCGGCCATTGGCTCGACGGACTGATGTCGCGGCCCGCTTCCTATGGCTGGTGGGCGTTGCGCCGCGGCCTCGCGGCAACGCTGATCGCGGTGTCGGTCCTGTGCGCCATGCTGGTGCCGGCCTTTCACTTCGAGAGCCCCTCGGCCGTGACGCGGAGCGGCAACACGCCGGCCGAGCGCCTGTTCCGCGAGCTTTCGACGCGCGAGCCGTCGCTCCTGGCGTCGGGACAGATATTGGCGGAACCCGGCGATCCCGCCCGCTCCCTAGTGCGCCGGCTGGCCGTCCTTCCGGAAGTGGAAGGCGTGCGCTGGGTCGAGGCGTTCCTGCCCACCGGAGAGGCCGAGAAACGCGCCATATTGGCGAGGCTCCAGGGCGTGTTCCCGCGCAACACCAATGCCGTCGAAGACATTCCGGACGAACTTTTGCGCGCCGAGGTCGTCAAGCTCGAGGACGGCCTGCGCCGCATCGCCGCGGAGCCCGCAGCGACGCCGGAGCTGGCGCGCGCCGCCAACGAGCTGCGCCGGTCGCTGCTGCTGCTCGACAGCAACGGGCCGGCGCCGCCCTCGGCCTTGCGCCAGCTCGAGCGCACTTTCTTCGTCAGGCTGCAATTGCTGCTCGACCGCATCGATCGCCTGTCCCGCCTCGAGCCCTTGACGGTCGAGCGCCTCGATCCCGCGATCCACCGGCAATATGTCTCGCGCGACGGCCTCTGGCGCATCGAGGTGCAGCCGCGCCGGCCCGACGACATCGAAACATTTGCCGCGGCGCTACGCAGCGTGACGCCCCAGGTTGCCGGTGCCGCCCTGATCGAGGCCGATCGGCTCGCCGTCATGACGGCGGCCATGCCGTTCTTTCTCGGCGCCTTCATGCTCATCGTCGTGATCCTGCCGCTCGCTCTGTTCCGCAATCTGCGCAAGGCGGCGCGCATCTGGCTGCCGGTGTTCACGACGACGCTGCTCGGCCTCGGTATCGCCGCCATGATGGGCATCCACCTCTATCCGGAAAGCCTCGCCATCTTCGTCTTGCTGGTGAGCTTCACGATGGGTGCCGCGGCCTTGGCCGAAAGCTGGTATGGCGCTCAGCCGCCGGGCCAGGGGCCGCCCATATCGTCACGCCCCCGCGCGCTGCTGCTCTCGGCCTTCCTGGTGCTCGCCGCATTCGCGCCGCTCATTCTGTCGCCTTTGCCGGCGGTCCAGCAGTTCGGCAAGCTTCTCCTCGTCGCGATCTGCCTGAGCCTGCTCGGCTGCTTCATCCTGCTGCCGCAATTGCGGGTATGGACGGCGCCCAGGCGGAAAAGCAAGGCTGACGAGGACGACTAGGCCAGCGTCTTGAAATCGAGTGAGCGCGGGCCGTCGCCGAGAGCCGCCATCACTTCCGCCACGATCGCCTTCTCGGTGAGGCCGGCATCCTCATATTGCTCCTTCGGCGCTCCATGCGCGACGAAGCGGTCCGGCAGATGCATGGTCTTGATGCGGCAGCCGGTATTGAGAAGGTTGCCACGCGCCAGATAGTGCAGGACCTGCGTGCCGAAGCCGCCAATGGCGCCTTCCTCGACGGTCACCAGGACCTCATGGCCATGGACGAGGCGGCGGATGAGGTCCTCGTCGAGCGGCTTGGCGAAGCGCGCATCGGCGACCGTGGCCGAAAGGCCCAGACTCTGTAGATGGTCGGCGGCCTTCAGGCACTCCTGGAGCCTCGCCCCGAAGGAAAGCAGCGCCACCTTCGTGCCCTGGCGCAGGATGCGGCCGCGGCCGATTTCGAGCGGAATCCCCTGGTCGGGAAGGTCGATGCCGACACCTTCGCCGCGCGGATAACGGAAGGCCGACGGGCGGTCGTCGATTTGGGCGGCTGTCGCCACCATATGGACGAGCTCCGCCTCATCGGCCGCGGCCATGACGACGAAATCGGGCAGGCAGGCGAGATAGGTGACATCGAAGCTGCCGGCATGGGTCGGGCCGTCCTGGCCGACGAGCCCGGCGCGGTCGATGGCGAAGCGCACCGGAATGCGCTGCAAGGCGACGTCATGGACGATCTGGTCATAGGCGCGCTGCAGGAAGGTCGAGTAGATGGCGCAGAACGGCTTGAAGCCCTCGACCGCGAGGCCGGCGGCGAAGGTGACCGCATGCTGCTCGGCGATGCCGACATCGAACATGCGGGTCGGGAACCGGGCGGCGAATTTGTCGAGGCCGGTGCCCGACGGCATAGCGGCGGTGATGCCGACGATCTTCTCGTCCTTTTCGGCCGCGGCGATCAGCGCCTTGGAAAAGACCGATGTATAGCTCGGCGCGTTGGATACGCTCGTCGCCATTTCCAGGGTGGCGGGATTGAACTTGGGAACCGCGTGGTATTTTTCCCGATCAGGCTTGGCGAAGGGATGCCCCTTGCCCTTTTCCGTCACCACATGGACGAGGACCGGCCCGAGCTGCCTGGCATCGCGCACATTCTGCAGGATGGGAACCAGCGTATCGATATTGTGGCCGTCGATCGGGCCGACATAATAGAAGCCGAGTTCCTCGAACAAGGTACCGCCGGTCAGCATGCCGCGGGCATATTCGTCGGCGCGCTGGGCGGCGGTGCGCAGGGTGCGCGGGAACTTCATGGCGAGCTGCTTGGCGATATCGCGCAGCGACAGGAAGGATCGCGACGAGACCAGCCAGGAGAGATAGTTGGTGAAGGCGCCCACCGCCGGGGCGATCGACATGCCGTTGTCATTGAGGATGACGATGAGCCGCGTATCGAGGGCTCCGGCATTGTTCATCGCCTCATAGGCCATGCCGGCGCTCATCGCCCCATCGCCGATGACGCAGATCACGTGGTTGTCGCGGTCTCGTAGGTCGCGCGCCACGGCCATGCCGAGGCCGGCGGAGATGGAAGTCGAGCTGTGGGCCGCGCCAAACGGGTCATAGGCGCTTTCCGAGCGCTTGGTGAAGCCATAGAGCCCGTCCCGCTGGCGGATCTGGCGGATGCCGGGGCGCCGGCCGGTGAGGATCTTGTGCGGATAGGACTGGTGGCTGACATCCCAGATCAGCCGGTCGCGTGGCGTGTCGAACACATAATGGAGCGCCACGGTGAGCTCGACGACGCCGAGGCCGGCGCCGAAATGGCCGCCGGTCTTGGCGGCGGCATCGATGGTTTCGGCCCTGAGCTCGCGGGCCACTTGGGCGAGCTCAGAGGGCTTGAGCCGGCGCAGGTCGGCAGGATCATTAACCGTGTCGAGCAGAGGGGTGGAACTGGTCATCGGGGGACTACTTAGGCGGCGGGAAAGGGGCGTGCAATTCCCATGTTTGACGCGGGGATATTGCACTTTCGACCATGGTTACATGACGTGGGACAAAGCTTCCGGCGATGGTATAGTGCGCCCGTTCAGGTCCGGTGGCTTTCGGCAATTTCGCCTTTAACAGAGCCGCCTTTTAGGGAGGAACTAAATGAAAAGAAGCCTTCGCTCGCTGCTTCTCGCCACGGCGCTCGTGACGATAGGCTATTCGGCGGCTTTCGCCGAAATGATCTATAACAGGGGCAATTCAGCCGATCCGGAAACACTCGACCCGCACAAGACGTCGACCGTCTATGAAGCCCATATTCTGCGCGATCTGTTTTCCGGCCTGGTGATGCAGGACGCCAAAGCCGAGATCATTCCCGGTGCCGCCGAAAGCTGGAAGCTCTCCGATGACGGCAAGGTCTACACCTTCAACCTGCGCAAGGGCGCAACCTGGTCGAATGGCGACCCCGTCACCGCGGATGATTTCGTCTATTCCTTCCGCCGTCTCGAGGACCCGGCAACCGCCGCTGAATATGCCTCGATGCTCTATGTCGTGAAGAATGCGAAGGAGATCAATGAAGGCAAGGCGAAGCCCGAGGAGCTCGGCGTGAAGGCCGTCGATGCCAACACGTTCGAGGTCACGCTCAACGCCCCGACCCCCTATTTCCTCGAGATGCTGACGCATCAGGCCAACTATCCGGTGCACAAGGCCTCGATCGAGAAGCTCGGCGCCGACTGGATCAAGCCGGGCAATCTCGTGTCGAACGGCGCCTATACGCTGGCCGAATTCGTGCCAAACGATCACATCAAGCTGGTCAAGAATCCGAAATTCTACGAGGCCGACAAGGTCAAGGTCGATGTGGTCAACTATTTCCCGACCGAGGACCGTTCTACTGCCATCAAGCGCTTCGAGGCCGGCGAGCTCGATACGAATGACGACATGCCGCTCGAGCAGCTTGCCGATCTCAAGGCCAAGTTCGGCGACCAGGTCCGCATCGGTCCCTATCTCGGCACTTATTATTATGCCGTGAAGACCGACAAGGAGCCGTGGTCCAATCCGAAACTGCGCCGCGCCATCTCCGAGGCGATCGACCGCGACTTCATCGCCGAGAAGGTGTGGGGCAATAGCATGATCCCCGGCTATTCCATGGTGCCGCCGGGCATTGCGGGCTACGAGCCGGCGATCGCCGACTACGCCGAGAAATCGCAAATCGACCGCGAGGATGAAGCCAAGAAGATCCTGACCGAGCTCGGCTATGGTCCCGACAAGCCGTTGAAGATGGAAATCCGCTACAACACCTCGGAGAACCACAAGAACACGGCGGTCGCCATCCAGGAGCAGCTGAAGCCCCTCGGCATCGAAGTGACGATGGTCAACACCGATACCAAGACCCATTATGGCTACCTCGAGCAGAAGGGTGACTACGACGTCGCCCGCGCGGCCTGGATCGCCGACTACAAGGATCCCGAGACCTTCCTCGGCATCACCCGCAAGGCCTCGGGCAACAACTATTCGAGCTACAACAGCCCGAAATACGAAGAGCTGATGGACAAGGCCGCGGCCGCGGGCGGTGATCCCGCCGAGCGGTCCAAGCTCTTGTCCGAGGCGGAACGGGTGCTGGTCGATGATCTCGGCAACATCCCGCTGCTCTATTACAGCTACCACAATCTCGTGTCCCCGAAGATCAAGGGCTTCGAGGACAATGTGATGGACGTGCATCCGACGCGCTTTATCAGCAAGGAATAACTGGGGTGAAGCAATCGCCGTTTCCCGTCGGGAGCGGCGATTGCGCCTTGCCAAGATAGGGGGGCGCGCATGCTGCGCTATGTCTTCCGGCGGTTGCTTACCGCCATTCCGACGCTCTTCGTGATCGTCACGATCTCCTTTTTTCTCATTCGTGTCGCGCCTGGCGGTCCGTTCAACCAGGAACGCGGATTGAATCCCGTCATCAAGGCCAATCTCGACCGGATCTTCGGTCTCGATCAGCCTTTGTGGATGCAGTATCTGCGCTATCTCGGCAATTTGCTGCGCGGGGATTTCGGCCCGAGCTACAATCTGCCGGATTTCACCGTCACCGAATTGTTCAAGGTCGGACTGCCCGTGTCGATCCAGATCGGCGCCTCGGCGTTGATCATCGCTCTGCTGGTCGGCGGCACTCTCGGTATCATCGCCGCCCTCAAGCAGAACAAGGGCGCCGACTATGCCGTCATCGCCACGGCGACAGCCGGCAGCACCATCCCGACTTTCGTGATCGCGCCAGTCTATCAGCTGATTTTCGCGACGACACTCGCGCTCGTGCCGGTGGCAGGCTGGGCGGGCGGCGCCTTCGCCAACAAGATCGGACCGATCCTCACGCTGGCCTTGCCGCAGATCGCCATCGTCGCCCGCCTCATGCGCGGATCGATGATCGAGGCGTTGCGTTCGCATCATATACGCACCGCGCGCGCTCTCGGCCTTTCCGATTGGAGCATCATCATCAAGCACGCTTTGCGCGGCGCACTGCTGCCGATCGTGTCCTATGCCGGCCCGGCGGCGGCGGCACTCCTCACCGGCTCGATCATCGTCGAGACGATCTTCGCGATCCCGGGCGTCGGACGCTATTTCGTCGAGGCGGCGCTCAATCGCGACTACACGCTGGTCATGGGAACAGTGGTGGTGATCGCCATCTTCACCATCGTGTTCAATCTCATTGTCGACATCCTCTATGCCGTCGTCGATCCACGGGTGCGCTATGACTGACATCACAGCGACGGCCCCCGTCGTCGGCCGCTCCTTGTGGGCGGATGCGCTGGCGCGGCTCAAGGCCAACAAGGCGGCGATGGTGGGCCTCATCTATCTGGCGCTCATGGCGCTGGTCTGCATCTTCGGCCCCAATTTCCTGCCGCATCCCTATACGACGATCTATCCGGATTATGTGCGCACACCGCCGAGCCTGTCGGCCTATCCCAAGCCCGAGATGATCGAGACGGCGCTGCAGGATGCGGTGCGCCGCATGCGGGCCGATCTCGAAGAGTGGCACGAGCAGGATAGCCGCGTCTTCGTCACCATATCCTCGGCCAAGGTCATCGATGAGCGCGTCACCCGCTATCTCGACCGGTCCGACACCTTCAACGACGCGCGCATCGAGAGCAAATCTGCCGACGGTCTCAAGCTCACCATGAGCGCCACGGTCGAAAAGGAATATTTCCTCTTCGGCACCGACAACACCGGACGCGACCTGCTGGCTCGGACCTTGATCGGCGGGCGCATTTCACTCGCCATCGGGCTGTTGGCGGGCTGTGTGGCCGTGGCGATCGGCGTCCTTTACGGCGCGACCGCCGGCTTTATGGGCGGCAAGACCGACGAGATCATGATGCGCATCGTCGATGTCCTCTATTCCTTGCCCTTCATCTTCTTCGTCATCATGCTGGTGGTGTTCTTCGGCCGCAATTTCGTGCTGATGTTCCTGGCGGTGGGCGCGGTCCTGTGGCTCGACATGGCGCGTATCGTCCGCGGCCAGGCGCTGTCGATCAGGCGGCAGGAATATGTCCAGGCGGCGGAAGCGTTGGGCGTCGGCGCGGGCGGCATACTGCTGCGTCATGTCGTGCCCAATCTCTTGGGTCCGGTCGTCATCTACATGACGCTGCTGGTGCCGCAGGTCATCATCCTCGAGAGCTTCCTGTCCTTCCTGGGGCTCGGCGTCCAGGAGCCGATGACCAGTTGGGGCGTGCTCATCTCGCAAGGCGCGAAGAACATCGGCTCGGCCAACTGGCTGCTGCTGTTCCCGGCCTTCTTTCTCGTCTCGACGCTCTTCGCCCTGAACTTCATCGGCGACGGCCTGCGCGACGCGCTCGACCCCAAGGATCGGTGACCTGATGAGCACAAAGGAAACGATCCTTTCGGTGGAAGACCTGCATGTCCGCTTCCACACCCTTGACGGCGTGGTCGAGGCCGTGAAGGGCATCAACATGCAGGTCAAGGCAGGCGAGACCGTCGCGGTGGTGGGTGAATCGGGCTCAGGCAAGAGCCAGACGATGATGGCGGCGATGCGGCTTCTCGCCGGCAATGGCGAAGCGACCGGCACGATCGCCTATCGCGGCGCCAACCTGCTCAACCTGTCCAAGGCCGAGCTCAACGAGGTGCGCGGCCGCAAGATCACCATGATCTTCCAGGAGCCGATGACCTCGCTCGATCCGCTCTACACCATCGGCAACCAGCTGATGGAACCGATCATGCGGCATCGCAAGATCGGCCGGGACGAGGCTCGCCAGGAGGCGGTAAAGCTGCTGAAGCTGGTGCGCATCCCCGAGCCCGAGCGCCGGATGAAGTCCTATCCCTATGAGATGTCCGGCGGCCAGCGCCAGCGCGTGATGATCGCCATGGCGATCGCCAATGATCCCGATCTTCTCATCGCCGATGAGCCGACGACGGCGCTCGACGTCACAATCCAGGCCGAGATCCTGGGTCTCATGGCCGATCTGCGCAAGCGCCTCGGCATGAGCATGATCTTCATCACCCACGATCTCAACATCGTGCGGCGCATCGCTGACCGCGTCTATGTGATGAAGCTCGGCGAGGTGGTGGAGGAGGGCGAGACGCGCGCCATCTTCGCCAATCCCAGGCACCCCTATACCAAGGCGCTGCTGGCGGCCGAGCCCTCGGGCCACAAGGACCCCGTGCCCAAGACCGCGCCGAAGGTGCTCGACGGCACCGATATGAGAGTGACCTTCAAGGTCGGCGGCGGCTTCCTCGCCGGCGAGCCGATCTATCTCAAGGCGGTCGATCGCGTTTCGGTGACGCTGAGGCGCGGCCAGACCATCGGCATCGTCGGCGAATCGGGTTCGGGCAAATCGACCCTGGCGCGCGCCCTGCTCAAGCTTCTGCCGAGCGAAGGCTCGATCCATTTCGACGGGCGCAACATCGAGAAGCTCGATGCGCAAGCGATGCGTCCCTTGCGCCGGCAACTGCAGATCGTGTTCCAGGATCCTTTCGGCTCCTTGAGCCCGCGCCTCACCGCCGGGCAGATCGTGACCGAAGGCCTTCTGGTGCACGAACCTTCCATATCGGCGAAGGAACGCGACCGCCGTGCCGCGCAGGCTTTTTCGGAAGTTGGCCTCGACCCC
>Ga0187894_10003044_pt1 | contig 19200 bp, 25 predicted proteins | sample GBC1701081metaG_FD_136650 | JGI IMG/M metagenome (GOLD analysis project Ga0187894, IMG submission 136650) | White microbial mat communities from a lava cave in the Kipuka Kanohina Cave System on the Island of Hawaii, USA - GBC170108-1 metaG ...
CGCCACGGGCGATGGTTCTCCGCTCGCGGCCCGCATCGCGATGCCGCCCGACGCGACCGCAATCCGCATCGCCGCCGATGGCAGGGTCTTCGCAGCGATGGACGGTGCGCCGGAGGTCGAAGTCGGTCAGATCGAGCTCGTGTCGTTCGCGAACCTCGACGGCCTGCTCGCCGCGGGCGACAACCAGTACGTCGCGGCGCCGCAGGCGGGCGCGCCGCGTTCCGGCCTCCCCGGTACGGAAGGCCTCGGCACCATCCGCCAGGGCTATCTCGAATCTTCGAACGTGCAGCTGATCGACGAGCTGGTGTCCCTGATGCTCGCCCAGCGCGCGTTCGAGATGAACAGCAAGATCGTGCAGGCAGCCGACCAGATGATGGCGATCACCAACGGGTTGGTGCGCTAGCGATGTCGCCAGCGGCCGCAGCGATGCGATCGGGCGCCGGCACGGCTGCGTTGTGCCTGTGCGCGACGACTTTGCTCGCCGCGCCGACCGACATTCACGAGCTCGCGACGGCGGCGCTGCTGAAAGCGCTGCAAGCGAAATACGCGAACGTCGTGCGCTGGGACGTGCAGCCGCTGGGCCGTTTCGAGCGGGAGAGGTTCGCGACGCATGCGCAGACTCAACGCGAAACACAGGTCAGCGTCGTGCACGTCGGGCCGCGCAGTGCCGTGCGCCTGCGTTCCCGCAACGCGCGCGGCGCCCTCGACCAGACGACGCTCTGGTACGCGGTGCAGGGAGTTCGGCCCGTACTCCTCGCCGAACGATCGCTGGCGGCCGGTGTCGCGCTCGACCCGGCCGACGTTTCCGCCACCGAGCACGACGTGCTCGCGGCCAACTGCGAACCGGTCGACCAGGCTGCGGCGCTGGCCACCCTGCGCACGAAAGTCGCGGTGCGAGCCGGTGGCGTGCTCTGCGAGCGCGCCGTCGAACCGCGCCCGCCCGTGGCGAAGGGCGAGACCGTGACCGTCCGCTATCTCGGCCGCACGGTTGCGCTCACGACCAGCGGCGTCGCGCAGGCGGACGGCGCGCTCGGCCGCGCCGTCACCATCCGCAATCCGTCGTCCCGCGAGGCGTTTCGCGCCGTCGTCAGCGGGGCCGGGGAGGTCACCGTCCATGAGTAAGCAGACGACGTCACGCATCGCCATCGCGATTCTCGCCGGCATGGCGGCGCTCCCGGCAGCCGGCGCCGATTCGGCAGCCGATTCAGTTGCCGGCGCCGTTCCCGCGGCCGGCGACGGCAGGTATCAGGACCGCTCGTTCTTTGCAGACCGCACTGCGTATCGTCCGGGCGACGTGCTCACGGTGCTGGTCACCGAAGTCGCGAGCGCGAGCAGCACGGCGCGCACGCGCACGGACAAGGACGAGAGCGCGTTCGCACGCTTCGCGGAGGACAACATCCTGCGCCGTCGCTGGGACACCGGGATCGGTTCTGATTTCAACGGCGGCGGCGACATCGAGCGCACCGGGCGCCTGCTGGCGCGCATCGCCGTGGTGGTCGAGCGCGTCGACGCGCAGGGCAACCTCTTCATCCGCGGCGACCAGGAGATTCACCTCAACAACGAGCGCCAGCGCATCCAGCTCGAAGGTTCCGTGCGGGCCCAGGACATCGAGCCGGACAACACGGTGCCGTCGTGGCGCGTGAGCGGGGCGCGCATCGACTTCGTCGGCAAGGGCGTGCTGGCGCGTCGCCAGCGGCCCGGACTGTTCACCCGCATCCTCGAGTTCTTCCGCCTCAACTGAGAAACGCACATGCGCGTCGTGACTCTGCTCTGCGCGTTCCTGCTGACGACGTCGGCCGATGCTGCGGTCCGCATCAAGGACCTCGGCCGTATCGACGGCGTGCGCGACAACGCGATCCTCGGCTACGGCCTGGTCGTGGGCCTGGCGGGCACCGGCGACTCGGTCCGCAGCCGCGCCACGGTGCAATCCGTGTCCAACCTGCTGCGCGAGTTCGGTCTGCTGGTGCCGCCGGAAAGCATCGGCAGCCGCAACGTCGCGGCCGTCATCGTCACCGCGGACCTGCCTGCTTTCGTGCGCGTCGGCGACCGTCTCGACGTCAACGTCGCCGCCCTCGGCGACGCCCGCAGCCTCGCCGGCGGGACGTTGCTCGCGACACCCATGATCGGAACGGACCGCACGATGTACGCGCTGGCCCAGGGTCCGGTATCGGTCGGCGCCTATCACTACGAGCAGAACGGGACTTCGCTGCAGAAGAACCACCCGACCGCGGGCATGGTCACCGAAGGCGCGATCGCCGAGCGTGCCGTATCGCCGTCGCTCGTCGCGAGCGACGGAACGATCGACCTGCTCCTCAACGAAGCGGACTTCACGACCGCCGCGCGTGTCGCGAGCACCATCAACCGCGAGCTGCCGGCTGCGCAGGCCGCAGCCGTCGAAGCCGGACGCGTGCGCCTGCAGACCGCAGGCGTCGGACCCGCGGGGCTCGTGAACCTGATCGCCTCCGTCGAGAACCTGGCCGTCGAACCGGACGCCAAGGCGCGCGTCGTGGTGAGCGAGCGCACGGGCACGATCGTATCGGGCGGCAACGTGTGGATCTCCGAGGTCACCGTTACGCAGGGCGACATCCGCGTGGCGATCACGCAGCGCTTCCTCGTTTCTCAGCCCTACGGCTTCCTGGTGGAGCCGAGCAACAACATTCGCACCGCCGTGGTGCCGGAGTCGGAAGTGGCGGTGCGCGAGCCGGAAGTGCAGACGGTGTCGCTGCCGCAGGGTGCCACGATCGGCGAGCTGGTGACGGCGCTCAAGAGCATCCGGGCCTCCTCGCGCGACGTGATCGCGATCCTGCAGGGGATCAAGCGGGCCGGCGCGCTGCACGCGGAGCTGGTCATTCAATAGGAACTGCCATGAACACCGATCCGATCTTCGCCATCCTGTCGCGCGCGATCGACATCAGCGCGATGAAGCAGAGCGCACACGCCGCCAACGTGGCCAATGCCGACGTGGCGGGCTACCGGCGCCTGGAGGTCACTTTCGACGGCGCGCTCGATGCCGCATTGGCTGGGCAGGACGTCGCCACGGCCGGGGTGCAGGCGCACGGGGCCGACGAGCGATCGCTGGCAGCGGCAGCGAGTGCGGAACAGGGAACGCCGCGCCTCGTCACCTCGACCACCGAGGGCGTGCGGCTCGATCAGGAGATGGCGCAGATGGCCCAGAACTCCGTGCGCTACCAGGCGCTGCTCACGGCGTTCGAAAAAACCATGAGCCTGTTGCGGCTGGCGGCTCGCGAAGGACGGGAGGGCTGAGCCATGGGAATGTTTTCAGTACTGGACGTGAGCGCTGCCGGCATGGACGTGCAGCAGGCACGCCTGGAAGTCGCCGCTGCGAATCTCGCCAACGCGCAGACCTCGCGGGGTTCTGACGGCAAGGCATACGAGCCGCTGACCGTCGTAGTCCGCAGCACGCAGGTGGAAGGCAACGGTGCGACCGGCGGAGCGCGCTCCGGCGCGGCCTTCGCGCAGAGCGTCGGCGCGAACCTGCTGCCGCGTCCGGCCGTGAGCGAAGTGGTACCGCTCGATCTCGCGCCCCGACTCGTCCACGACCCCGGCCACCCGGATGCCGACGAGCGCGGCTTCGTGACGTATCCCGGCGTCGACCCCGTGGCGCTGATGCTCGACCTCATGAACATCTCGCGTGGCTACGAGGCGAACCTGCGTGCGTTCGATCTGACGCGCAGTCTCCTGCAACGCACGCTCGAAATCGGGAGCCGCCGATGAGTATCGAAGCCATCTCCGCCGTCGCCGCCGGCGCTGCGGCACCTGCAACGCTGGCTCCGGCCGGCGCGCTTGCGACGCTCACGCCAGGACGCATCGCCGAATCCGGCGTCGCGGGCGCCAGCATGCCAGGTGCGAGCACGCCAGGCGCCAGCGCGGCGACGGGTGTCACGCCGCAGTTTGCGGTCGGGGAGTCCGCGCGCAGCGATGCCAGCGTGTTCGACGTGATCGTCGACGGCATCGCGCAGGTCAATCGCGACATGCACGCGACACAGCAGGCGGTGCAGGAAATGGCGCTCGGCAAGAGCGACAACCTGCACCAGGTGATGATGAGCCTCGAGCAGACGCGCCTCTCGTTCGAGCTGTTGCTGCAGGTCCGCAACCGCGTGCTCGAGGCTTACCAGGAAATGATGCGGATGCAGGTGTAGGCCGCCATGGCACAGGGCGAAGGCATGTTCTCATTCTGGAATTCGCTCGAGCGCCCCGCGCGCTGGAGCCTGGGACTCGGCGCGCTGGCGTGCCTCGGCATCGCCGCGCTGGTGTTGTGGTGGGCGCTGCGCACCGACTACGAGGTGCTGTTCTCGCAACTGGCGGAGCAGGACGCCGCGGCCATCGTGGCGCAGCTCAAGCGTCAGAAGGTCGAATTCGAGCTGGCCGAAGCCGGCACCACGGTGCTGGTGCCCGCGGCGCGCGTGCACGAGACGCGCCTCGGTCTCATGTCGAGCGGCGTCCCGCTGACCGGCGGTGTCGGTTTCGAGCTCTTCGACCGCCAGGGTCTCGGCACGACCGAGCAGTCGCAGCGTGTGTCGTATCAGCGCGCGCTGCAGGGCGAGCTCACACGCACCATTGCGACGCTCGATCACGTGCAGGCCGCGCGCGTGCACCTGGTCCTGCCCGAATCGTCCCTGTTCCGTCGCGACCGGCAGGAACCGCGCGGTGCGGTAACGCTCACGCTCAAGCCAGGCCGCGACATCAGCCGCGATCAGATCTCCGGCATCCAGCGGTTGGTGGCCGCCTCGGTCGCGGGCCTCGATCCGGCGCGCGTCGTCGTTACCGATCAGCGCGGCATCACGCTTTCGGGCGGTGAGGAGCTGGGCAGCTCGGCCGGTGGAAGCGAAGCGCGGTTCGCGACCAAGCGCGAGATCGAAAGCTACGTGGCACGCAAGGTCGTCAGCCTGCTCGACGGCGCCTACGGTCCCGGGCAGGCGATCGTCAGCGTGGACGTGGCGCTCAACTTCGACGAGATCCGCCGCACCATCCAGAATCGTGCGCCTGACGGCACGGCGAGCGCCTCGTACGATCGGCGCGTCGAGGAGGTCATCGCGGCCCCCGGCGGCATCACGCGGATCAGCGTGGGCGTGATCGTGCCGGGGACGCTCGACGATGACCGCCGCCAGCGCATCGTCGCCCTGGTCCGCATGGCCGCGGGCATCGACGACGTGCGTGGCGACGCGGTGGTGGTGCAGCCGCTTGCCGACATCGGCAGGTACTCGGCCGCGGAAAGCGCCGATCCGGGAGCCGTAGTCGCCGGAGCGGCGAATTCCGGTGACGCCAGCGAACTGCCCGCGCCGCTGGAAGTACCCGTCGCAGCAGGTGCGCCGGCGAAGGCGGCAATCACGTTCGATCCGCTGACGGCCAGCGTGCTGTGGCCTCTGCTCGGCGTGGCCCTGCTTGCACTGCTCGCCTTGCGCTTCGTCGTCATGCGCCGCGCCACGCGTGGCGCCAGGCCGCTGTCGAGCCAGGCACGCCAGAAAATGCTGGCACAGATGCGCACGGTACTCGGCGATCCGTCGCCCACGCCCGAATCGAGGGCGCGCTCATGACCACCGTCGACGAAGTCGTCGATACCCTGCTCGAGCTCGAAGAGGGCGACCGTAACTGGATCATCTCGCAGCTGTCGGCGGCACAACGGACGCGACTGTCCGCGCAACTCGGTAGCGATGCGCAGGAAGCAACCGAGGTAACGGCGCCGGACGTTGCCGCGCCTGTCGCAGTGTCCCCGCGTTCGCAGTCGTCGCAGTCGCAGGCGCAGCCGTCGCAATCGCAGCCGTCGCCATCGCAGCCGTTGCAATCGCAGCCGTCGCATTCGTCGCCCATCGCGGTCGATACGGCGGATGCCGATCGCGCACGCCTCGCCGCAGCTCCGGCAGTTCAGCTGAGCGACATTCTGCGGCGTGAGCCCGCCTGGATCGTGCACGCAGTGCTGCAGACGCAGCCGCGCGACCGCGCGCAGGACGTGCTTGCGAATCTGCCGCATGGAACGCGCTCGGAGGTCGCGCGCGTTGCCGCCTCGCACGTGCCGCTGACGGCCGCCGTTACGATGGTCCTGGTGCGTGCCGCCGCTTCGCGCCTGCGCGGCGCAGACCCCTCGATCCGGGCTTCGCGCTTCGACCGGCTCGTCGATTCCATGCGCTTGCGCCTGTCGCGACTCCCGCGCCTCCCGCGCCTGCGAGGGAACGCGTGATCCTCAAGGACACCATCCTGTCGACGGAACGCGTGCCGATCGTCGCGCCGCCGGCGACGGGCATCGTCGTCCCGTATGCGGTTTCGCCGGCGGAGCTCGTTTCAGGACCGGTGCACGCGGCAATCGCCGAGAGCGGCTCGGCGATCCAGGTGCCGCCGGCTGAGCCGCCGATCGATTTCGATGAGGTCGCGCAGTGGCTCTGCGGCCAGGACAGCGACACACGCGTTCGCCTCGCGACCCTCCTGGCCGACGAAATCGGCACGCTGCGCGCCGCTGCCGTCGCTGAAGGCGCGGAAAGCGGCCGCGCAGAGGCGATGACGCAAGTGAAGCAAGACATGGGCACGGCGGTGGCGACGCTCGAAGCCCTGGCCGAAACGGCGGAAGGGGCGTTTGCGCGCGAAGCCGGGCAGCTCGCGGATCAGTGCGCCGCCATCGTCGCAGAAGCAATCGCGCGCGTCGCAGGTCCGGTGCTCACCAGCCGGGAGGCGACGCTCGGGGTGGTCACGACGCTCCTCGCGCGTCTCAAGGACGAGCGCGAGATCGTAGTGCGCGTCAGTGAAACCGACCTGGCCGTCCTGCAAGACGAGCTGCCAGCCCTGCGAGCCGCTGCATCCGGTCATGCCGTTTCGCTGGTTGCCGACCGGCGCGTGGCGCTCGGCGGCTGCATCGTCGACACGAAATTGGGCAGTCTCGACGGCCGGCTCGAAACGCAACTCGCCGGCCTGTTCGAGACGCTGCGCGCGCTGCGCACCACGAGTGAGGTTGCGTCGTGAGTGCGGCCCTGCTGCTCGACAGCGTGCGCGGCGCGGACTGGGTGAAGCGCATCGGTCGCATCACGCGCTGCGTCGGGCTGACGGTCGAATCGCACGGTCCGGATGCGAGGCTGGGTGAGATCTGCGAGATCATCTCTCGCGCATCGCGCGGCTCGACCATGGCGGAAGTGGTCGGGCTCGCGGACGGGCGCGTTCTGCTGATGCCGTACGAGGATCTGCACGGCGTCGAGTCCGGGAGCGAGGTCATCGCCACCGGCCAGCGTGCCCACGTCATGGCGGGTTCGCACCTGCTGGGCCGCGTGATCGACGGCCTCGGCCGGCCGCTCGATGGCAGCGGGCTCACGGCGGCCGGCACGTTGCGGCCCCTGTATCCGGCACCGCTCAACCCGCTGGAGCGCGGCCCGGTTTGCGAGGTGCTGGAAACGGGCATCCGCGCCGTCGACACGCTGCTCACGCTGGCGCGCGGGCAGCGCATCGGCATTTTCTCCGGCAGCGGCGTCGGCAAGAGCACGGTGCTCGGAATGCTCGCCCGACACGTCGCCGCCGACGTGTCCGTGATCGCGCTGGTGGGCGAGCGCGGGCGCGAGGTCAAGGCATTCCTCGATTCCGGCCTGTCCGCCGAGGCTCGGCGCAAGACCGTCGTCGTCGCGGCAACTTCCGATCAGCCGGCCCTGATCCGCCGCCGTGCCGCCTGGCTCGCCACGGCGATCGCCGAATACTTCCGCGACCAGGGCTTGCACGTCAGCCTGCTGATGGACTCCGTGACGCGCATCGCGATGGCACAACGCGAGATCGGGCTCGCGAGCGGCGAGCTGCCGACTGCGCGCGGCTACACGCCTTCCGTGTTCGCCCTGCTGCCGCGGCTCCTCGAGCGCGGCGGTGCGCGGGCGCGGGGCGGATCGCTCACCGGCATCTACACCGTGCTCGTCGAGGGCGACGACCTCGCCGACCCGATTTCGGACAGCGTGCGCGCAATTCTCGACGGACACATCGTGCTGGCGCGGCCGGTCGCACAGCGCGGTCGCTACCCGGCCATCGACGTCACACAGAGCGTGAGCCGGCTGGCCGCGGCGATCGTCAAGCCGGACGAGCGCGAGCTGATGACCGACGCCGTGCAGACGCTGGCGCTGTACGAAACCTCGCGCGACCTGATCGAGGTCGGCGCATATCGGGCGGGGACCAACGACAGCGTCGATCGGGCCGTGAAGCTCGTGCCGGAGATCGAGAAGTTTCTCGCGCAGCCGCCGGAGGAGTCCCAGTCGCGCACCGATGCCCTCGTGCGCTTGCGCACGATCGTGGGCCTCGCGCGTCCACGCCCGGCGGCAGGTAGCGACAAGACATGAGCGGCGTCATGGTCAATGCCAAGGCAGTGCGACGCGGCATCAACGGCCTTCGCCGCAGCGACGAGCAGTTGCAGACGCTCGAGCGCTGGCGCGCGCTGGAGCTGGAAGAGGCGCGCACCGAGTATGGCCGGCGCCTGCGGGCCGTGCGCGTGGTGCGCGAAGCCCTCGACGAGCTGGAACGCGCGATGGAGATCACCCGGCAGGTCGCGCGCGAACGGCTCGCGGACCCGCGGCCGCGCAACGTCGAGGAGCTGCGCTGGTTGGGCGAATACGCTGCCTGGCAGGCCGCCGAGCGTGCCGCGCACCGCAAGAAGCTCGAGGAAGCGGAAGCCCGCGCCGAAGAAGCGCGGCTGGTCGTGCTGCAGCGATTCGAGGTCCTGTCCAGCGTGCAACGGCTGCGCGAGCGCGGCCGACAGGCGCGCGCCGTCGAGGCGCTGCGCCGTGAGCAGAAACAGATCGACGAACTGGCCCTGAGGAGACTCGCATGGCGATCGATGCAATCGGTGTCGTGACCGGCAATACGACCGGCGTTCCGCAGAACGCGGGCATCGCGCAGGAGGACTTCCTGCGCATCCTGCTCACGCAACTGCGTTTCCAGGATCCCCTCAAGCCGGTCGACAACCAGCAGTTCGTCGCGCAGCTCGCGCAGTTCAGCGCGCTCGAGATCAATCGCCAGCAGAGCGAGAAGATCGACACGCTGCTCGCAGTCCAGGGCGCCAGCCAGTCGGTGGGCCTGATCGGCCGGCAGGTCGAGGTGCGCAGCGTGCAGGGAAACCTCACGGGCACGGTGCAGGCCGTGTCCTTCGCCAGCGGCGAAGCGCGGCTCACGGTGCGCACCGCGACGACCACTTTCGTCGACGTGCGGCCGTCCGAAATCGTACTGGTCCGCTGACCCTTCGCCAGGAGACGCAACATGCTCGGAGCAATCTTCACGGGCCTTTCGGGGATGAACGCCTACTCGAAGGGTCTCGACGTCATCAGCAACAACGTCGCCAACCTCAACACGCCGGGGTTCAAGGTGGCGGTGCCCCGTTTCAGCGACATGGTGTTCCGGCTCACGGCAGGCGCGGTGGCGGGGGCGCCCGGCACGCCCGCGCGCGGCGCCGGCGTCCAGGTCGATCCCTCGCAGCTGTCGTTCCGCCAGGGCGAGCTGCGCGACACGGGCAATTCGCTCGACGTCGCCGTCGACGGCAACGGCTTCTTCATCGTCGAACAGGACGGCCGGCGCCTGTACACGCGCGCAGGCCAGTTCGAATTCGACTCCGACGGCTTCCTGGTCGAGCGCGGCACGGGCGCGAAAGTGCAGTTCAGCACCGAGCTGCAGGCGATCGGTGCCTTCAACGTCGACGGCTTGCGCGTGTTCGCACCCAAGGCGACGACGGAAGTCATCGTGACCGGAACGCTGGCACGCGGCGGCGAGCAGACCACGTTCGAGCTGCCGTCGATCACCGTATTCGACTCGGCCGGCGGTAGGCACGTCCTCAAGGCCCGCTTCGTGCGCGACACGACGGATCAGATGCGCTGGGCGGTCGAAGTGGTCGACGAGGACAACACGGTGGTCGGCAGCGGCGAGATCCGCTTCGGCGCGGACGGCACGCCACATGCGGAATCTGCGCCGCTCACTTTCACGGTCACGCCCGACGATGCGCCGGCCTTCACGGCGACGGTAAAATTCGGTGCGCCGGGTACTTTCTCCGGCGTTTCGAGTGCCCCGGGCAGCACGCAGTCGACTTTGCAGGTGCTGCGCCAGGACGGCGTGCAGCTGGGTGCGCTGACGACGCTCGCGTTCGACGAAAAGGGCGCTCTCAAGCTGACCTACTCGAACGGCGAAACCAAGACGGTCGGCAATTTGCTGCTCGCACGTTTCGACGCGCCCGATGAGCTCACGGCGCTCGGCGGCGCGCTGTTCTCGGCTGACGGTGCGCTGCAGCCGCGACTGGGCACCGGGCTCGAAGGCGGTTTCGGTCGACTGGTGGGCGGGCGCGTGGAGTTGTCCAACGTCGAGCTGACCGAGCAGTTCACCGACCTGATCATCATTCAGCGCGGCTACCAGGCGAGCTCGCAGATGGCATCGGTCGCCAACGAGCTCATCCAGCAGCTGCTCGCGATGGATGGCCGCAAGTGAGCGCAGTGCCGCAAACGCACGTTGCAGCGCAGGCTGCGGTGCAGCAGGCGCACGGAGCGGCGCAAGCGCACGGAGCGGCGCTAGCGCACGGAGCGAGCGCAGCTGCGCCGGCGAGCTACCTCCTGCTCGGCGAAACGCGCGCGCAGATGTTGCGCGCATCGCTGGGCGACTGCATCGCGGGTTGGCGTGGCACGTGGGCTTCGGCCGGCGCTCCGGCAGCGGCAATCGAGCTGCATCTGCAGGGGCAGACGCCGCTGCTCGCCTGCGGTGGCCACGCAGGCGTGGTGCGCGCCGCGAAGGAAGGGGCAACGCTTCTCGAAATACTGACCGGCACGGACGCCCTCGCTTCTCTCGTCGGCCTCGGATCCCAGGAGTCCGGTGCCCCGCTGTTGCATGCCGCGGAGCATCGCGAGCTGGCGGAGGAGCTGCGTTCCGAGATCCTCGGCGCGCTGGCGGATGCAATCCTGCGTCGTGCCGGGATCTCCGGCGCGCGCATCGACAACGCGCCGGGAACGCTGGGTGACGTCGCGCGGCGCGCGGCGACGGAACGGCGGGTATGCATGAGCATCAGCTTCTCGCGTCCGGCCACGCAGATCGTCCTGTTCCTGTCGGCCGCGCTCGTCGAGCGGCTCGCGCCGCCGCGACGGGCGAACGCTGACGGCAAGCTCACGCGCGCGCAGAGCGCGATCGGCGAGGAATCCGTCTACGTCGAGGCGCTGATCGGCCACTCGCAGGTGACGCTGCGCGAGCTGGCGGCACTCGCGCCCGGCGACGTGGTGATCCTCGACCACGACCTGTCGCAGAACGGCTCGCTGGCGATTCGCGGCGAGGTATTCGCGGAGATGAAGCTCGGACGCAGCGCCGACAAGCGCGCCGTCACCATTGCCAGAGTGAATTCCTGAAGGAGAGGGTGCCCATGAATTCCGTTGTGGTGAATCGACTGGACCTGCCGCCGCTGGTGGGGACGCCCGACAAGGGCGAGAAACTCGGCGAGCGCCTCGACCTCGTCGAGCACGTGACCGTGAAGCTGTCCGTGGCGCTCGGTGGCGCGGAAATGCCGATCGGCAGGCTGTTCGCGCTGCGCATGGGCGACGTGGTCGCGCTCGATCGCGACGTCGACGCTCCCGTCGACGTGCGCCTGCACGGCAAGACCGTCGCGCGCGGACACCTCGTGGCGATCGGCGACAAGTTCGGCGTGCGCATCGCTGAGCTGCATGACGAGACCGACTGAAACCGGCCCGGCCGAAGCGCGTCCGGGTACGGGCGCGCGTATGCGCGTGCCGGGCATTCGCGTGGCGGGCATTCGCGCCCGCTGCGCGCTCGCGGCGCTCATCATGGGCACGATGCTTGCGAGTTTTGTGGGCGCGCAATCGGACCCGGCGACACAATCGCCGCTCGCAGTCGCTGCCGCCGAACCCCAGGCTGGGCCGCCTGCGGAGCCGCCGCTTCGGGAGCCACAGTCGCCGATGGGGCGCGAACGCCTCGACCTGCGCGGGCCCGATGTCGGCTTCCCCGGCGTCGGGCGCGTTCTGCTCGGTTTCGCCCTCTGCGCCGTCCTTGCACTCGGCGCGACCCTGTTGCTGCGCCGGTACTGGCCGGCGGCGGGGTTCATCAAGGGCAATGCCGAAGTGGCCGGCATCCGCGTCGTGGGTCGCGCGCGGGTCGAAGCCTCCCTTCGCCTTTCCGTGGTCGAAACCGCGGGCACGCGCGTGCTGATCGCGGAAGGCCGCAACGGCGTCGCGGCGGTCGTGCTCGCGCATGACGAGAACCGCGGATCTCCCGGCGCAGCGGCGCAGACGCCCGGATCTCCATGATCGAAATCGTCGTAGACGGCGCCAACGCCGCGACGGACGGCACGACCCTCGCGGCCGCGCTGCGCATCATCGTCCTGCTCACGCTGCTCGCCGTGCTGCCGGCGATCGTGATCGCGATGACTTCGTTCACGCGCACCATCATCGTGCTGTCCATGCTTCGTCACGCCTTCGGCATGCAGGACACACCGCCCAACATGGTGCTGATCAGCATGGCGCTGTTCCTGACTCTGTTCACGATGTCGCCGGCGCTGGAGCAGGTGTACACGCAGAGCATCAAGCCGCTGATGGAGGACAAGCTGACCGCCGAGGCGGCGATCGAGCAGGGCGTGGCGCCGCTGCGCGAATTCATGGTGCGCCAGACGCGCGAGGCGGACCTGCAACTCGTGCTCGACGTGGCGCGCGTGCCGGTGCCGGAGACCATCGACGACGTGCGCACGGTGCACATCGTTCCCGCGTTCCTGCTGAGCGAGCTGAAGACCGCGTTCCAGATCGGCTTCGTCGTGTTCCTGCCGTTCCTGCTGCTCGACCTGGTGGTCGCCAGCATTCTCATGTCCATGGGCATGCTCATGGTGCCGCCGACGATCATCTCGCTGCCGCTCAAAGTGCTGATGTTCGTGCTGATCGACGGCTGGGGCCTGGTGGTGCGCGCGCTGCTCGGCAGCTTCCACTGACGGCACGCGCATGAACGCCACGGTCCTCGGCGAGGAGTTGTCGGCGCTGTGGCAGACGTTCACGGCCACACGCACCGGCGACCTGCGCGAACGGCTCATCGAGGAGTATCTGCCGTTCGCCCGCTCGATCGCCGCGCGCGCCTATTCGATGCGGCTCGACGACTCGTGCTCCTTCGACGATTACCTGCAGTACGCGCGCATCGGACTGATCGAATCGGTCGACCGCTTCGATCCCGGCCGCGAAACCACCTTCGAGGCCTTTTCGAGCTATCGCATCCGTGGCGCGATCCTGAACGGGCTGGGCAAGGAATCGGAGCTGGCGGCGCAACGCAGCTACTGGCGCACGCGGATGCGCGAACGCAGCGCCTCGATCCAGCAGGACCTGGTCGATCACCCGGAGCGCGCCTCGCTCGAGGACTTCGTCAAGCTGACCGTCGAGCTGGCGCTCGGCCTGGTGCTCGAAAGCGAAGACGACGAGCAACCGGACGAGTCGGTCGCCGCGAACCCGTACGCCGCCACCGAACTGCGCGAGCTGCGCACCGTGGTGCGTGCGCTGGTCGATCGGCTGCCCGATCGCGAGCGGGCGATCCTGCGTGGGCACTACTACGACCAGCGCGAATTTCAGTCGCTGGCGCAGGACCTGCAGGTGAGCAAGGGCCGCGTGTCACAGCTACATGCGCAAGCGCTATCGCGAATAAGAGCGCTGCTGGAAGAGCGGCCAGCAGTCGACAAGCGCCTGTAATGAACGCCGAGGCAGGGCATACTGCTCGAGGGCTCCATAAATTGGCCTGGAGATGGCGTAACGCGTCTTGCCCGTGAGGCTTGCGGCGTTACATCGTCACGAATCCCTCCGCCCAATGGTCTTTGTCTAGCTCGTAGCGACCTACAGTGAAGGCTTCTGGTTGGCTCCTGAAACCTTCAACTAGGCGTAGCCGGTTAACCGCCCGTCGAGCTTCTAGCTCAGACGAATATGCGCCTATCAGCTTGACATCCTCCGCTCCGTCCGGAAGTTTGTGCACGTGCTGCACGATGTAAACGTACGTCGTACTCATGTGCCTGGTGGATCCTCAAATGCTCGGTTGGCTGATCCCGGCGCTTTAGGATAGTTGCCGGCGCCTTACTTCGCGTCGAGCCTTCGGATCGCGAAGTCGAGACCCTTTGCCGAGGAGTGGCCGCGCGCCTCGGACCCAGCTGGGTACGTCTTTGGCTCCAACGCGCGTTCGCTGCAGCAGAGCTACGCTAGGTCTCTAACCCTCAGAGCCGGAACGCTCCAATTCAGACTCGACTAGCTCGGCGATGCGCTCGATCGCGGTCGCTACGCGATCCTCATCCGCGCTAGTGAACGCGCCACCCGTCTTGTCCAAGGCGACCGAATAGGTGTCTTCAAGCACGCCCAGCTTGCTCAACATCTCTTGGCGCCATGCTGGTGCTGCGCCTTCAACGTGTGAGAGCAGGAACTCTAGGTCATCGGCTACGCCTTTAGTTGGACCTGCTGAGCTCGGTAGAGTGCAACTTGCGCCTGCATCTTCCGAAGTTGACGGGCATCTTTTTCTTTGTCGCTCATACCTAATCTCCGTACCGCACAGTGACGACTCGGCCGCTTGCACGGTCCAGCACAACGCTGACGTTGTTTGCAGAGTCGAAGTAGCGAATCTCTGCAGCCGTATTGCCTGCCCGCGTCGCGCCGGTCGAGATTGCGTTCTCGACCACGCTCGGAGTAAGGCCTCGGTTCTGCATCTGATCGAGTGCGTGGCCTGTATCGACGACCAGTTGACGTCGGATTGGTGGCCTTTTCGTAAGGACCGACGTACAGCGTCGTGCGGGTGTGGCTCGAGTTGCCATAGGCGGTTCCTACCTGCTTGAAGCGCTGGCGGTAAGCGCCGTAGGAGAACCATCGCGGTGAGTTTCGAAGTTGTTCTGACCGCCGAGCCTTATGGTCCTGCGGAAAGTGATCGAGCAACTCGTCGAAGATTTCTTCGTTTTCGAGCTCTGTGGCCTTCTGCGCAGTTGCGCGCCAGAAATCGCCACCGAGAGCCAGGAAGTTCGGACGCATTGCCAGAACCATACGCACCGGGTACCACCCCCAACCTTTCTCAAGTGCCGCTAGACGCGGTCGCGCGGATGCTCGCCGGGAGCATTGAGCAGCAAGCGATACCCCAAGCGAATACGCTCTCAACTCGGCGAGTCCGGCTTTGCCACAGGCACCGACGCAAACTCGAGAAGCCGGCTGCGTTCGTGATACTCGCAATCCGACTCGTCCCACACGAGCGTGCCCGCGACTACATACCCTACAGCCGTCGAGCCGGTGACACGATAGGCAGGACGATCGCCAATGATTTCGGGATCGAAGCGCAACGGAAGATCGCTGATCTCGATCTCCGTGATGGTGCAACCGTCGAATCGGGCCGGCAGACATATCAGGCCGACGTCCTTGAACAGGATATCTACCTGTGTCTGCCTCTCCGCCGACTTCGTGCTTCGCAGCAACAGGCACCCGTGGCCAACTGTGTATGACCAAACCTCGAAGCAGCCAGCAAAGACAACGACGCGCGTTTTCATGGGACTACAGCACTTTCGCCATGATCGACTCGCCAGTTAGGCCCTCAACGCTTATGGTGAACCTCGTTCCGGGCCCTGCGATTAGGTCTGCAAGTGTCTGGCGCCAGGCAGGGTCCTTGAGGAGGGTCGTGCCCCCTACACGCGCCGCTGTTTGCTCCAATCCGAAGCGCTTGCGTGGCTACGGCTCTCGGGCGAGATCCTGCAAGAGTTCCTGCAGCCGGGAGTTGAGCCGCGGCTCGCCTTCGATGTGTTCGGACAATCGGCGAACCATTTCGCCGAAGGCAGGATCGCGCGCCAGGTCTTCGCCGAGCTCCCAGCCGAGCACGGCTTCGACGAACGTTTCACGCGCGCGGCGCGGATCGGCGGTGCCGACGTTGACGATCCGGCTGCGCAGCCGCGAACGCAGCGTTTCCGGCGCTTCCGCCGCGCCGGCGGAACGCGCCTGGTCACCCGCGCGGGTGACGGCTTCACCGCGATTCGTGCGCGCGACCTCGGGCCGGCGCGCGCGCCACATGGAGCTCAGCAGGTCGGCGAAGGAACGAAGCGGATCCACGTCAGTCGCGGCTCGAACCGTATAGCGAGAAGTCCGTGCGCACCGCACCGTCCTCGGTGTCCTTGGTGGGCGCGGCGGGCGGTGCCGATTCGATCAGAGTGCTCGCACGATCGATGATCATCTGCATGTCCTGATTCAGCGCGGGATTGGCGTCGTTGACCTCGATGCCCTTGCGCAGCCACGACACGCAATCCGCGAAACGATCCTCGATCAGCGCCTCGAGGCCGCGTTTGAAATACCAGAGCGGGGAAGCCGACTCGAGGCTTTCCAGGTCGGCCCACACGGCACGCGCCTGGTCGGGAATCGCCATGGTCAGGAGGAGCAGGCCGAGCTGAAAGCGGCAGGTGTGCAGGTCCGGATTCAGCTCAAGCGCCCGCGCCATCTCCTGCGCCGCGCCTTCGTAGTCACGCTGCCCAGCGAGTTCGGCGCCCAGCAGGTAGTGCAGCTCCGCCTTGCGCGGTTCGTTCTCTATCGCGGCTCGCAGGGCGTCCGCGGGCGTCATGTCCATTGAGGGCTCCGGCTGGGCTGGAAGGGGTCCGTCTGCCTGTGGCCTATATATATAGAGTGGGCGGTCGTGACCATCAGGCGGTCGGATCGGCGTTTGGGCTTGCTCTGATAGTTATATCCACCGCTGACGGCGCCACTTTACTACGCCGGGACCCCAAGTCCGCCGCCGACGAGGGCAGCCGGTGCCGGACTGCAGGCCGGGTGATCCGGGGATCCGGTCCCGGCTCCTACCGCAACGCAGCAACTCGGTTGACAGCCCTCCAGTCGACTTCTAGAATTCGCGGCCCTTGCCCCCGGCCCCGTCACTGCCGGGGGCAGGAACCCGAATAAACAGACGGGCCGCCTGCACAGGCGGCCTGTTTTTCTTGTGCAGGCAGGAGAATATGGCGACGACCTCCCAGTTGATTCGCAAGCCGCGACAGTCGGCGACCTACAAGAGCAAGGTCCCGGCGCTTGGCGCGAGCCCGCAGAAGCGCGGTGTCTGCACGCGCGTCTACACCACTACGCCGAAGAAGCCGAACTCGGCTCTGCGCAAGGTGTGCCGCGTGCGTCTGACGAATCACTACGAGGTCACCAGTTACATCGGTGGCGAAGGCCACAATCTTCAGGAGCACTCGGTGGTCATGATCCGCGGCGGCCGCGTCAAGGATCTGCCGGGCGTTCGCTACCACACTATACGCGGCACCCTCGACTGCGCCGGCGTTACCGAGCGCCGCCAGGGGCGCTCGAAGTACGGCGCGAAGCGCCCGAAGAAGTGAAGTAAGGAACCGCAATGTCCCGCAGAGCACAAACGCCTCAGCGCACGATCCTCCCGGATCCGAAGTTCAACAGCGAAATGCTGGCGAAGTTCATGAACGTGGTGATGAAGCGCGGCAAGAAGTCCGCCGCCGAGCACATCGTGTACGGCGCGCTCGAGCGCATCACCGAGAAGACCGGCAAGCCGGACGTCGAAGCGGTGCAGCTGCTGCAGCTCGCGCTCGACAACGTCAAGCCCGTGGTGGAAGTGAAGTCGCGCCGCGTGGGCGGCGCCACCTACCAGGTGCCGGTCGAAGTGCGCGCCAGCCGCCGCCAGGCGCTGGCCATGCGCTGGGTCATCGAAGCGGCGCGCGATCGCAGCGAGAAGTCGATGGCGCACCGCCTGGCGCACGAGCTGATGGATGCGGCCGAGAATCGCGGCTCCGCCGTGCGCAAGCGCGAGGACACGCACCGCATGGCCGAGGCGAACAAGGCGTTCGCCCATTACCGTTGGTAACAGTGAAATGAGCGCCGTTCCTGAAAGTGTTTCGGGTGGGCGCCGCCCCAAGGACTCGACAGTGCCACGTACGACACCCATCGAGCGCTACCGCAACATCGGTATCTCCGCTCACATCGACGCCGGTAAGACGACGACGACGGAGCGCATCCTTTTCTATACGGGTGTCTCGCACAAGATGGGCGAGGTTCACGACGGCGCGGCCGTCATGGACTACATGGAGCAGGAACAGGAGCGCGGCATCACCATCACTGCCGCGGCCACCACCTGCTTCTGGAAGGGTATGGACGGCCACTTTCCCGAGCATCGCATCAACATCATCGATACTCCGGGCCACGTCGATTTCACCATCGAGGTGGAGCGCTCGCTGCGCGTGCTCGACAGCGCGGTCGCGGTATTCTGCGCCGTGAGCGGCGTCCAGCCGCAGTCCGAGACGGTGTGGCGGCAGATGAACCGCTACAAGGTGCCGCGCATCGCGTTCGTCAACAAGATGGACCGCGCCGGTGCCAACTTTCTGCGCTGCGTGCAGCAGATCAAGGAAAGGCTGCGCGGCAATCCCGTTCCCATCCAGCTGCCGATCGGCGCCGAGGACGGCTTCGAGGGGATCATCGACCTGATCCGCAACAAGGCGATCTACTGGGACGAAGAGACCCAGGGCATGCGCTTCGAGTACCGCGACATCCCGGCCAATCTCAAGGACCAGGCCGAGGAGCTGCGCGCCAGGATGATCGAGGCAGCGGCCGAGGGCAACGAGCAGCTGATCGAGAAATTCCTCGAGAACAACACGCTCAGCGACGACGACATCCGCAAGGGCCTGCGCGAGCGCGCCATCCGGAACGAGATCTGCCTGACCATGTGCGGGTCCGCGTTCAAGAACAAGGGCGTGCAGGCAATGCTCGATGCCGTCATCGAGTTCATGCCTTCGCCGATCGAGATGCCGCCCACCAAGGGCAAGCTCGAGAATGAAGAGGAAGCCACACGCAAACCGGACGACAACGAGCCGTTCGCCGCGCTCGCGTTCAAGATCCTCAACGACCCGTTCGTGGGCAATCTGACGTTCTTCCGGGTGTACTCGGGCACGCTCACCTCGGGCGATGCGGTCTATAACCCGATCAAAGACAAGAAGGAGCGCATCGGGCGCATCCTGCAGATGCACGCCGCCGAGCGCACCGAGATCAAGGAAGTGCGCGCGGGTGACATCGCCGCGGCGGTGGGCTTGAAGGACGTGACCACCGGCGACACGCTGTGCGATCCGGAAAAGGTCATCACGCTCGAGAAGATGGTGTTCCCGGATCCCGTCATCTCCGTCGCCGTGGAGCCCAAGACCAAGGCCGACCAGGAAAAGATGGGCATGGCGCTGCAGCGCCTGGCGAAAGAAGATCCGTCGTTCCGCGTCAGCACCGACCA
>Ga0187894_10003045_pt1 | contig 19199 bp, 13 predicted proteins | sample GBC1701081metaG_FD_136650 | JGI IMG/M metagenome (GOLD analysis project Ga0187894, IMG submission 136650) | White microbial mat communities from a lava cave in the Kipuka Kanohina Cave System on the Island of Hawaii, USA - GBC170108-1 metaG ...
CGGAACGACCGGATAACCAAACGTTCGATAAGGCCGCTCGATCTCGGGCGCCTTGCGTCGCATCACGATCACCGCGCCGACCATCAACGCGTAAAGCACCAGATCAGCGGACACAATGTATTCGAGTAGCTGCGTGTAAACATTTCCGTAGCTAAACGCGCCGGTTTGTTGATTAACGGTAACGGTGCGCGGCAGCACGAGCAGCGACGCCCAGACGCCTTGCGCCAGCAACGCGACCGCCGGCACGTGGTGCGCATTGAGGCTGTCGACTTTCTTGAAGAACAGACCGTCCCGCGCCATAGCGTAGTAAACGCGCGCACCCGCCAGGATCAATCCGTTGTTACAACCAAAAGTCGAGATCATAATCGCGAGCGCCATCACGATCGTGCCGCTTGGTCCAAGCACGGCTTGCATCACCGCAGTCGCCACGCGGTTCTGCGGAGCGTTCTGGATTTCGGCGAGCGGCAGCGTGACAACGTAAGCGAGGTTTGCGAGTAGATAGAGCGTAACGACGATCCCGCAGCCCACCAGCAACGCGCGTGGCAGGTTCCTGCCCGGATCGCGCACTTCGCCAGCCGTGAACGTCACGTTGTTCCAGGCTGACTGCGCAAACAGCGGCCCAACCATCGCGCGACCCAGCAACATCACCAGCGCCAGCACGAGCAGCCCGTGCGTCGCCGGTTCAAACCAAACCTGAGCCGCCGTTGGTTTCCAACCGTTTTCCCACGGCCGCCACCACGACGAGGTGTAAGCAGCACTGCCGTAGTTCCAGCCGATTAGCAGGCCGATCAGGATCAGACCGAGTAATGCAGCCGTTTTTGTGAACGTAAAAGTGTTTTGAATTGTCTTTCCGGTTTGCAGTCCGCGTGTGTTGATGAACGTGAGGAACAGAATCATCGCGACGGCGAGCAGTTGCTGTGTCGATAGACTCACCGCATAACCGTTGAAGTTCAAACCACCAATCGCAAACGGTTTGATGACGACGAGCGGCGAAACCAGATAATGCTCGCCCGAGACCCAGTCGGTAATCGCGCCGGTGAAGTTGGCAAACGCGACCGCGACGGCAGCGATCGTTCCGGTTTGAATAATCAGAAACAGACCCCAGCCGAAGAGAAACCCGATCGACGGCCCGTATGCTTCGCGCAGAAAGACGTATTGGCCGCCCGCCCGCGGCCACATCGCGGCCAGCTCCGCACAACATAGTGCGCCGGTGATAGTAAGCACCCCGGCGAGCGCCCACGCGGCCAGAAGCCAGCCGGGCGAACCCACCAATCGCGACGATTCCGCCGAGGTGATGAAGATCCCGGATCCAATCATCGACCCGACCACGATCATCGTGGCGTCGAGCATGCTGAGGCCGCGGACCAGTCTGATGGCGGGGGAACCGGGCTTTTCTTCGCTCATGGTCCGTGTCGATATAGTCGCGCGCGCGGCGTCTGTCAAGAAAAATTCTTTCTGCGTAGTAGGACAGACATTCTTGTCTGTCACGAAACGACAGGCAAGAATACCTGTCCTACAGGCAGAGGCCGCAGCCTCTCTTGCTTGACACTCTCGTACGTGCTCACTAGTCTTTCGGCACCACTTATGAAGAATGAACTGATCGGCCGAATCACACACAAACAAGTCCAGGTTGGGGTTATCGGTCTCGGTTACGTCGGGCTGCCTTTGGCCGTGGAGTTTGCGGGAAAGGGCTTTACCGCCACCGGCTTTGAAGTCGACGAAAACAAAGCCGAGCAGATCAATACCGGCCACTCGTACATCAGCGACGTTCCATCCGCGCGCGTCCAGGAACTGGTTGCGGCAAATCGGCTGCGCGCGACGACCAATTTCGATCATCTCGCCGAATGCGACGCGATCATCATCTGCGTCCCGACGCCGCTCAGAAAAACGAAAGAGCCGGATGTTTCGTACATTCTTGCCGCCGCCGAAGAGATTAAAAAGCGACTGCGCCGCGGACATCTGATCATTCTCGAGTCAACAACCTATCCCGGAACGACCGACGAAGTGTTGCTGCCGATGTTTGAAGAGACGGGTTTACAGTTGGACCAGGATTTTCTGCTGGCCTTCTCGCCCGAACGCGTCGATCCGGGCAATCCGCAATTCTTAACGCATAACATTCCGAAAGTCGTCGGTGGCGTGACGACGGATTCAACAATCGTGGCGGAGCATCTGTATTCGCAGATCGTGCGGGACGTTCATGGGGTGACTTCGGCGCGCGTGGCGGAAGCCACGAAGCTTTTGGAAAACACGTTTCGCGCGGTGAACATCGGCATGGCCAACGAAATGGCGCGGCTTTGTTATGCGCTGAACATCGATACGTGGGAAGTGATTCGCGCGGCGGCGACTAAGCCGTTTGGGTTCATGGCGTTCTATCCCGGACCAGGAATCGGTGGTCACTGCATCCCGCTCGACCCGCATTATCTTTCGTGGAAGGCGCGGCAACACGGCTTCGACTCCCGCTTCATCAGTCTCGCTGAGGAAGTCAATTCGCGCATGCCCGAGCACGTGGTGCAGTTGGTTTCCGACGGATTGAACGATGAACGCAAGCCGATGAACGGCTCGCATGTTTTATTGCTGGGCGTGGCTTACAAGAAAGACGTCAACGACGTGCGCGAGAGTCCGGCGTTGTCGATCATCGATCGTTTGCGCGCGAAAGGTGCGCAGGTGAGTTATCACGATCCGTTTGTGCCCGAGGTACGTTTTGACGATGCGCACACGCAGGGGAACGACGAACCGTTGAATTCGGTCGAGTTGAGTGACGAACGGTTGAAAGCCGCGGATTGCGTGATCATCGTGACGGATCACAGCAACATTGACTACCAGCGCGTCTGCCGGCTGACGCCGCTGATCGTCGATACGCGCAATGCGCTGAATGGCGATCTGCGCCGGGATAGTAAGGCGCGCATCATCAGGTTGTAACTGAGGCCAGCTACAGATTACGCAGAGGCGTGGAATCTGTGGATGGTTTTCGACAGCGATCCAATGCTCAAGGTAATAAACGTCGTCGGCGCCCGGCCGAATTTCATGAAGGTGGCGCCGATTGTCGCCGCGATGAAGCAGCGCCCGGGCAAGTTTCTGTCGCTCGTGGTCCACACCGGACAACACTACGACGCGGCGATGTCTGACTCGTTCTTCCGCGATCTTGAACTGCCCGAACCCGACACTCACCTCGGCGTCGGCTCTGGCTCACACGCGGCGCAAACAGCGGCGGTGATGGAGCGTTTCGAGCCGGTCGTATTACAAGAAAAACCAGACTGGGTGCTTGTTGTCGGTGACGTGAATTCGACCCTCGCATGCGCGCTCGTGTGTGTGAAGCTCGGAATCAAAGTCGCGCACGTCGAGGCCGGTTTGCGGAGCCGCGATCGCACGATGCCTGAAGAGATCAATCGTCTGCTGACAGACCAGATCGCGGATCTGCTGCTGACGCCTTCGGAAGACGCCGGGGCAAATCTGCGCGCTGAAGGCGTTCCAGCGGACCGAATCCGTTTCGTCGGCAACGTGATGATCGATTCGCTACTGCAAAACCTCGAACGCGCGCGGCGGTCGCGAGTAAAAACTGAACTCGGTGTCGCTGATGCAGACTATGCGGTGTTGACGTTACACCGTCCTTCGAATGTCGACGAACCGGAAACGTTTGCGCGCATACTCTCGGCGCTCGAATCGATTGCGGAAAAGCTGCCGGTGATCTTTCCGGTCCATCCGCGAACGCGAAAGACAATCGCCGAACTCGGTTTGAGCGATCGCGTCGCGGCGATCAAGCGCCTGCGCCTGATCGATCCGCTTGGTTATCTCGATTTCCTGAACCTCTACAGCGGCGCGCGGCTGGTGTTGACAGACTCCGGCGGCATTCAGGAAGAGACGACCGCGCTGGGCATACCGTGTGTGACGTTGCGCGAAAACACCGAGCGTCCGATTACGGTTGAGTTGGGGACAAACGTTGTCGTGGGTACTGACACGGCGCGGATCGTTACCGTCGCTACGGCAGCCATGAACGGTTCGGCCAGGAGAACTGCCAGCCAGCCTCCGCTTTGGGACGGGCACACTTCAGAGCGCATACTCGCGGCGCTCGAACAAGTCTCGCTTAACCCTTAACACCGCTCGATGTCCGTCACCCAAAAACTCAAACGCGCGCTTCGTGGCGAAGTGAAACTGACAACAGCGGCGCGCGAAGCAATCCGGCGCAGCCGCGTAGCGGCTTCGAGCCGTCGCGAGCGGGCGAGTCTTGATAAGGACCAGCCGCTGTCGTTGGCGCCACCCTTCTCGCGCCTGACGCTGGCAGCGTTACTGTCACACTTCCAAAGCAAACGACAAATCCGGTTTTTTATCGGTCTAAATCCCTCGCCTTCTGTGGTCCGAAATGAGGCGACCGAGTGGCGACGAGATCCCCTATCAAATTACCTATGGCCGCTCGACTACCACCGGGACCTGAAACTCTTTCGCTCAGACGGCTCCGACGTGCGCGTCGTGTGGGAACTGAACCGCCTGGGCCACCTACTCCGTCTGGACGACCCTGCACAATTCTTAATCGACCTTCGAAGTTGGAGCAATCAGAACCCGTACGGCCGTGGCCCAAACTGGAACTGCGCCATGGAAGTCGCGTTGCGTGCGATGAACATCCTCGTCGCGTTCGAACGCTTTCGCACCGCACCACAACTCGATCCAGACGCGTTGCAGTTTGTTTTGCGGCTCTTGCAACAGCACGGCCGTTACATCGAAAACAACCTCGAGTTTTCCTACATCGCTACTAGCAATCATTACCTCTCGGACGTCACCGGACTGTTCTGGCTCGGCGTACTGTTACCGGAGCTGCGTGAAGCAACTCACTGGTACGAGTTTGGCCTGACCGAACTGCTGCGCGAAATGGACAAACAGATTCTCGCGGACGGCGCAGATTATGAATCCTCGACCGGCTACCACCGCTTTGTGCTGGAGCTCTTTCTCTACTCCTTCAGCTTGTGCCGCGAAAGCAGAATCGAGATCCCGCAAAAGTACTGGCGCAAGCTGCACCAGATGCTCGAATACGTCAAAGCTTACCTGCGCCCCGACGGATTCGCGCCCCTAATCGGCGACACAGACGGCGGACAGGTCCTCGCGTTTCGCGAATACCGCGCCGATGATCACGCGTACGTTCTGGACGTCGCCGCCGAGCTCTTGAACGATCCCGATCTCAAGTTTCCGCAAGAGACCTCAAAAGCATTTCCCGACGCCGGCATTTACGTCATGCGTCACGGCGACTGTTATCTCTGCTTCAACGCCAGCGACGCAGGGATCGACGGCCGCGGCTCGCACGGTCACAACGACGCACTGAGCATCGAGGTCTCCGCTCGCGGATACGCATTCATCGTCGATCCGGGCGCCTACGTCTACACAGCGAACTTGCAAATGCGTCACGTGTTTCGTTCCACCGCATATCATTCGACAGTCAAAGTAGACGGCAAAGAACAGAACACCACCGACCCAAACATGCCTTTCGTCATCGGCAACGAAGCGCGGCCACGCGTGCTGGAATGGCGCTCGACAGCAGACGAGGACCGGATCGTCGCCGAACACTACGGCTACCGCCGGCTGCCCGCTTCAGTCACACACCGCCGCACGGTTACATTTAACAAGCGCGAATGTTTTTGGTTGATTGACGATGAGTTTTTTGGCGCGGGCGAGCACGAGTTCGAAATCTATTTCCACTTTGCTCCTGAAGCGAATCTCACGGTAAGGGAAGCGGAGGTCGAAGCTCGAATTGGTGAAGTTGGTTTAATTGTCCGCTCGTTATCTCTCGCTCAGCAACCCGAACTGGTGAAGCAACACGTGTCGCGCAATTACGGGGAACTGATCGACTCGGTGTCCGCGTGCTGGCGTATCTCCGGCCAGCCCGGCAAACTAAGCTGGAAACTTTTTCTGAGTAACTGAATGTGTGGGATTTGCGGAGTTTGGGAGTACGGTGCGAGCGAAGGACGAATAGAACCTTCCCTCATCGCGCGAATGCGCGATGAGATGACGCATCGCGGGCCGGACGACTCAGGCGAACTGATCTTTGATGAGCGCCGCGGCGGTTTCGGCTTCCGCCGGTTGTCCATCATCGATCTCTCCGCCGCCGGTCATCAGCCGATGCACGGCTGCGACGAAGGCACGTGGCTTGTCTTCAACGGCGAGATCTACAACCACGCAGAGCTGCGTTCCGAACTCGAAGCGCGCGGTCACAAGTACGCCTCGCGCACCGACTCCGAAACGATCATCCACCTTTACGAAGAACGCGGCCTCGACTTCATTGACGAGATCGAAGGCGACTACGCCATCGCGCTGTGGGACGCCGCGAAGCAACGGCTCGTGCTCGTCCGCGATCGCATCGGCGTCAAACCGCTCTACTTCTATCACAAAGATGGCCGCTTCATTTTCGCGTCGGAGATCAAATCGATCCTCGAACATCCCGCTGTAACGCCCGAGGTCGACGAACAGTCGCTCTATCACTATCTGACTTTCCTCACGACGCCCGCGCCCACAACGCTCTTTCGCGACATTCAAAAACTTCCCGCAGGCCATGTGCTGACACTCAAACGCGACGGCACTTTGAACATCCATCAGTACTGGGATGCACTGCCTCCAGCGCAACCAACAATTTGCGACGAGAGCGAACATCGCGCGGAGATCCTGCGGTTGCTGCGCGATTCGATCCGCAAACGCATGATGTCTGACGTGCCGTTTGGCGTGTTCCTGTCGGGCGGTGTCGATTCTTCAGCAAACGTTGCGTTGATGTCGGAGCTGATGTCGCGGCCCGTGGAAACGTTCACTGTTGGCTTCAGCGATGCGGAGTATCTCAATGAGCTTCAGTCGGCGCGCCGCATCGCCGATCAGTTTGGCACGAACCATCACGAGGTGATCATCTCCGAAAAAGAGATGCAGGAGTTTCTGCCGCGGCTCGTTTTTCACCAGGACGAGCCGATTGCCGATCCGGTTTGCGTGCCGCTTTACTACGTTTCGCAGTTGGCGCGTGACTCGGGAACGATCGTGGTCCAGGTCGGCGAGGGGTCTGACGAAATCTTCAGCGGCTACGATAACTACGTGCGCCATTTACGAATTTATGAGAGTTTCTGGCGTCACGCCGAAGGATTACCGCGTGCGTTGCGCCGCGCTTTGTCGAGTTTATCGCGGCCGGCACTGGAGGCTACGGGCAGAAAGCGAACGGCCATTGAATTGATCCGGCGTCTCGGAGCAGACGAGCCACTGTTTTGGGGCGGCGCGGTTGTTTACGATGAAACGTTCAAGCCGCGCGTGTTATCGCAGTCACTACGTGAACGAATGAATGGTCTGTCGTCGTTGCGTGTGGTTGAGCCTTATTTGAAACAGATCGAGCAGGAGCGGCCGGACTCCGATTTCCTCGCGCGCATGACGTATCTGGAATTGAAGCTGCGCTTGCCGGAGCTTTTGCTGATGCGCGTCGACAAGATCACGATGGCCACGAGCGTGGAGGCGCGGGTGCCGTTTCTCGATCATCACCTCGTTGAATACGCGCTCGGATTGCCGCGTTCTTTGAAGGTCGAAGGCACCGTAGGTAAGCACATTCTAAAGCGCGCGCTGGAGGATATTCTCCCGCACGATCTGCTCTACGAGCCGAAGCGTGGATTTGGCGCGCCGGTGCGTGAGTGGTTTCGGGGAAGGGATTTACGCGGATTGTTTGATGCGCGTCTAATGAACTCGAGCATGCGAAAACGAGATTTGTTGGATTATGGGTTCGTGGCGAAGATGCTCGACGAACATCGACAACAAAAGAAAGACTGGGGCTTTCATTTGTGGGCGTTATTGAATCTCAGCTTGTGGTACGAGAGGTGGATCGACCGCCCGTGAACGAACGAAGGTTTTCGCGCGACGTCGTGTGGACGCTGGCCACGCGGCTGCTGATGATCGTCAACAGCGTCGCGGCGGGAATCATCGTGGCGCATTGGTTGGGCGCGAAGGGCGTCGGAGAACTGGCGGTCATCAACGTTGCCGTGACGACGATCGTGCAACTCGGAAGTTTCGGTCTGCCTTCTTCGAACACTTACTTCATCGCGCAGGATCGCGCACATTTTCGGGCAGCAGTAGTTAATTCGTTTTTGTTCGCGGCGCTGACGGGCTCGGTCTTGGCCGTGGCGTTGAGCGGTGTCGCCTTCCTTCGTCCCGACTGGTTTGGCTTCGTTCCGCCGGAACTGATCCGCATCGCGTCCATTTCAATTCCGTTTCAGCTCGTGACGCTGATTGGACTCAACATGCTGCTGGCGGTCGGAAAGATACGTGAGTTCAACTTGCTCGATCTGATCGGTCAATCGTTCGTTCTCGTCAATGCGCTCGTGATTCTGATTGTCTTAGGTCTGGGACTCGATGCGCTCGTGAAGTTGAACACGGGGATGAGTGTTCTGGTCAGTGTTGTCGTTGCCGTGCTGCTGGCAGTGACGGGCAAGAAACTCGTGCAAGCAAGATGGCGAGGTGATGCCGCGTTGCTGCGACGTATGATTACTTACGGGCTCAAGTTTCATATCTCGGTTCTCGCTGGCGCGATCATTTTCCGCGCGGACCTGCTGGTCGTGAATCACTTTCGTGGCGCAGCGGAAGCCGGTGTTTACAGTGTGGCGACGCAGTTTGGTTTGTTGTTGATGCTGCTGCCGAGTGTGATTGCAACGCTGTTGTTTCCGCGTGTAACCGCCGAGCAGGACGCGCATGGCGAAACGACCTGGCTGGTCACCAGGCACACAGCGCTGATCATGCTGATTTGTTGTCTCGCCGCGGTGCCCGTGAGTTTCTTATTGCCGCTGGTTTACGGGGCCGCATTCTCTGATGCGACCACGCTACTGCTGATCCTGTTGCCGGGTGTCTATCTCATCGGACTCGAGTCGGTGCTGGTCCAGCACTTCAACGCCCTCGGCTTGCCACGCACAATTCCGGTTTACTGGATAGTGACGCTGGTGGTGAATCTGGTGCTTGTGTTTGCGCTCGTACCACAGTTTGGCGCGTACGGCGCCGCCATTGCGTCGACCCTAAGTTACGCGTTGATTTTTGGTTTGGTGGCTTTCTATTTCCTCGCCACTATGCGCCGGTCGGTGATGGCGACAGCGCGCGGGAGTTTGCGTGGATGAAAGTCGTGCTGCTCGCGCTCAGCGGCGACTCCGCTCGTTTTCACGCCAAAGTCGTTGAACTCTACCCGCAGGCCTCCATCGAAACGATCTCGCGCGGTGAATTTGAAACCGGCAGTTTGAATAGCCGGCTGTCATTTTTGCGCGCGCGCAATCCGGACGTTTTTGCAATCGCGACCGAGCGTCTCGCGTGGCAACGCGGACAGAACCTGTTCATGCTTTTCGGCGCGCTGGCCGGCGCACGTGAAGTGATCATGATCGACAGTCATGGCGGAGGGGTGCGCAGAACGCGTGGCGATTTGATCGCCGGTGTGCCGTTTAGACTAGGTGGTGAGGCGTTCAACGGCGCGATCGATCTTGCGCAGTCTCGTCGCGAATTGCGGCGTCTGGAACGGGCAGTCGAGACGCTTGATGCGCGGCTTCACGTTCGGGCACGCGATACCAGTACGCCGCAGGTTGTCTATCTGCGCGCTACGCCCGGTCCAGGCACGCAAGCGGGTGGCGCTGCCAGTCACATCAAAGGCGTTGTTGACGCGCTGCGCGGGCTGGGAGTCGAACTCCAAATCATCAGCAACGATCTGATCGCGGGTCTTGACGGGTCGGACGAACGGTTCACCGTCGTTCCGCCGGAAACGATCGGCAGCACGCGCGCGCTTTTTGATATTCACAACAATCTCGTCTTCACGCGCGCCGCCATACCGTTGATTCAGTCAACCAATCGCGATTTCATTTATCAACGCTACGCGCGTTTTAGTTGGGCTGGTGTGGCCGCTGCCGTGCGCACCGGGCGGCCGCTGTTTCTCGAATACAACGGGTCGGAAGTCTGGGTCGGAAAACATTGGGACCGCGTGGGGAGTCTGGGGCTGTTGGAGCGCTACGAACGATTGAACCTTCGCGCTGCTGCGCGTATTTTTGTGGTGTCGGAAGTCGAGCGCCGGAACCTCGAAGCGCGTGGCGTCGCGCCGGATAAAATCGTTCTTAATCCGAATGCTGTTGACGTGGAGTTGTTTAGGCCGGGGATAGGCGGTTCGCAAGTGCGCGAAGCCCTTGGATTTAGTAACGAGGATTTAGTCGCCGGGTTTGTCGGTACCTTCGGGCCGTGGCACGGTGTAGTCGAACTGTCGCAGGCTATCAAGTCGATTCCGGCGAGTGTGCCGATCCGGTTTTTGCTGGTTGGAAGCGGCAGTCTGCACGGCGAAGTGGAGCGGTTGTTGACGGCTGAGCGCGAGAGCGGGCGCGTGATTTTCACGGGGACAGTGGCGCACGAACGCGTGCCGGCGTTGTTGGATGCGTGCGATATTCTGGTCGCGCCTCATGTACCGCTTGCCGACGGCAGCGACTTCTTTGGCTCACCGACAAAAATCTTCGAGTACATGGCGATGGGTAAGGCGATTGTGGCGAGCCGGCTGGGGCAGATCGGTGAAGTGCTGAGTGATGAAGAGACGGCGTTGCTGGTCGAGCCCGGCAATGTCAATGAACTGACTGCGGCGCTTGTGCGCGTCGCCGAATCGAGCGAACTCCGCGCGCGTCTTGGCCCAAGCGCGCGTGAAGCTGCGGTTCGGAATCACACCTGGGGTCACAACGCTCGTCGGGTGCTCGAAGCGTACGAGTCGTGGGTCATGACATGATCCTTAGCTGAACATCGGACGTACCTAGAGAACTGCCGCAGCCAAACAGGACAATAAATAGCCAAATTCGTATGAACATTTCTGTTGTAAGTTCTTCGCTTCCGGGTACAATCCCGCAGATCTGACTAGGAATCCCTGGACGAGAATATTTGTTCTAATTTTTTGAGGGGAGACATCTTTAGATCCTAATGCGCAACTATTATGAATTCTTTGCTGGTGGTGGGATGGTCCGCGCTGGTCTAGGGGGAGGTTGGCGCTGCCTCTTTGCCAATGACTTCGATCTTAAGAAAGGCCGTGTTTATCGCAACAACTGGGGAAACGGAAGTGAATTGAAGACGGCCAATGTTAGCTCTCTCAAGACGAGTGATCTACCTGGAATTCCCAACTTAATCTGGGCTTCGTTCCCATGCCAAGATCTATCGTTAGCTGGAGCGGGAGCTGGTCTGAAGGGCGAGCGTTCCGGGACCTTCTGGCCGTTTTGGAATCTCGTGACTAACCTTGTCCAGGAGGATCGCGCTCCATCGCTGATTGTTCTTGAAAATGTCTGTGGCGCCTTGTCCTCTCACGGCGGCAAAGACTTCGCCACGATCTGTAAAGCGATGCTGGATGCCGGATATGTTGTAGGAGCATTGGTAATTGATGCTCTCATGTTCGTGCCGCAATCACGTCCACGTCTATTTATCATCGGTGTTTCGCGAGACACTGTTCTTCCGACCTCTCTTGTGGCTAATGGTCCTTTGCCAACGTGGCATCGTAACGCCCTATTGAACGCCTACGCGAACTTACCCTCTCTCTGTCGCGATAGTTGGGTATGGTGGAATCTGCCGGTGCCTTCCAAACCTAGGATGACTCTGTCGGACCTGATTGAGCAGAATCCTCCGGACGTAAAGTGGTTTACCGCAAACGAGGTCGAACGACTTATCGGCATGATGAGCGACACAAATCTCGATAAGCTTGATATGGCAAAACGAGCAGGGGTTCGCATGATCGGCGGTGTCTACAAACGTACTCGCCGTGACGCTCACGGCCAAAAAGCTCAACGTGCGGAGATTCGCTTCGACAATGTTTCGGGTTGTCTGAGAACGCCAGCAGGCGGATCGAGCAGGCAGGTAATACTTGTAGTTGAAGGCCAATCTATTAAGGCCCGGCTCATTTCTACAAGAGAAACCGCACGTCTAATGGGACTCTCCGATACCTACCAGCTTCCCGAAAACTACAATGAAGCCTATCATCTAACTGGTGACGGGGTTGTAGTACCGGTTGTTAGGCATCTGGCAGAACACATTTTTGAACCCATCTTAGATTGCGTAACAGAACACAAATCAACCAAGGCGGCATGAGTGTTATCCCCTGCCAGAAGAACCGCAATCTCGAAAAATTAATACGTGAGTACGCGGAAGTCTTAAGGACCGAGGCTCATACGCTCGGCGCTCACGGGCTTGATGAGCGAGACTTTTATGATAGCGGCCTGTTTCGAGGCGTAATTGAGCGTATTCGTGGCCAATTCTCTTCCACGATGCGGGAAAAGCGGGAATTCGCCCGTGATGTGCTTAATTATATGCAGGATCGAGGTTTCATTCAGGAGTGGGAGTCGACGGGACAAGCGAACCGACACGATTACCTCGTGGTTATGCCTACAGGAAAAATTGCAGTTATCGAAATGAAAGGATGTTTAGACGGAAACAACACAAACATTTTCGAACGACCCGCTCAGGCTCAAGAGTTTATTATTTGGAGCATTTGCCTTAACCAGGGGGCTGACCCACAGCGAAATACGTGGTCCGGAATCCATACTCGGTTGAGCGCGGAAATCATTGAACGTAAACAGGTAGTAGACGGTTTAATTGTTTGGGATATGATCTGCGGCACTGTGGGGCGTCCTTGTCCTAAACTTGCAGGAGCCGAAGATCGCCTAACGCAGGTCAGTCATTATCAACTTACGCCGCCATGCATCTACGTTTTTCCTCCAACGATACCTAGTCCTCGAAACAACCCTCGGCCGTTGGCCCAATCTCTCGACGAAGTCCTCTTACTGAAAGCTTTTCATGATTGCTTCGGCGGTCTTGATGCCGAAGTAAATTATGTAGACTTCGAAATTGAACATCGTGACGCTGACACTATAAGGCGCAGTCGTATACGACGCGCAGATAGCGAGATCGAGTCCGGCTGGACTGCTATCAGAAGGGCATAATGGAATGTTCGGTTGTCCGACGCCGCACCATGCAGGCGGTCAAAAGCAAAGATACCATTCCCGAGCTGGTAGTTCGCCGTTTACTTCACGGCAGGGGTTATCGTTATCGATTGCATGACGAGGCACTTCCTGGCTGTCCTGATCTAGTGTTTCCGTCAAAACGAAAGATCATTTTCATACACGGTTGCTTTTGGCACGGACATAACTGTCGGCGCGGCTCGCGAGTGCCTAAAACCAACACTGAGTACTGGACTAGCAAAGTCGCAAGAAATCGCTCGCGAGACTTGATTGCTCGCCAGGAACTAAGACTCTGTGGCTGGAAGATCCTTTACATTTGGGAGTGTGAATTGAGAGACCGAGCGGCCCTTATGAAACGCCTCAGCAGGTTTCTAGACTGACTACTGAAATCAATGACGACGCTGGCTGAAGAAAAAATCCGTGCGCGCGAACAGTGGGGACAGGATCCGTGTGGCGCCGAGTACGATCGCGAACACGATCTCGGGACGCGGGAGTTTTTCGACAGCGTAGAGCAGTACCGTTACAAACAGTACGCGCCGTGGATGCCGCAGGTGATGGGTTTCGACAAGTTCCCCGATGCACGCTTGCTCGAGATCGGCTGCGGCATGGGCTCGGACCTGTTGCAGTTTGCCCGCGGCGGCGCGCGTTGCACCGGCATCGACCTGACGCCTCGCTCGGTCGAAATCACTCGGCACCGGTTCGCGCTTTACGGTGCGCCCGGCAGCTTCATGATCGCCGACGGCGAGCAACTGCCGTTTGCTTCAGAGACTTTCGATGTGGTCTATTCAAACGGCGTCTTGCACCACACGCCCGACACGGGGGGCGCGATCCGCGAGGTTCATCGCGTGCTTCGTCCCGGTGGCACGGCGAAAGTGATGCTTTACCATCGCCACTCGCTTACCTACTGGTTTGAGATTATTCTGCGGCGCGGGCTCCTGGGTGGCGAGTTTCTCAGAGGCCGTTCAGCGGAAGAAATCATGAGCCGGGTGATCGAATACAGCGATCACGACGCGCGCCCGCTGGTGAAGGTCTACAGCCGCAAAGAAGCACGCGCGCTGTTCAGTCAGTTTCACGAGGTGGATGTTGAGGTTGAGCAACTGACGCGTGAAGAGTTGAGGTTTTTCTCGCCGTTGGTTTCCGAGACGAGACTGGAAAAACTAGGCCGCCGGATTGGCTGGAACGTCGTCATCACCGCAACAAAGTAAACGAATGCTGCTGTCAGTAATCATTCCCTGCTACAACGAAGAGGCCGTGTTGCGCACGACGCACGAGCGGCTCACGAGTGTGCTCAGAGGAATGAACCAGGACTACGAACTGATCTTCGTTGACGATGGCAGCCGCGACGACACGCCACAGCTCCTCACCGAACTCCAACTCTTCGATCCGCACCTGCGCGTCCTGCTCCTGTCGCGCAACTTCGGTCATCAGATCGCCGTAACCGCGGGCCTGGAAGAAGCGGCCGGCGCAGCAGTCGTGATCATCGACGCGGATTTACAAGACCCGCCGGAGTTGATCCCGAAGATGGTCCAGCTCTGGCATGAAGGCAACGAGGTCGTCTACGGCGTTCGTCTCGAACGCGAAGGCGAAAGTAAATTCAAACTTTGGACAGCCAAAGCGTTCTATCGCCTGATCAACCGTCTCTCGGAGACGAAGATGCCGTTGGACGCAGGCGACTTCCGGCTAATCGATCGCAAAGTTCTTGACGTTTTGAAAGCAATGCCCGAGCGCGCGCGTTTCCTGCGCGGCATGGTGAGTTGGGCCGGGTTTCGCCAAATCGCCCTGCCGTACGCTCGCGCAGCTCGTCAGGCAGGCGAGAGTAAGTATCCGTTAAGGAAGATGATTCACTTTGCGAGCGACGGGATCATCTCGTTTTCACTCGTGCCGTTGAAGCTGGCGATCTGGACCGGCTTTCTCGCGATCTGGATAGCCGTGGCCGGCATCATCGTCGCGGTTATCGATCGCTTGATGGACAAGCATCTCACGCGCGGTTGGGCCTCGCTTTTTGTGGCAGTGCTTTTCATGGGTGGTGTGCAGCTAGTGTCGCTCGGCATTCTGGGCGAGTATCTCGGCCGGATCTACACTGAAGTAAAGCGACGGCCGCTTTATGTGGTCCAGCACCGGCTCGGGTTTCCCGCGAGCAACGCCCAGGAGAAGGCCAGAAGCTACGAGGTAAATGCCTAAAAAACCAAGCACAGAGACACATCAGAGAACAAAGAGGTTTCTTCTGCTGCTCGGCGCTTTGCTCCTCACCTTCTGCGTACGTGGCCTCACGCTCCAGTTCATGCGCGCGAATCTCCACGACGCAGCCTGGTTTCAGGTTGGCTCCTACGCAAAATTCGATCGCCAGGCGCGCGACATTCTCGACGGCCGGCAAAGACTTTTCTGGATTGACGACCCAACGCGAACCGATCTCTCGCAGTATCCGCCGGCGTTTCCGGCCGCGGTAGCGCTGATTTACAAACTCAGCGGCGAGCGCTCGGCATATGTTGTTCAGAGCGTGCAGTGGATTGCCGATCTGATCGTTTCGTTTGTGCTGATCACTGGAATTGCGTGGACGGCGTTTGGTTGGCGCGCGGCGATTGCATCGAGTTTTCTGTTGGCGTTGTCGCCGTTGTTTGCGATGTATGGCGCTTATCCGTCCGCGGACGCACCGGCCGTGTGGTTTGTGCTCGGCGGTTGCTGGATGTTAGTCGTGGCTGCGCAACGCAGCAGTATCTGGTTCGCGCTCGGCGCGGGTTTATTGCTGGGAATTGCATGTTGGTTTCGCGTGAATCCGTTGTACTTGTGCGCGGGTTGGGCTGTGGCGTTGCTTTTGTTTACGCAAGCAGCGTGGCGGCGACGCTGGTGGATGAGCGCTGCTGTGATGCTGGGAACGGCGCTCGTCATTGCACCGATCGTGGTGCGCAATTATCTTGTCTTTCCCGACTTCACGCCCACAGGCGGCACGATTGGCACCAACCTCTGGGAAGGACTCGGCGAGACCGAGCTCGGACGCCGGCATGGATTTCTTTTCGGCGACGACAAGTTGCTCGAGCATGAACGGAGGAAGATGGGTTTGCCTGCCGATTTTCCGCTGGAAATGCAGTGGCCTGACGGCATTCGCCGTGACAAGGAACGTACCCGCGAGTCGCTCGCGTTTATCGCGCAGCATCCGGTTTGGTACGCAGGAGTGATGTTGGGGCGGATGTGGGGCATGTTGAAAGTCGCCGGTAAGCCCGTGCCATACTCGGGCTCCAGCGGCATTAACGTAACCAGCAGGAAGTGTTTACCGCCAGAACGGCAAGGCGGCGTGCTGGCCTTCGGGGTGAACCTGCTGGGAATGATTCAGAGCGTGGTGCGGTATCTTTTCTTGCCGCTGGCGGCGTTTGGAATCTTCGTGGCACTGCGCACAGATTGGCGTCTGAGTTGTGTTTTGCTCGTGACGATCCTTTACTATCTCGTACCCGGCACCGCGGCGCACACGGAGATTCGTTACGTGCTGCCGATGCATGCGCTGTTGATCGTATTCGCCGGGTGCGGATTCAAACTTCAAGGACGGAGACGTTAGTAGTTGTCGGTTAATTCAGAAGCAAAGAGCATCCCGGGCGCGCTGCCGCGCGAGATGATGGAGCACACCTACCCGATTCTCTTTCGGGTGGAGCAATCGCATTGGTGGTACATCGGCCGCCGCCGCATCATCGCCGGTTTTGTCGAGGACATTTGCCGCCGCGTCACCGATCGGCGTGCGCGCATTCTCGATGTGGGTTGCGGTACGGGCGCGAATCTACTGCTGCTTTCGCAGTACGGCGATGCGGAGGGGGTTGACGTTTCCGCAGACGCGCTGGCGTTTTGCCGTGAACGCGGGTTGGACCACGTGAAGCAGGGCGCGGGCGAAGAGTTGCCGTACGAGGACGGCACGTTTGATCTCGTCACTGCGTTCGACGTCGTGGAACACATGGACGACGATCTCGCCGGATTGAAAGAGATGTATCGCGTGCTGCGTCCGGGCGGACACGCGCTGCTGTTTGTGCCGACGTTCATGTTTCTGTGGGGATTGCAGGATGAAGTGAGCAATCATCGGCGGCGTTATCGTTTGCCGGAGCTGCGACGCGTGCTCGAGCAGGCGGGTTTTGAGATCGAGCGTTCGACTTACGCAAACATCACGTTCTTTTTGCCGATTCTGCTCGTTAGAAAACTGATGCGACTGACTGGAATCAAGACCGATACGGAAAACAGCATCAACGTATCGGCGCTGAATGGAGTTTTTGGCGCGCTGTTTGGGTCCGAGAGCACGATCCTGCGCTACATCAATCTGCCGTTTGGTGTTTCGGGTTTGTGCGTGGCGAAGAAACCGGCGTGAGGCTGTCGTGAAGAAAGGACAAGCTAAAGCTTGAACTCAAAACTAAAGGGTCGGGTTCTGAGTTCAGCCTTTAGGCTGCCGTTGGGCCGAGTAAGCTAAAACCGCGAAGCCATAGGCCGCAGTTGCGATCTTCCACAGCGCCGCGCTGGCCAGAATTAAAAAGAAGAAGTGAATGATGTAGACGTAGCGCCGTTCGGTATGCAGTGTTGATTGGACCACGAGATAGTACGTGGGAACGGCGAGCAGGATTGCGAGTGACTGCCAATCGCGTTTTCTCACCATCAGGATCAAGCCTAGCACGACAAACGGAAGCACCCACGCCGTCTTAAAAAATCGTTGCACAAAGCCAAGCGGTTGGCGCATGTAACGCAGCCACTGGTGCGAACTCGGTCCGAGTTCAACCAGGCGACTCGTACCCATCAGTCCCGACGAACCACCCGATGACGCGTTTGTGATAGTGAAGCGCACTTGTGAGTGGCCGGCGCTGACGAAGGGAAGCGCTAAGTTGCGCACCGGCTGTTGTTCAGTTGAAACACCTTCGACGAGATCGATCACCATCGAGGTAATTACTTGTTTTCCTGTTTCGTTGGTGATCTTCACCAGCACACGCCCGGTTTCGAGTTTTAAGGGCAGGTGCAGTGCGTAGTCGGCGCCGGTTTTGATGTTTATGGCGCCGGAAGAGTAGAGATCGTTGCGCCAGTTACCATAGATGGGTGTCCAGTCGTTCGTAACGCCGCCGGTCCAAACCGGAGTTGACGATGAGCTGAGCGGATCGTGGGAAACCGGAGACTCCGGCGCCAGCACTGGAACCGGATCGAGACGCGTCGATGCCAATCCACGCCGCGCGACCACGCCCGCAAACCAGAACGGATGTGAGCGGACCACGGCGAGACCGCGCTCGACACGCAGGCGATCGCGCTGGACGCCGTCGCGTCCGAAGAGTAGCTGCGCGTATTCCGGGTTGCCGTACCATTCCGCTTCCTGCCGCATTAGTCCGAGATCTGTGTTGGGGATGTTGAATCGTTTGGCTTCGTCGTAATCGGCGATGCCTTCGAGAAACGTTTGACCGGCGCCGAGTGACAGCGGAACGAAACTGCGAAAGACGATCGCGTTTTTGATTGTGACGGGCGCGATCACCAGCAACGCACCGGCAAGGAGTGCGGCTGCGGCATATAGTCGTTTGCCGCGTGGTACAAAGAGCGGTATCAGGAGTGCCAGAAAAAAGGGAAGCAGTAACGCGTTAGCGCGCAACAAGCAAGATAGGCCGATGAGGGCGCCAGCAATCGCAAAGTTGGCCGGACGTGGCTCTTTACGGACAGGGATTAGAAACCAGATTGCCAGGAGGATCGGGGGCACTACCAGCGAATCCGGCAGCAACAGCACTGAGAAGTACGCGAACTGTGGCGAGATTGCGGCGAGAAAACCACAGATCGCTGCCGCCGAGAAAGGCAGGAACTCGATTGCGATCAGAAACAAAAGCACAACCGCGGCCGCGTCGAGAAGAACCTGTACGAACTGGATCGCTGTGTTTGAGTCGCCAAACGTTTTGAAGATCGCAGCCAGGAGGATCGGATAACCCGGCGGATGGCCCATGTGGTTGATGTCGCTGACGAACAACTTGAAATCGCCGCGGGCGAGTTGGCGTGCCGAATCTTTGTAGCCGTCTGTGACGCTGGTTTGTACTTTCCAGATGTCGCGTCGATGGTCTTGCCAGGTCAGGAAGCGGACGCCCAGCGCGAGGACAAAGAGTATTGGAATGACGGCCGACCGATGCATCAAGGCCATAAGTTATCCACAGATTACACCGGATCAGTGTAATCTGTGGTTGGTTTTTCATGCTGCAAGATAGATCGATAATCTGTTTTGGTGGTGAAGACTGGTGGTACCACCATCCGCACTCCAAAGCACACCTGATGCGGAATTTC
>Ga0187894_10003046_pt1 | contig 19199 bp, 18 predicted proteins | sample GBC1701081metaG_FD_136650 | JGI IMG/M metagenome (GOLD analysis project Ga0187894, IMG submission 136650) | White microbial mat communities from a lava cave in the Kipuka Kanohina Cave System on the Island of Hawaii, USA - GBC170108-1 metaG ...
GATGCTATCGCGATAGCGCATGCTCGGCCCTTTCTAAGTCTCGACAACTGGAAAAGTCCGATTTGCATCGGTTTGGCCGAGCATGCACCGCGACATATCGAATCTTTCCCCGGACAGCCCTGCGCGAAGCGGGGAGAGGTAGGGGCCCAATGCGGAGCATTGGGAGGGTGAGGGGCATCGGCGCAATCTTTTTCGTGGCTGACAATCGAACTCTTGCGGACGCATAGAGAGAACGGAATACAAGGATAGCGTGAGTCACCACGACCAAGCCCCTCACCCTTCCCGCCGCTACGCGGCGGGCCCCTCCCCTCTCCCCGCTGCGCGGGGCGAGGGTAAAGCGCTATCCCAGCTCAAGCCCTATCTCTATGTGCTGCCGCTGGTGGCGCTCCTGGCTTTCGTCTTCGGCTATCCGCTGGTCCGCATCTTTGAATTCAGCTTCAAGCTGGTGCGCGGCGTCGATGGCCCCTGGATCGGCTTGCGCAATTACGAGCTCATCCTGTCGCAATCGCTGTTCTGGGAATCGGTGCTGCACAATGTCCAGCTCCTGCTGGCGATCCCGGCCATGGTCGTCATCTCGCTCCTGATCTCGATCCTGCTCTATGAGCGCGTTCCCGGCTGGCGGCTCTATCGCATCATCGTCTTCGTGCCTTTCGTGCTCGCCATCCCGATCATCGCCGTGATCATGAAACGCATGTTCCAGTTCTCGGGGCCGGTGAACGAGGTCCTGAGGTGGCTGAGCCTCGATTTCCTGGCGCTCGACTGGATCGGCTCTTCCGATGTCGCGCTGTGGACGGTGATGATCCTGATCATCTGGCGCGAATCCGCCCTCGGCATCATCCTCTTCCTCGCCCGCCTCCTGAGCCTCGATGAATCGGTGATCGAGGCCGGCAAGCTCGACGGCGCCAATTGGTGGCAGCGCGTGTGGCACATCATCCTGCCGCAGATGAAGGGCGTCATCGAGTTCTTCGCCGTGGTCAGCGTCATCACCATGCTGGCCTCGGTCTTCGCCTATGTCTTCGTCATGGGCGGCGGCCGCGGCGGGCCCGGCACCGCGACCATGGTGATCGAGCTCTATATCTTCAACGCGCTGATCCGCATCAGCCTGCCGGGCATCGCGTCGGCGGCCTCGGTGCTGCTGTTCCTGGTTTCGGTGCTGCTGATCTTTCCGATGTTCCGGGCGCGCCGCCGGGTCAGGGAGCAGGAGGGCTAGATCATGAAAATCCGTTTCGCGCCCGGTGATCTCGTCAAGCAGGCCGTGCTGCTGATCGCGTCCTTCATAGCTCTCGCGCCGACGCTCTATATGATCGTGACCGCGCTCAAGAGCGATGAGGAATATGCGATCGACAAGCTCGGCCTGCCGGACGTTCCGGTGTTCGAGAATTTCCGCGCTGTGCTCATCGACAGCCCGTTCATCGCCTGGATGCTGAACAGCTTCATCCTGGTCGCAGGCGCGGTGCTGATCAGCCTCGTCGTATCCTGCCTCGCCGCCTATGCCATCGCCCGCATGGAGTTCAAGGGCCGCGACACGCTTCTGGCGCTCAGCACCTCGCTGATGGCGGTGCCGCCGGTGGTCATGATCGTGCCGCTCTTCGTGCTTTACACGCAGCTCGACCTGATCAGCACCTATCAGGGCGCCATCCTCATTTATGCCGGGCTCGTCACGCCCTTCTCGGTCTATCTGCTCACCACCTTCTTCCGCACCGTGCCCAAGGAGCTGTTCGAATCCGCCCGCATCGACGGCTGCGGCGATTTCACCATCCTCTGGCAGATCGTTTTGCCTCTGTCGCTGCCCGCCATCCTCACTCTGGTGGTGGTGAATTCGCTCTATGTCTGGAACGATCTCCTGATCGCCATCATCTTCCTGCAAGAAGACGCCAAGCGCACCTTGATGGCCGGCATCAGCGTCTTCCAGGGGCGCTACAACAATCAGGTGCCGCTCACCATGGCCGGCATGGTCATCGCCAGCGCGCCGATGTTCATTCTCTATATCGCCTTCCAGAAGCACTTCATTCGCGGCCTGATGGCGGGTGCCATCAAATGACCGCCCCTCTCCTCACCATCGCGAATGACCATATCAGCGTCACGCTCAATCCGCGGGTCGGCGGCACCATCATCTCGATTATCCACCGGCCGTCGGGATTGTCCGTTCTGGGCACGGTGCCTTGGCCCGCCATCGATGAGCCGATCGCGAGCCTCGCGGCACGCGATGAGCCCGAATGGCTGACCCGATACACCGGCGGCTGGCCGCTGATCTTTCCCAATGGCGGCGATGCCTGCATCGTCGATGGCGTCTTTCACGGCTTTCACGGCGAAGCCTCGATCGCGCCCTGGTCGGCCGTTGCGCGAGCCGACGAGATCGAGCTCACGCGGCGCTTCACCGTTGTGCCGGTGGAGATGCGCCGTCATTTGCGCCTCGAGGACGATGTGCTGGTGATGCGCGAGCATCTGCGCATGGGAGGTGATCGCCCGCTCGATGTGATGTGGGGCCATCACCCGACCTTGGGCTCCGACCTGCTGGCGGGCCCGGTCGAGATCACCACCGGTGCCCGCCAGGTGACGGTCGACCAGACCTATGATCCCGCGGCCAATCCCTTGCGACCGGGCGCTACGGGCCATTGGCCGGTCATGCCCGGCAAGACCGGGCCGGTCGATCTGAGCCAGCCTTCCGATCCCCTGGCGAGCCTCGTCTATTTGCATGATTTCGACACGGCCTGGATCGCGGTGCGGCGCATGGACAATGACATTGCCGTCCGTCTGTCCTGGGACGCGCACCGTTTCCCGTGCGCCTGGCTATGGGTGTGAATTGACGGGCACGATCGATCCGCCCTGGCAGGGCCGGACCCGGCTCATCGGCATCGAACCCAATACGACATGGCCAGGCGTCGGTCTCGTGAAGGCCAAGGCCGCGGGCGGCACGCTGCTTCGCCTGCATCCCGGCGAAGAACTTGACGCTACCATACGTTTCCGCGTGTTCCTGCCTTCGGCGTGAGTTGCCACATATCTGCCTCTCCCCGCCCATAATCCCCTGAGGGCATTCGATCTGCGCGTGGAGACTTATTGTTTTGCCTGAAGCCCGTGCTCTTATTTTGGCGAACCGGCGCGCGCGGAAGGGCAAACAATCGCTCGGCGCCGCGATCGATCGGCTGCATCATGCCGGCATCGGCACGATCACCGTGCCGGAAGACCCATCGACCAGTCTGGCCGATGTCATCCATGCGCATGCCGACCGTATCGACTTCGTCGTTCTCGCCGGCGGCGACGGCACGCTCAATCACGCGGCTTCCGCCTTGCACGAAACCGGATTGCCTTTTGGCGTGTTGCCGATGGGAACGGCGAATGATTTCGCCCGGACCATCGGCATACCGCGCGACCTCACACGCGCCGCAGAGATCATCATCGACGGCCATCAAAGGGCGATCGATCTCGGCGAGGTCAATGGCCATTTCTTCTTCAATGTCGCGAGCATCGGTTTTTCCGCGACACTTGCGCGCCAGCTCACGGCCGAGGCGAAGAAGCGCTGGGGGACTCTGGGCTATGCTTTCGCGGCGCTCAATCTCTTGCGTCAGAGCCGCCCTTTCACGGTCGAGATCGATCATGACGGTGCGGTGGAGACGGTGAGGACGGTGCAGGTCGCCGTCGGCAATGGCCGGTTCTATGGCGGCGGCATGGCGGTCGAGAAGACCGCAGCACCCGATGATGGCCGTCTCGATGTCTATAGTCTCGAGATCGATCATTGGTGGGAGCTGATCGCTTTGGCCCCGTGGCTGCGCCACGGGACTCAGAATCGCTGGCGCAAGGTACGCGCTTTCTCGGCCACGAATCTCGTGATACGGACGAAACGGCCGCATGACATCAATGCCGACGGCGAGATCGTGGGCCAGACCCCGGCGATATTTCATATCAAAATCAAAGCTGTAAAAGTCTTCGCCCCCGCCCGGTAAGACCGGGTTAACCTATACGACGGGTAATTTTCGGTATCCTTATTTTAATCATATTCCTCGTTAATGAGAGTAGGGGTGACGGAGAGGAACTTCGGCATGCGCAGACCGTGGAAAATAGGCGCGCTCCTGGTGGGGACAGCATTGTTCTGTGCCGCCACCATCACTTTATATATGAGCGATCGCGGGAGCTTTATCGCCAAGCTGTGGAAAGACTCCCAGTCGCGCAATATTTCGACCTGGGAGTTGCTGGCCCTGGCCTTCGGCTTCGACTCCGACCCCGATGTGCTCAAGCGCGCCCGGAACCAACCCGAAGTTGTGATGCCGGTCAAGGATTATGTGGAAAAGCGGGTAAGCCCCGCGCGAATAGAGACCGGCAAGCTCAAGATCACCGAATGGCAGGACGCCGTCGCCGGCATCGAGAAGAAATATGGCGTGCCGGCCAGGATGCTGGTGGCGATCTGGGGGATCGAGTCCAATTTCGGCAAGACGATGGGCGACAAGAACGTATTGGGCTCGCTCGCGACGCTGACCAAGGCCGGCTATCGCGCCGATTATTTCAATAAGGAGTTGCTCGCGGCGCTCGAGATCATGCGCGACGGCAAGATCGCGAAGGCGCAAATGGTCGGGTCCTGGGCGGGCGCCATGGGCCAGATCCAGTTCATGCCCTCGAGCTATCTGACCTATGCCGTCGATCACGATGGCGACGGCCGCAAGGACATCTGGAAGTCGATCCCCGATGCGCTGGCCTCGACCGCCAACTATCTCAAGGAAAGCGGTTGGCGGCCCGACACCGACTGGGGTTACGAGGTGAAGATCCCCGAGAAGTTCGATTTCGCCGCCGCCTGGAAGAAGAAGAGCGTGACGCTCGCCGACTGGGCCAAGATGGGGCTTCAGCGCGCCGATGGAAAGCCGTTCCCGCGTCCGAGCGAGAAGGCCCGTTTCTATCTGCCCGCGGGCGGCGCCGGGCCGGTCTTCCTGGTGCTCAAGAATTTCGACGTGATCAAGCGCTACAACAACGCCGACTCCTATGCGCTGGCCGTCGCACATCTCGCCGACCGCATCGCCGGCGGCGAGGATTTCATCAGCCCGTGGCCTGAGGATGTGGTGCCGCTGTCGCGCAGTGAGCGCAAGGAGCTCGAGGCGCTGATCGCCGAGAAGGTCCTGAAGCCCGGCAAGCCCGCCGGCAATGCGAGCCACGCCATCCGCCTCGCGATCATCAAATTCCAGAAGACGGAGGGGCTCCTGGCCGATGGCCATCCCTCCCGCGCTCTGCTCCAGCGCCTGCGCGACTGGAGCCCGGCTTCCTCGAGCTAATCGTCCCACCCAAACACCCTCATGCTGAGGTGCGACCCCGGCCTTGCGCCGGGGGAGCCTCGAAGCATGCTCCAGGCACAAAGGTCTTGCCGCTTGCCACCCTTCGAGGCCCGCCTCCGGCGGGCGCCTCAGGGTGAGGGTTGTGGGTCGAGCCACGCTTGTCCACAATCGCGGAACGGGGTACAGTATTTCAAACAGGGGGCGCGAGGACTGGACGGAATGCATCCTTCGGATAAACGGGCTTTGAAGCCCTTGCAGGAACCGGATGCCGGGGCTGGCGAGGAAGAGAATACGGGCTCCCGCAGTGTCAGGCGGGCGCTCGATATTCTCGAGCTCATCCTCAAGCACAACCAGCCGGTCACGGTGGCGCAGATCATCGCCGAATTGTCGATCCCGAAATCGACCGCTTATGAGCTGGTGCGCACTTTGTCGGACGGCGATTATCTCGAGCCTTCCGGCAAGGGCTCGGGTCTGTTCCTGGGCCGCAGGCTGTTCGAGCTCGGCATGGCCTATAAGAGCCATGTCGATCTCCTGCGCGACGGCAGCCGCATCGCCGAGGAATTGCGCGATGAGACCGGCGAGACGGTGCAGCTCTCGGTGCTCGAGAACAATCTCATGATGGTGCTGTTCAAGGAGGAAGGCATTCGCCCCTTGCGCATCATCAGCAATGTCGGCTCGCGGGTCCCGGTCAACTGGGCGGCGGCCGGACGCCTCCTCGTCTCCGATCTCGACGACAAGGGGCTCGCCAAGCTCTTGACCGACACGGTGCGCCAGTCGCCGACCGGCAAGGCCATTCTCGACGTCAAGAAGCTCATCGGCCAGATCCGCAAATTTCGCCGCCAGGGCTATGCCACCGAATTGAACGAGGCCAATGAGCATGCGGGCTGCGTCGCCGCCCCGGTGATCGACGGCTCTGGCCGCTGCATCGCCGCCTTGAGCATCGTCGCCCCCGAGCAGCGTCTCGCCAAATCCAATCGCGACCAGCTCATCGCCAGCGTCATTGCCGCCGCCGAGAAGCTGTCGCGCCGTCTCGTCTGATTTCCCTCACCCTTGTTCTAGTATCACGGAATCTCCATGAGCATCGAAGCGATCGACTTCTTCTATTTGTCCATGCCGCAAGTCACCGATGCCGGCGACGGCAGCCAGGATGCCCTGGTGGTGCGGGTCGCGGCCGACGGTCATATCGGCTGGGGCGAATGCGAGGCCTCGCCGCTGGTCTCGATCGCCGCCTATGTGACGCCCATGTCGCATGGCGCCTGCAAGCCGGTGCGCGACGTCGTGCTCGGCAGGAAGATCGACAGCGCCGATGACATTCAGCGCCTCGCGGCCGCGGTCGAGCTCGAATGCATGGATCTCTTGCAGGCGGCCCACACTTTCTCCGGCATCGAGATGGCGCTGTGGGACCTCCTCGGCCGCAAGCATCAGGCGCCCGTCTATGAGCTCCTGGGCTACACAAAAGCCTTTCCGAAACTGCCTTATGCCTCGCAGCTTTTCGGCGACACGCCGGAGGAGACGCGCCAGGGCTGCAAGTCGGCGCGCGACAAGGGCTTTCGCGCGGTCAAATGCGGCTGGGGTCCCTTCGGGCGCGGCTCACTGGCCGATGATCGCGACCATTTGCAGGCGGCGCGCGAGGGGCTGGGGCCGGAGGGCACCTTGCTCATCGATGCCGGGCAGATCTTCATCGAGGATGTCGAGGCCGCCGCGGCCCGCCTGCCTTTGCTCGCCGAGGTCGGCGCGACCTGGCTCGAGGAGCCGTTCCTGGGCGGCGCCTATGACGCCTATGCGGCACTCGCGGCGAAGAGCGGCAAGGTGCGCATCGCCGGCGGCGAGGCCTCGCATAATTTTCACATGGCGCGGCAGTTGATCGACTACGGCAAGGTCGCCTATGTGCAGATCGATTGCGGCCGCATCGGCGGCATCGGTCCGGCGAAGCGCGTGGCGGATTATGCGGCACCGCGCGGCGTGACCTATGTCAACCACACTTTCACCTCGCATCTGGCCCTGTGCGCCTCGCTTCAGCCCTATGCCGGGCTGAAGGACCATGTGATCTGCGAATATCCCTTCACGCCGAAATCGGTGGCCTGGGACATGACCGAGACGCATCTGACGCCCGATGCCCAAGGCGAGGTGTCGGTGCCGCAGGCGCCCGGCCTCGGCATCACCGTCGACACCAAAGGCATGGCGAAATATCTCGTCGATGTCGAGATCCAGGCCAAGGGCAAGCTGCTCTACCGCACGCCGAGGCTCTGAATCATTCCCTGGCTTGACCCTGTCCGTCCGCGCTGCTTAGACTATTCCGCAAAGTAAGCCGACTGTCCGAAATAGCGGACAGACAACAAGACCGGGCGGAAAGGGAGAGACATGACCAACACATCTGACGATCTGCGGGCGATGCTTGCATTGTCCCGTCAAAGCACGCTGTCGCGGCGCGGCCTGATGAAGGCTTCACTGGCCTTGGGCGCGGCCGCCTGGGCCGGCCTGCCGGCACGCGAGGCCAAAGCCTCGACCACCATGACCTGGATGGGCTGGCAAGGCTACGAGACGCCGATCAAGGCCGGCACGTTCCTGAAAGACAATGACATCGATTTCCAGCCGACCTTCATCGCTTCCAATGAGGAGATCATCACCAAGCTCCAGGCGGGCGGCATCGGCAAGACCGACATCATCACCATGTATTTCGGCTATCTGCCGCTGATGGCGGAAGGAGGCCTGCTCGAGCCCATCGATTCGGCGCAGATCCCGCTCTTCGGCGAGCTCATTCCGCAATTCACCAACAACGAAGCGATCCGCAAAGACGGCAAGCTCTATGGCGTGCCGTGGAACTGGGGCTCGCTTCCCTTGATGTATGACCCGGAAGCGGTGAAGACGCCGCCCGAAAGCTGGCAGGATCTGTTCAAGCCGGAATTCAAGGGCAAGGTGGCGATGGTCGATGACCCTTTGGGCAATCTCCTTATCTGGGGCACGGTCGTCACCGGCAAGCCGATGGGCACGCTCCTCACCCGCGAGGAGTTGGCCAAGGTCATCGACACGCTCATCGATCTCAAGAAGAACCAGGCCCGTGCCTTCTTCGCCTCCTATGGCGACATGGCGGACGCCTTCGCCCGCAACGAGGTGACGGCGAGCGCCATTGGCTGGGAAGCCGTCGCGGTGTGGGCCAAGGCCAAGGGCAAGGTGATCAAATACACCATCCCCAAGGAAGGCACCGGCATGTTCATGGACTGCCTGTGCATGCCGAAGGATGCACCGCATCCCGACCTCACCTACAAGATGATCAACCATGTCGTTTCGCCCGAGCCGCAGAAGATCTTCGCGACCGAGCAGAGCGCCGGCATCACCAATCTCAAGACGGTGCCCATGCTGCCTGCGGAGCTGGCCCAGTCCTACAACTATGCCGATCTCGACGGCTTCATGAAGAAGGCGCGACTGCAGCCCGTGCCGCCCAGCGAATATGACGGCAAGACGGCGAGCTATGGCGACTTCCTGCAGGAATATGCCCGGCTGCAAAAAGCCTGAGAAGAGATGCGTTGCGTCCCCTCACTCGTCATGGCCGCCCTTGAGGCGGCCATCCAGTCTATCAGCCAAACAGCCGTTGCATGGAAAGGCTGGATGGCCGGGTCAAGCCCGGCCATGACGAGTTGGGGAGGCTCCTCGAGCCTGGCGGATATGCCAGCGTGAGAGCATTGCCATCACGCTTGGCTGAGCCGGCAGCACGCTCGATGGGCGTCCTGCCGGCTCTCGCTTTATGGGTGGCACTGTTCGCCTTGCCTTTATGCTTCTTCTTCATCGTCAGCTTCTGGTCGGTGCGCGGCCTGGCGATGCGGCCAGATCTCACCTTGCAGAACTACTGGGCCACCTTGCGCGACTATGGCGATGTCCTCGTGAGCACACTCCTCATCGGCCTCATCACCGCTTTCGTGACCACGGCCATCGCCTGGTTCTTCGCTTTCGCCATCCGTTTCCGCGCCGGACGCTTCGGCAATGCGCTGCTGTTCATCACCCTCATCGCGCTCTTCGGCGGCTATCTGGTCAAGATCTATGCCTGGAAGAGCATCCTGGGGCGCGACGGCATCATCAATGCCGCCCTCCTCGCACTCGGTCTCATCGATGAACCGCTGACCGTCTTCATCTACAACGCCAACAGCGTCGTCATCACCCTCACCTATTTCCTGCTGCCTTTCGCGGTCCTGCCGATCTATGGCAGCATGCGCGCCATCCCGGAGGATTTCGTCGAGGCGGCGCGCGATCTGGGCGCCGGATCGATCCGCGCCGCGGCCGACATCGTCCTGCCGCTCAGCGAGAAAGGCTTGAGCGTCGCTTTCCTGATGGCTTTCCTGGTCTCGGTCGGCGATTACGTGACGCCGCGCTATGTCGGCGGCGGCGCCTCCATGATGGGCCATTTCATCGAGACGCAGTTTTCGTTCGGCTTCAACTGGCCGATGGGGAGCGCCATGTCCTTCACCCTGATGGCGGTTTCCCTCGTCATCTATCTGCTGCTCAGAGCCTTGTTCCGCCGGCTGGTGCTGCCATGAGGCCGAAGCTCGCGATGCAGGGCTGGCGCCTCTTCATCTTCCTGGTGATCACTTTTCTGGTAACGCCGCTCATCCTCGTGATCCTGTTCAGCTTCAACTCGTCGGCGCTGACCAGCCTTCCCCTTACCGGCTTCACCTTCGACTGGTATCGCCGCCTCTTCGCTAATGAGAGCTTTTGGCCGGCCTTGACCAACAGCCTCATCATCGGCTTCACCGTCGCGGTCCTGTCGGTCGCGGTGGGCACGCTCGCCGCTTTGGCGCTTGTGCGCTTCAAGCCGAAGGGGGCCGACCGGCTGATGGCCCTGCTCTCCGCCCCGATGATGATGCCCGCTCTCATCATCGGCATAGCGCTTCTGGTCTTTTTCAAGCGCCTCCTCGACGTCCCGCTCGGCCTGCCGACGGTCATTCTCGGCCATCTGGTGATCATCCAGCCTTTCGTCATCGCCATTCTCCACGCGCGGCTTGCGACATTCGACTGGTCGCTGGTCGAGAGCGCCCGCGACCTCGGCGCCTCGCCGCTCAGGGCCTTCGCCACCATCACCTTGCCGATCATCCAGCCGACCATCGTCGGTGCCGCGCTGATCGCGCTTTCCATCTCGCTCGACGATTTCGTCATCACCTTCCTTACCATCGGCGCCGGCAATACCTTGCCGACCATGGTCTGGGGCCTGGTGCGCACCTCGCTCGATCCCACCATCAACGCGCTCGCCACTTTGCTGCTTGTCCTCAGCATCGGATCGACCATAGTGGCTCTGTCGGTCAGCCGATATCGCGGGTGAGGAGATGATGATCTTCGACTATAGCGGGAAATCCGTGTTGGTGACGGGCGCGGGCCGGGGCTTGGGCTTTGCCATTGCGCAGGCCTTCCATGCCGCCGGCGCCACCGTCTTCCTCAATGACCGCACGGCCGAACAGGTCGATGCGGCAATCGCCAAGGCCGGTGGGGGCAAACACCTGATTCCGGCCCCGGCCGATCTCGCGACCGCGCAGGGCGCGGCTCTGGCCCTGGCGCCGGCGCTTCACCACGGCCGGCTCGACATCCTGGTCAACAATGCGGCGGTCAATATCGAGAAGCCCATCGAAGAGACCGACGATGCGCATTGGGACCTGCATCTCGCTGTCGTGCTGAAGGCCGCCTTCTTCACCACACGCACCGCCTTGCCTTTGCTCACGCAGTCGCAAGGCTCGGTCGTCAATATCGCCTCCGAGCTCGGCCTTCAAGCCATCGCCGACAATATCGCCTATGTTTCGGCGAAGCACGGCCTCATCGCCATGACGCGGTCCATGGCGCTCGAACTGGCGCCGCTCAACATCCGCCTCAATGCGCTCTGTCCCGGCACGATGGATACCGAGCTGATGCAGGACTGCGCCAAGGCGAGCGGTGATCCTGACGGTTATTATCGAAGGTTCCGGCAGTATCATCCGCTCGGACGGCTCGCCACGCCGCAGGAGATCGCGGCCTTCGTGCTCTGCCTCGCCTCGCCCGCAGCCGCCTTCATGACGGGGAGTGCCGTCGCGATCGATGGCGGCAGCTCGGCGGGGAGGATGTGATGGCACTCCTGTCCGGAAAGCGCGTCCTGGTGACGGGATCGACGCGCGGCATCGGCCGCGCCACCGCCGAGCTCTTCCTGGCGAAAGGGGCCGAGGTCATCCTGCATGGGAGGAACCGGAGCGATGTCGACCGCACGATCGAGGAGCTCGGTCACCGCGATCGGATCGCGGGCCTTACCGCCGATCTGGCGCGCCGCAGCGAGACGAAGCGCCTCGCCGCCGAGGCGGGCGAGATCGACATATTGGTGAACTGCGCCGGCATCTATATCGAGAAGTCCATAATAGATTCGGATGAGGCCTTCTTCGACCGCACCATCGAGATCAATTTGACGGCAGGCTTCCTGCTCAGCCGATCGCTGCTGCCTTCTCTGCGGCAAAGGCAGGGTGTCATCGTCAATGTCAGCTCCGATGCCGGCCTTGTGGGCTATGGCGGGAGCTCAGCCTATGCCGCCTCGAAAGGCGCCGTCATCGGCTTGACCAAGGCGCTCGCCGTGGAGCTCGCCCCCGATGTTCGGGCGCTCTGCATCTGCCCGGGGCCGGTCGCGACCGACATGATGGAGAATGCCGTCAAGGCCACGTCCGACCCCGAAGCGGCGCGCCGGCAATGGGCGAATTTTCCGTTGCTCGGCCGCGTCGCCCATCCAAGCGAGATCGCCGAGGCCATTGTCTTTGCGGCATCGCCCGCCGCGAGCTTCGCTACCGGCAGCATCATCACCATCGATGGCGGCACCACCGCCGGCAAACGAGTCTGAGAGGAAAAATGAACATGAGCGGTTCCGATTGGCAGATCTGTGCCCAAACGCACGACCGACTGGGCGAAAGCATCCTGTGGCATCCGGCCGAACAGGCGCTCTATTGGATCGATTTCTATGGGCCTTTCGTGCATCGGCGGAAACAGGCAACGGGTCCGGTCGAGACCTGGAAGATCGATGCCGGCAAGGCGATCGGATCCCTGGTCTTCGCCGACAAGGGCCGCCTCCTCCTGGCGCTCGACAACGGTCTCTATCTCTTCGATCCCGCGACCGGCAAGAGCACACCTTTTGCCGACCCCAAGCAGGGCCGCTCTGATCTCGGCTACAATGACGGCAAGATCGATCGCGCCGGGCGCTATTGGATCGGAACCTACGATGTCCCGGAAGTCTCGCCGAACGCCATCTTCTATCGCGTTGCCGCCGACGGGACCGCGGTGGTCGCCGATGACGGCTTCGTCGTCTGCAACGGTCCCAGTTTTTCGCCCGACAACCGCAAGCTCTATTTCAGCGATTCCTATGGCCGGCGCATCCTCTCCTATGACCTCGGCCAGGACGGGACGCTGTCGGGCAAGCGCACTTTCATTCAGTTTGGACCGGATGACGGCCTGCCCGATGGGCTGACCGTCGACAGCGCCGGCAACATCTGGTGCGCGCTCTATGCCGGAAGCAAGGTCGTATGCCTCGATCCGCAAGGGGCGATCAAGCTGACGTTGCCTTTGCCCGCTGCCCATGTCACCAGCCTGTGCTTTGGCGGGCCGGGGCTCAAGACGCTCTATGTCACGACAGGATGGGGCACAGGGACGATGGAAGAAACCAAGGAGCAGGATATTGGCGGCTCGGTCTTCATGCGGCCGGTCGATATTCCCGGCCTGCCGGAGCCGATCATCACCCTCTCTGCTTAGGTCTGCCGCGGCAAACTCGCTTGCCGTTCCGCGACCAGCTTGGTCAGCGCCAAAGTATGGGACCGCACATCCCCTGGTCTCACGCTGACTCGGGCAAGCCCTTCCGCCACGGCCGCCATCGCAGCGGCCTCGGCGACGCTCGCATGGGTGACAGGATCGAGCGGTGAAGGCAGGATATGCTCGGTGTCGTTCCCGCCGAGCCTGGCCAGCGTACGCGATGCGGCAAGGCACATGCCGATCGAGACGGATTTCGCCTTCGTATCGAGCGCCCCGCGCATGAGGCCGGGAAAGGCCAGCACATTGTTGCAGTGATTGGGAAAGTCGAACCGCCCGCTGGCCGCGATCACGGCGCCGGCGGCGCGCGCTCTGTCGGGCGCGATCTCGGGTTCGGGATTGGCGAGCGCAAAGACGATCGGATCCTTGGCCATCGAGCGGATCATTTCTTCATCGACGATGCCGCCAACCGAGAGGCCGATGAAGACGTCGGCACCCTTCAGCGCATCGGCAAGCCCGCCGGTCAGTCTCGAACGGTTGCTGCGCGCGGCGATCTCGCGCCAATGCTCATGCGCCAGCGGATCTCCGGCCTTCAATATGCCATTGCGGTCGACGGCCACGATATCGCCGACGCCCAGCGCCTGCAGCATGAAGATCGTCGCCGAGCCTGCCGCGCCCACGCCATTGACCACGACCCGGACATCGCCGGGTTTCCGCCCGGTGAGTTCGAGCGCCTTGATGAGACCGCCCAGCGCCACCGTCGCCGTTCCATATTGATCGTCGTGAATGACCGGGATCGACAGAATTTCATCGAGCGCGCGCAATATACGGAAGCAATGCGGCGCCGCGACATCTTCCATGTTGATGCCACCAAAACTCGGCTCGAGGGCCGCCACCACGTCGCAGAACTGCTCCGGGCTTTTGACATCGAGGCACAGCGGCATGCAGTCGATGCCGGCCAGCGCCTTGAACATCACCGCTTTGCCTTCCATCACCGGCATGCCGGCATGAGGACCGACATTGCCGAAGCCCAGCACCGCCGTTCCGTCGGTAACCAGCGCCACCATATTGTCCTTGGTTGTCTGCTGGCCGAGCTCTTCCGGATGCGCCAATAGCCGGCGCACCACATGGCCGACGCCCGGCGTATAGGCGACCGCCATGTCGGCCAGCGTCTCAGCGCCGACCTTGGGCAGGATCTCGATCTTGCCATGGCCGGAATAAACGTCGCGCCCGAATGCCAGCGCCTGCGCCTCGAATGTGGGAGGCGCGTCGGGCGATGCGTCATTCATGCGGCGACCAGCCGGTCGAGGGTGCGGAAGGCGGCATCCTCGTCCTCGCGCACCAGGATCTCATAGAGTGTGATCTGGCTGAGCTGCGACCACACATAATTCTTGAGCTGGTTGAACGGCTTGTCCGCCCGATCGCGCTCCTTGAGCTTGAGCCGGCTCGCCGCGAACTGGCGCAGCATCGGCTCGGTATAGAGATGCGCGGCACCCATCGTATAGGGCCAGTTCATGTCGGCGAGATGGGTGACCCATTGCTCGGCCGGCTGCGGCGCCAGCACCACCTCGCCGCCGCCCTTCCTTTCGAGCAGGCCGTAATCGACCGGATCGATATTGGCCAGCACGGCGGCCGCCTTGATGAAATGGGCGACGCGGTCGAGCCCGACCCAGTTCGTCACAACCTTGCGGCCGTCCATCGACGCATTGAGCGCGGAAAGCTGATGCGCTGCCGCCATGGCCATCACGATCCGGCTGTCGAAGCGGCGATGCATCAGCTCGGCCGTCACATAGATGCAGTGCGCATGCCAGGTGTCGTCATAGACGGTGCGCGGCTCTTCGAGCCAGGTGCCGTCCTGCTGCCATTGATAAAGCCAGACCTTCGGATATTCATGCACCAGGAGGCTTGCCACCGACACGTCGCGATTGATCGGCACGCCATAGACCTGGCGGTAGTTCTGCGTATAGGCATCGGCCATGCGGATATTGTAGGCGACCGTCAGCGCCAGACCGCCCGGATGCGCGTTGTAGAAATCATTATGGCTCGAGGGCGCGGTAAGATAGGTCTGCGGCGACATGTGCCCCCTGGGCCACACATGGTCGGGATCGTCCGCCGCATTGAAGAAGCCGAGCCTCACCATTTCCTTGAACAGCTTTCGCCGGTCGTCGTCGCTGGGATAGAGCTCAAGGAAGGTGATCTTGGGTCGCGTGATGCATTCGGTCATCAGCCGGCGATAGTCGGCGTCCTCGAGGCTCGCCGCGGTGCGCAGGAGCTCGTTATAGATGCCCGTGATCATCAGGGACGAGCGCGCCATGTCTTCAGGCGACATGGCGATCACCTCCTCCAGCCGCCGTTGCGGTGCCAGTTCCAGGTCGTCTGAAAATTTCGCATAGGCGAACTTTCCGGGCAGTCCGCCATGCTTGCCGCAAGCGCCTGTCACACACATGTGAATTCCTCCTTCTTCGCAAGATCGGTTTCGTCGCAATCGGTGGTGATGAACAATTTCGTGTCCTGGTCGAGGATGCGGCCGCTTTTCACCGTGAATCCAAACCAGGCCGGCCCTTCGCTCTCGACCGGATGATCGGTCGCGGTCCTGACCTTGATGAGTTGGTCACCCAGTTTCACATCCAGGATCTGGTGGCTGCCCAGGCGCTCGATCCACAAGACCTCGCCCGCAAAGGGTGTCTCGGGAGAGGGCCTGGATGCCGCCTGGATCTCTTCCGGCCTGACGCCAATGGCGGCATGCGCCGGCGGAGGCCCGGTCCTTGCAACAGCTGTCGTGAAGCCGGACCCGACCGCTTGCAGCGCGCCATTCTTCGCTTTCAGCTCGACAGCCAGGATATTCATGGGCGGCGAGCCGATGAAGCGCGCCACGAATTCGCTCGCCGGCCGGTGATAGACATCATCCGGCGTGCCCACTTGCTCGAACCGGCCATTATTCAGGACGCCAATGCGGTCCGACATCGACAAGGCCTCGATCTGGTCATGCGTCACATAGAGGATCGTCTGGCCGGTCTCGTGATGCAGCTTCTTGAATTCGAGGCGCAAGGCGATGCGGATGCGCGCATCGAGATTGGTGAGGGGTTCGTCGAGCATCAATAGATCGGCCGAATGGCTGATGGCCCGGCCGATGGCGACCCGTTGCTGTTCGCCGCCTGAGAAGGTGCGCGGCAACCGCGGCAGCAAATGATCGACCTTGAGCAGGGTGGCGACCTCATCGACACGCACCCTGACCGCTGCCTCCGCCACGCCGGCGACGCGCAAAGGGAAGGCGATATTCTCGAAGCCCGAGCGATCGGGGAACAGGGCGATATTCTGGAACAGCAGGCTCACTTTCCGATCCCGCGGCTGCAGTGCGCCGAGATCTCGACCCTTGAGCGTGATCGTGCCGCGATCCTGCCGCTCTATGCCGGCGATCGTCTTGAGGAGCGTCGACTTGCCGGCATTGGTCGGTCCGACAATGGTGAAGAACTCGCTTTTGCGCAAGCCGAGATCGATGCCGGACAAAGCCGTCACGCTGCCGGGATAGGTCTTGACGATGTCCTTGAGCACGAGCCAGTCCATCAGGCCGCCTCCGGCAGGACGACCTGGTCATTATCGCCGCGGATGAGATGGACCCTGGCCGCATTCACGCTCGCCCACAGCTGATCGCCCGGCGCGGCGAAGCCCGGCCGCATGATCGCGGCGGCAATCGCATCGCCATAATCGACATAGGCGACATGCTCGGCGCCAAGATTCTCGACAAAGCGCACGATGGTCCGGGCGGCGCCAGCACTCTTCTCGCGCGCGAGCTTGAGGTCGTGCGGCCGGATGCCGAGCAGATGCCGGCCTTGCGGTGCGTCGCTGACGCGCAAGGCGATCGCCTCATGCAGGGCCGTCGCCGCCCGACCCTGGGCCACTTGGCAGGGAACCAGGTTGATGGGCGGATCGCCGATGAACTCGGCGACGAAGCGCGTCCGGGGCCGGTGATAGATCTCATGCGGCGTGCCGATCTGCTCGATGACGCCTTGCCGCATCACGGCGATCCGGTCCGACATCGCCATGGCCTCGACCTGGTCATGGGTCACATAGAGCACGGTCTGGCCAAGGCTCTTCTGGATCTGCTTGAGCTCGCTGCGCAGCGAGGCGCGCAAACCCGCATCGAGATTGGACATGGGCTCATCGAGCAGCAGAAGGCGCGGCTCCGTCACCAGCACGCGGGCGATGGCGACACGCTGCATCTCGCTCATATTGAGGCTGGCGCCGCGGCGATCGAGCAGTGTGGTGAGATCGAGCTTGGCCGCGATATCGGCAATGCGCCGTCCGCGCTCGGCGCGGGCAACACCTTGCGCCTCGAGCCCGAAAGCCAGATTGCCCCTGACGGTCAGGCGGCTGAAGACCGCATAGTCCTGGAACACCATCCCGATCCGGCGGCGGCCAGGCGGCGTGTCATTGATCGGCTTGCCGTCGATGGCGATGGTCCCGGCGCTCGGCGTCTCGAAGCCCGCGATCATGGCGAGCGTCGTCGACTTGCCGCAGCCCGAGGCGCCGAGCAGCGACAGGAATTCCCCCGGCGCCAGCGTGAGGTCGAGGCCGCGCACCGCTTCGATGCCGTCATAGCTCTTCGTAAGCCCCTTGAGCGCGAGCCGCGGGGTCATCTTTTCACCGCGCCGAGTGTCAAGCCGCGCACCAGGTGCCTCTGGATGAGATAGCCGAAGCAAATCACCGGCAGGGTCGATATGGCGCCCATGGCGGCCTGCACGCCATAGAGCTTGCCGGAGGATGCCGAGACGTAATTGGCGACCTGCAGCGTGACGGTCACGATCTTGCCCGAGGTCAGCACCAGCGCGAAGAGGAACTCCGACCAGTTGAGGATGAAGATGAAAAGCGCCGTCGCCAGGATGCCGCCGCGGATCAAGGGCAGCGTGACCTTGATGAAGGCTTCCACCCGGCTCATGCCATGCACCATGGCGGCACCCTCGAGCTCGGCCGGCGCCTCCTCGATGAAGGAGCGGATCATCCAGATCGAGAAAGGCAGTGTGAAGGCGGTATAAGCGAGGATCATGCCGGCATAGGTATCGGCGAGCCGCAACATCGCGAAAAGCGCCACCATCGGGACGACCACAGCGATCGGCGGCATCATCCTGACGGTCAGGAACTGGAACGGATAGTTCTCGCCGCCCGTCCGGAAGCGCACGATCGAATAAGCGGCGAGCGTGCCGAAGGCGACCGACAGGAAGGTCGCCACCGTCGAGATGATGGCGCTGTCCTGGAACGCCTTCCAGGCGCTGCCCGAAACCTTGTAATCGAGCGAACCCGCTTGCGTGGCGGCGAAGTCGCGCGCCGCTTGCGGGAAGAAGACGATCCGGTAGTTCTGCAAGGTCGGCTGCTCGGTGAGCCAGACCGGCGGCCAGGCCGCCCATTCGTCATAGGGCTTGATCGAGGTCGTGAGCAGCCAATAGATCGGGAAGAAGGCGATGAGCATGCCGAGAATGACGGCGAAGCGCTTGAGGCCCGTTGCCAGCACGTTCCTTGCCATCTCAGCCATGCCTCTTCAGCGGCCGGGCCAGCACGAGGCAAAGCGAGATCACCAGCACCAGCACGATGAGCGCCGCCGCCGCGATATAGCCCATGCGGAAATAGACGAAGGCGCCGTTATACATGTACATCGAGATGGTCTCGGTGGCGCCGCCCGGCTGGCCGCGAGTCAGTATGTAGACCGGATCGAAGATCTTGAAGGTCTCGATCGCGCGGATCAGCACGGCGATGCCGATGACGGGGGTGAGCAGCGGCAGCATGATGCGCCGGAAGATGCGCGCCGGCGAGGCGCCGAGCGCCACCGCCGCCCTGATCTGGTTCTGCGGCAAGGCGATGAGGCCGGTGAGCACCATCAGGAACATCAAAGGCGTCCATTGCCAGATCTCGCACAGCACGATCGGCAGCATCGCCCATGTCGGATGCGACAGCCAGGAAAAGGTGAAGGGTTGGCCTGTCACGAGCGAGATCAGGTGATTGATGGGCCCGCGATCGTTGAACAGCATGAAGAAGGCATTGGCGGCATCGACGGGAATGATCATCATCGGCAGGATGATCACCGAGACGGCGAAGCGCTTCCACCACCAGTCCTCGAGAAACAATAAGGCAAGGCCGAGCGCCAGCGCCAGCTCGACGGTGATGCACAAGGCCACCACGCCCAGAGTGCGCAATACGGCATTGACGAAGCGCGCATCATACCAA
>Ga0187894_10003047_pt1 | contig 19197 bp, 18 predicted proteins | sample GBC1701081metaG_FD_136650 | JGI IMG/M metagenome (GOLD analysis project Ga0187894, IMG submission 136650) | White microbial mat communities from a lava cave in the Kipuka Kanohina Cave System on the Island of Hawaii, USA - GBC170108-1 metaG ...
GAGGGGAGCCGACGTGGTCTATGCAACGAAGACTCCGTGGGCTCCTCCTCCGGCCTTCGGCCACCTCCCCCACCTGCGGTGGGGGAGGGTCAAAACTAACGTCCGATGAACTTCGGCTTGCGCTTTTCCTCGAACGCCGCCAGCCCTTCCTTCATGTCGTGGCTGTGGGCGTGGACTTCGCTGGCCAGGATCTCCAGCCGCAGCGCCGTGACGCTGGGCTGCTGCAAGCCGTCGTCGACCAGTGCCTTCATGCGCTGCAGGACCAGCGGGCTCTTGGGCGCCAGCTTGGCGACCAGGCGCTCGACTGCCGGCACCAGATCGGCATCGTCGACTACCTCGTTGACCAAGCCGGCCGCCACCAGATCGGCGGCCGGCACGAACTCGCCGGTGTAGAGCAGGTATTTGGCGCGGGTCGGGCCGATCTTGCGCGGCAGGCGCACCGAGCTGCCGCCGCCGGGCAGCAGGCCGTAGTTGGCGTGCGCGTCACCGATCTTGGCCGAGCGGGCGGCGATCACCAGGTCGCAGCACAGCACCAGTTCCAGCCCGCCGGCCAGCGCCATGCCGTTCAGTGCCGCCACCACCGGCCGCGGGCAGGTCTCCAGCCGCTCCATCATCGCAAGGATGCTGTTGAGGAAGCCGCCCATCGCCCCTTCCCCGCCGACCTGGCCGCGCACGAACTTCAGGTCAGCACCGGCGCAGAAGGCACGGCCGGTACCGGTCAGCACCACGGCCTTCACCGCATTGTCGGCAGCGGCCTGTTCGAGCGCCGCGTTGATGCCAGCGACCACCTCAGGCGTGATGGCGTTCAAAGCGTCAGGGCGATTGAGCGTAATCCACATCGCCCCGCCGCGGATTTCAGAGAGGACGGCTCCCGCCATCGTGCGCTCCTTCAATGACAAGATTTGACTTTTGAGTAACTAGATTGTTTTATGAGTCATATCCTAGACCGTCTGGAAAGTCGCGCAAGGAGTATCCGGGATGACCCTGCCTCTCGACGGCATCAGGATCATAAGCCTCGCCGAACAGTATCCCGGCCCCTACGCCACGTTGCTGCTGGCCGACCTGGGCGCCGACGTGATCCTGGTCGAGCGTCCGGGCAGCGGCGATCCAGCGCGCCAGTTCCCAGCCTTCCATGCCGCGCTGAACCGCAACAAGCGCTCGGTGGCGCTGGATCTGAAGACGGACGCGGGACGACAGGCCCTGCGCGACCTCATCGGCAACGCCGATGTGCTGATGGAGGGCTTTCGCCCCGGGACCATGGACCGTCTGGGCTTCGGCTACGAGGCGATGTCGGCGCTGAACCCGCGGCTAGTCTATGTCTCGATCTCAGGCTTCGGGCAGACCGGGCCCTATCGCGACCGGCCGGCACACGACATCTCCTACCAGGCAGTCGCCGGCTTCCTGTTCCGCCAGGCCGAGACCGGCGCCACGGCAAACCCGGGCGACGTCGCCGTGGGCGACCTGTCGTCGGGCATGTTCGCCGCGCTGGGCACCTTGGCGGCGCTGTTCGAGCGCGCGCGCACCGGTCGCGGCAAGCAGGTCGACGTGTCGATGACCGACGGCCTGGTGTCCTGGATGTCGGTGATGATCGGCCCGGTGCTGAACGACGCGCCGATTGCCGATATCGGCGCCGAGCCAGCGTATGGTCTGTTCCGCTGCGCCGACGGCAAGCTGCTGTCACTCTCGATCGCGCATGAGGATTGGTTCTGGCGGCCCTTCTGCGCCCTGATCGGCATGGATGATGCCGCGGCGCTGACCCGCGGCGAGCGGGTCGCGCAGACGGCGACCCTTTCCAGGCGTATCGCCGACATCATGGCGACGCGCGAGCGCGGCGCCTGGGGCGCCGGACTCGATGCGGCCGGCATCCCGTGGGGGCCGGTGAACACGCTGGCCGAGACCGCGGCCGACCCTCACTTCCGCGCCCGCGGCATGTTCCACAACGTCGCCGCCGATGGCAGTGCCCCGCGCTGGCATGTTGCCCAGCCGCTGATGTTTTCCGGCGAGCGGCCTGGCCCGCGACGCGACGTGCCGCGATTGGGCGAGCATACCGAGGAAGTCCTGGCATCCCGCGCCGGGAAGAAGGCTTGAGGGAGGATAGGGTGGAAGACATCTACGTGGTCGGCGTCGGCATGACGCCGTTCGGGCGCATGCTCGACAGCGACACGAAGACGTTGTCGAAGAACGCCGTGGCAGCGGCGCTGGCCGATGCCGGCATCGACAAGCCGGCGGTCGAGGCCGCCTTCTTCGGCAATGCCTCGCAGGGCCACATGGAGCGCCAGCACATGATCCGTGGCGAGATCGCGCTGCGCTCGATGGGTATCGGCGGCATCCCGGTGGTGAACGTCGAGAACGCCTGTGCCAGCGGATCCACTGCCTTCAATCTCGCCGTCACGTTCCTCAAGGCGGGTGAAGGCGACGTGGCTCTGGCGCTCGGGGCCGAGAAGATGTTTTCCATCGACCGCAAGCTGATGTTCGCGTCCTTCGACAGCGCCTGGGACGTGAGCCGCGAGGGCGAGATCCGCGAGCGCCTGCTGAAGCTCGGCGAAGGTGTGGACGTGCCGGCCGGCACCACGTCGGACAAGCCCTACAGCGTGTTCATGGACGTCTACGCCGCCTTCTCCCGCCAACACATGAAGCGCTTCGGCACGACCCAGCGCCAGCTTGCCGCCGTCGCGGCCAAGAACCACAGGCACTCGGTCGAAAATCCGCTGTCGCAGTTCCGCGACGCCTACAGCGTCGAGGAGGTGCTCCAGGCGCCGCCCATCACCTACCCACTGACCTTGCCGATGTGCTCGCCGATCTCCGACGGCGCCGCGGCCGCCGTCGTCGCCACCAAGAGCGGATTGAAGAAGCTCGGTATCGAAGAACACCGCGCCATTCGCGTGCTAGCCTGTGTTGTACAAACTGGCAGCGACCGCGATCCATCGGAAGTCGAGAAGCACTGCACGGCGCTCGCCGCCCGGCGTGCCTACGCCAAGGCCGGCGTCGGCCCGGCCGACATCTCGGTCGCCGAGGTGCATGACGCCACGGCCATGGGCGAGGTCATCCAGATCGAGAATCTCGGCTTCTGCGCCTTCGGCGATGGCGGCGCGATTTCCGAGCGCGGTGAGACGACGATCGGCGGCCGCATCCCGGTCAATCCCTCCGGCGGCCTCGAATCGAAGGGCCATCCCGTCGGCGCCACGGGCATCGGCCAGATCCACGAGCTGGTGATGCAGCTGCGCGGCGAGGCCGGCGCCCGCCAGGTCGAAGGTGCGCGTCTCGCATTGGCCGAAAACGGCGGCGGCCTGCACGGCATCGAAGAAGCCGTGGCGTGCGTAACGATCCTGGGTCGATGACGATCTGACACACATCGCCTTCATAGTGAGCTTGTTGTCGAACCATGAAGGCGTTCGACAGTGGTGCGTGCTTCATGGTTCGACAAGCTCACCATGAAGCCCTCAGACTCCGAGGTTTTCGATGCAGTTGAAGAACAAGATCGCGGTCGTCACCGGCGCGGCGTCAGGGCTGGGTTTCGGATCGTGCCGGGCCTTGGCTGATGCGGGCGCCCGCATCGTTGGTTTCGACCGGGACGCTGCGCGACTCGCCGGTCTGCGCGAGGCGCTGGGTGATCGAGTGATGACCTGTGTCGTCGATGTTGCCGACGAAGGGAGCGTGAAGGCCGGCATCGACCACACCGTCGCGGCCTTCGGCGCCGTGCACGTTGCGGTCAACTGCGCCGGTGTCCCCGACTCGGCGAAGACGGTGTCGAAGGGCGAGCCTTTCCCGTTGGCGATCTGGAACAAGGTCATCGGCGTCAATCTGACCGGCACCTTCAACGTCATTCGCTTCGCGGCGCTGGCGATGATGGCCAATGCGCCTGACGCCGACACCGGCGAGCGCGGCGTGATCATCAACACCTCGTCGGGCGCCGCCTGGCAGGGTCAGGTCGGCCAGGCCGCCTACGCCGCCAGCAAGGCCGGCGTGATGGGGCTGACCTTGCCGGTGGCGCGCGATCTGGCCGAGCACGGCATCCGCGTGGTCTCGATCGCGCCCGGGCTGTTCGATACGGCGATGGTGGCCGGCCTGCCACCGAAGGTCTCGCAGTCCATCGTCGACCGCATGATCCTCTACCCCAACCGCATGGGCCGCCCCGACGAGTTCGCGGGGCTGGTGCGACACATCGCCGAGAACACGTACCTGAACGCGACGACCATCAGCGTCGACGCCGGCGCCCGCATGCAGGCGCGGTAGCACGGTGCTGTCATCCTGAGCGAAGCGAAGGATCTTTTATACCGTCGCATCGCACGGACGGCGTACACTGAGGCGCGGCACGCCATCGACAATCCCGTGCGATTGGACCGCTCAAAGGATCCTTCGCTTCGCTCAGGATGACAGCAAACACGCCTCTAAGACCCTCACCCTCCCTGTCCCGCCTGCGGAAGAGGGGATTCAGATGTGTTGCGCGCCGCGCGTGCGGTCTTGATCGCGCGGGCCGTCGATCAGCTTCGCGGTCGCCCGTTTGAGTACCTCGCGATAGCCGCGGCGCAGCTCCATCTTCGGACCGTAACCCTTGGCCAGCTGCAGGCGGTGTGCGGTGGGCAGGCGCCAGCACGGCACGAACAGGAACATGTGGTGTTCGAGGTGGTAGTTCACCCAGTAGGGCGCCACGAACAGCCGCTCGATCGGGTTGGCGTAGGTCGTGCGCGTGTTGCGCAGCGGATCATCGTTGTCGGGCACGACGGCGTGCTCGGCGATGTTACGGATGCGGCTCACCAGCTGGTACCAGGTCGCCAGCGGCAGCAGCCACAGCGCCGGATAGAGCCACCAGTAGCCGGCCAGCGCCAGGCCGGCGAGGAGCACGGCGTTGGTGATGAAGAAATCGCGCTCGCCGCACACCAGGCTGGCGAGCCGGACCAACAATGGCTGCGTGCGCGGTCCTATCGCCCGGCGGATCTGCTCGCCGCGCCGCTGGTAGGCGGTCTGGCCAGCCAGATCGCGCACGATCTTGCGCCGCAGGCTGGCACGCGTGATGGGAAACGGCGCCGACAGGCCAAGGTCGGGATCGTCGGCCTGCTGCGTGCGGCGGTGATGCGTCAAGTGGTACGGCCGATAGAGCGCCATGCTGGCACCGACCGGTGCGCCGCATAGCCAGACACCGGCCCAGTCGTTGAGGCGGCGGTTGTCGAACAGCAGCCCGTGCGCGGCGTCGTGCATCAGGATCGCCATCCCGAGCTGGCGCGTGCCGATTACCATCACCGCCGGCACGAACGTGAGCGGATTGGGCCACCAGACGAACAGTGCCATGGCCCCGAAGATCAGTCCCCAGGCATGCAGAACGAGCAGCGCGCCCACGAGGTCCGATTTGCCGCGCAACACGCGTATTTCGTCGGCGGTCAGGTAGTCGGTTGGCTTGGCGAGCATGGTGCCTTTAACGTGAGCGCACGGCTTGAGTCTGTCAACGCGTCCGGCGCGGCGCTATGCTACACGCCATGATCCAACGCACCATCCGCACCGATGTCCTGGACATCGCCTATGAGGAGCATGGCCCGCCCGACGGCGCCCCGGTGATCCTGCTGCACGGCTTTCCCTATGACGTGCGTGCCTACGACGACGTCGCGCCGCCGTTGGCGGCCGACGGCAGGCGCGTGCTGGTGCCCTGGCTGCGCGGCTATGGCGCCACGCGGTTTCTGTCTGCCGATACGCCGCGGTCGGGCCAGCAGGCCGCGTTAGGCCACGACCTGCTGCGTTTCATGGACGCGCTCGACATCAAGAGCGCCGTGCTGGCGGGCTACGACTGGGGCGGCCGCGCCGCCTGTATCGTGGCAGCGCTGTGGCCCGAGCGCGCGCATGGCCTGCTGAGCTGCACCGGCTACAACATCCAGAATATCGCGGCGTCGTCTGCGCCGGCACCGGCCGAGCATGAACATCGCTACTGGTACCAGTATTATTTCCACACCGAACGCGGCCGCGCCGGCCTGACCCAAAACCGGCGCGACATCTGCCGGCTGTTGTGGCGCCTGTGGTCGCCGGAATGGCGCTTCGACGAGGCGACGTTCGAGAAGAGCGCCGCATCGTTCGATAATCCCGATTTCGTTGACGTCGTGATCCAATCCTATCGCCACCGCTACGGCTACGCGCCGGGCGATCCGGCGCTGGACGACATCGAGGCGCGGCTGGCGCGACAGCCGACGATTGGCGTGCCGACCATCGTGCTGCACGGCGGCCACGATGGCGTCGGACCGGCCGAGCAGTCGGAGCCCCACGCCAAGTACTTCACCGGCCCCTACCAGCGCCGCGTCCTGCCGCGCATCGGCCACAACGTGCCCCAGGAGGCACCGGCAGCGTTCGTGGTGTCGCTGCGGGAATTGCAGGACGGGGGGTGACCCGCCTTCCAACGAAGTTGGGGAGGTGCCCCGAAGGGGCGGAGGGAGCCAACGTGGTCTTGTAACTTAGACCACGTCGGCTCCCCATCCGGCCTTCGGCCACCTTCCTCACTTCGTGGGGAAGGAAATTACTCCAGCGTTTCCAGCAAGCGGGCGCAGAGGTAGGTGCGCGGCATCAGCGAGGAGTAGTAGATCTGCTCGTAGGCGGCATGCGCGCCCTTGCCGTCGGCGCCCAGGCCATCGAGCGTGGGAATGCCGAGCGCGGCGGTGAAGTTGCCGTCGCTGCCGCCGCCGGTGAGCGGCACGTCCTTCAGTTCCTTGCCGATCTCGCGGTAGATCGCCTGTGCCTTGTCGAACAAGGCAGCGATGCCGGCATCCTTGCGGTAGGGTGGCCGGTTCATGCCGCCCTCGACCGCGACCTCGACGTCCTCGCCGATCGCCTTCAGGCCCAGGATGGTCGCGGTCATCTCGTCGGCCAGGGCGGCATCGGGCACGCGCAAGTCGATCTCGGCGGTGGCTTCGGCCGGCACGACGTTCACGCCGGTGCCACCCTGCACCAGGCCGACATTGACGGTGATGCCGCGGCCATAGTCCGTCATCGCCTCGATGCGCACGATCTGGCGCGCCATCTCGAGAATGGCGCTGCGGCCATCCTCGTGCTTGGCGCCAGCGTGCGCCGCCTTGCCCTTGACCGTCAGCACGAAACGGCCGACGCCCTTGCGGGACGTCACGACGCGATCGCCGTCACGGCCCGGCTCCATCACCAGGCAATATTTGTGGCCCTTGGCGGCGCTCTCGATGCGCTCGCGCGAGGTCGGGCTGCCGACCTCCTCCTCGGGGATGAACAGGAACGTTACTGGCAGCTTGCTCTTCTTGCCCTGCCGGACCAGGTGGCGCAGCGCGTAGTAGGCGATGTAGCCGCCGGCCTTCATGTCGTATATGCCGGGACCGAAGACGCTGTCGCCCTCGCGACGGATCTTCAGCTCTTTGCCGATGGTGCCGATCGGATGGACCGTGTCCAGATGCGCCAGCACGAGGATGCCGGGCTCCTCGCCACCCCAGGGCGTGCGGCATTCCAGGATGTCGCCGAAGCCGTCGCGGCCGGGCGTGCGGTCCACCTTCAGGCCGAGATCCCGGAACTGGCCTTCGACTTTGCTGACAACGCCATTCACGGCCGACGCATCATGCGTCGGGCTTTCGATCGACACCCATTCCAGGATGCCGTCGAGCACCTCGTCGGCGTCGATCTTGGGTTCATTCTTCAGCGGTGCTGTGGACATGTCTGGCTTCCGCAAGCTGACAAAGGAACTATCGTCCCCGAACATAGAACGGGGGCGACAGAAGTACGGCTCGCCCGCTGATGCGTCAAATGCTAGCGGCGCTTGGCTGCCGGCCGCGGTGTGCGGGGTTCACTCTCGTAACCAAGTTGTCGCGAGACACCGGCTGCCGCCTCGACCAGCGCCTGTACGGACGAATCGCGATCCGGGCCGGCAATGCCCACGACGGCGACCAATTCGCCCTGGGAATCGAAGATCGGCGCGCCGGCGCCACGCACGTCCTTGACGAAGTGGCCTTTCAACCAGGCGAAGCCCTTGGCGCGAACGTCGGCCCGCACCTCTTCGATCGCCTTGCGGGTTTGCGGCGAGGCGAGCGCCTCGGCGCCCAGCTCGCGGCCCAGTTGCGCGCGCGTGTTCTCGGGCGGCAAGTAGGTGAGAAACACGCGCCCGGTCGCCGAGGTGAAGAGCGGAAAGATGGTGCCCAGGCCCAGTGACGTGACGCCGATCCCGCCACCGCGAAACCAGCGCACGATGGTCGGGCCCTGGTCGCCCCACACCGCCAGCGTGCCGCCCTCGTGGATACTGGCAACAAGCTCCTTGAGCGCCACGGCGGCGAGCTCGACGGCGTCGACGCGACCGAGCGCCGACAGGCCTATGCGCAGTGCGCGCGAGCCGAGATCATAGTGACCGGTTTCGGCATCCTGCACGGCAATGCCGCAGCGTGTAAGACTGACCAGATAGCGGCGTGCCTGGCTGAGCGACAGTCCGGCACCGCGGGCCACGTCACCCAATGTCAGAGGCCCATCGGCATCGACCAGCACGTCGAGCACGGAGAAGCCGGTCTCGACGGACTGGATGCCCTGCACGTCATTGGCAGGTTGAAGCGCGACAACGCCGCCACGTTTGCGCTTGTCGCGCGCTGCCGCCGTATTCTTGCCGCCAGCCGCCTCTGCCGTCACGTCGATCCTGCTTCAAAGACGATGAGATTGCCGAGCCCGACGTCGGGTCCGACACACACCGCCGCGCCGAGAGATCGTTGTTCCACGTGTCCCTGGGCAAGACAAGCCGCCAGCCGCTCGAGCGATGCGACCTCGATCACGTAGCCGACATAGCGCGCCCCCTGATCGGGGGCCGATGCATCCAGGCCATAGCGTTGATGCAGCGCCGCCGGGGTCATGAGGACGAGATCGACCGCACCCGGCGATACGCGCGCGATATCCGTGCTGCCAGAGGCGGGGCGACCGAAGACCCCGGCGAAGGTGGCTGCGATACGCTGTGGCTCGGCAGCGACCGCCAGGACCGAGCGCAGGCAGCGCGCGCTGTTGGCATGCTCCAGCCAGTCAGCGCGCAGATAGAGCTCGAGGTTGAAATAGCGACAGCAGTTGAAGACCAGCGGCGCGTCGATCGGCAGCAACACGTCGAACTCAGGGAAGACCGACTCGCCCGGACCGATCGGCCATTCGCGCTTCACATGGGCGGGTGGATCGACCGCGAAACCCTGGGCCACGAACGCGGCTTGCGCCGCATGTGCATCGGCCGCCGACAGCACCATCGACTTGATGCCCGCGTTGCCCGCGAGCGTACGCGCCATCACTGCCGGGAGCCGGGCACGGTCATGCGCGGCCATCAGCTCGATATAGTTGCCGGCACCCGGAACGCCCGGGTGCATCAGCACGAGGTGGTTGGAGATCCCCATGGTCTCGATCCGGCTGATCGGCGACAGGGTGAAACCCATGCGCCGGAACAGTGCGGCGGCCTCGTCAAGGTCGCGCACATAGGTCAGCAGGTGATCAATTTCGATGACCGGTTGGGTCGACATGATCGGAACTCACCATCAGATTGCAAATCTCATCGACATGAAGCGCTACGCAATCGAGCAGCGGCACGGACGCGGTGGCCAGCGGCAATAGCAGCGGCAGTTCGGTGCATGCCAGCACGACCGCCTCGGCGCCGCGCCGCGCCAGCGTGCGGATGGCGGTATCCAGCTGGGCGCGCCCCTCGGCGGTGACGTCGCCGACCGTCAAGGCACCCTGGATGAGCTCGTCGAGCGCACCCTGCTCGTCCTTGTCCAGTCGCAGGAGTGTGCGGCCGCCGCGCACCAGATGGTGGTCGGCGAAGCCCACGGCGCAGGTCGTCGCCGTCCCGAGGATGCCGGCACAATCCACATCAAGGCGATCGAGCATTCGCGCCGCACCATCCAGCACGTGCGGTACGGGGCGGCCGGCGGCGTTCAAGACGGCGTCGTGAAAGCGATGGGCGGTGACCGCGGTCAGTACGACGAGATCGCAGCCGCCCGCCGTCAGGTCGCGCGCCGCCTGCGTCAGCTGGTCTTCGACCTCGTTCCACCGTCCGGCGGATGCCGGCCCGATCAGGTCGGAATAGTCCAGGTTCCAGACCATGCCGCGAAAACTGTGATGCGGCCCGAGCCGCTCTTCCACCGCCTGGTTGAGGCGGCGGTAGTAGAGTTCGGTCGATCGCCAGCTCATGCCGCCGATCAGACCGGGACGACGCTGCTGTCGCAGCGCCGATGTTGCTGTGTCTGTCATGTGCCGACAATCGACCGGGACCGGCCGGTGATCAACGGCAACGCCAAGGTCACCAGCACGAAGGCACCGGTGAGGAATTTCAGATCTGACGGGTTGAGGCCGGTCGCCAGCCCCAGCGAGACGAGCTGGTAGTAGATCACCGAGCCGACCACGGGCGCCGCGAGCTGGCGCGTGATGGTCGATCGCCCGACGATCGCCTCGCCGATGATGAGCGCGGCAAGCCCGTTGACCAGGACGCCGAAGCCCATCGTGACGTCGGCGTAGCCCTGGGTCTGCACCACCAGCGCACCGGCGAGCGCCGCCAGCGCATTGGCCAGGCCAAAGCCGATGATCACGTACCGCCGCCGGCTCACGCCCAATGCCGGTGCCAACCGGGCATTCGCCCCGACACAGCACAGCGTGAGGCCGATTTCCGTGCGGTAGAATGCGATCAGCCCGATGAGCACGGCGCAGACAAGCGCGCCCAGCAGCGCCATCTGCAGGCGGATATCGAGCAGGATCGCTGGCGACAGCGCATCGAACAGCGACAGCTCGGCCGGCACCGCCTTGTTGGGCATCGCCATGACCCGCAGGTTGATGCTCCATCCCATGGTGGCGACCAGGATGCCCGCCAGCAGCGAGGGCACCTGGAAATAGAGGTGGATCAGCGCCGTCATCATGCCCGCCGCCGCGCCGGCCAGGATGGCGATGGCTGTGCCGCTCCATGGGTCCAGGCCCGCCGTCAACAGCGCCGCCGCCACGCAACCGCCCAGCGGCAGGCTGCCCTCGACCGTTAGGTCGGGCAGCGCCAGGGTGCGAAACGGGATCATGATCGCCAATGCCACGAAGGCGTAGATCAGGCTCTGCACCAGGGTGATCGGCACCAGGTTGATGAAGGTATCGATCATGCCGGTCTCGCCTGTTGCAGGACGATGCGATCGTCCCGGATTCGGAAGCGCTCGACGAGATCACCAACGCCCAGACCGGTTTTCTCGGCGCTGCCGATGTCGGCAACGACGCGGCCGGCATCCATCATGACGATGCGTGAGGCGAAGCGTAGCGCATGCTCCATGTTATGGGTGACCATCAGCGTCGTGAGTCCGGCCTTGGCCACGATCCCGACCGTGGCCTCCATCACCAGCTCCGACGTGCGCGGATCGAGCGCCGCGGTGTGCTCGTCCAGCAGCAACAGCTTGGGCGGCGTCAATGTCGCCATGGCCAGTGCCAACGCCTGGCGCTGGCCGCCCGACAATGTGCTGACGACAGTGCCCAGCCGCTGTTCCAGCCCGAGACGAAGGCCACTCAGCGACTCGCGGAACTGCGCGCGGCGCGCCGCCGTGAGGGCAGGCCGCAGACCGCGTCCCTGCGCGCGCATCAAGGCCAGGGTGAGGTTTTCTTCCACTGTCAGCGATGCCGCGGTGCCCAGCATCGGGTCCTGGAAGATCCGCGCCACCCAGGCGGCACGCACGTGCTCGGGCATGCGCGTCACGTCGGTGCCGTCGATGACAATGGTGCCGTCGTCGCAGAGGTAGGTGCCGGCCAGCAGATTGAGCAGCGTGCTCTTGCCCGCGCCATTGCCGCCGATCACGGCAACAAACTCGCCCGTCGCCACCGCCAGGTCGACACCGGCCGTGGCGACCAGCGCCGACGCGGTGCCGCGGTTGAAAACCTTACGCAACCCTGAAGCCGTGATCATGGCGGCGTCAGTTGACCAGGCAGTTGCAGGCGGCCAACGCTGCCGGCAGCTTCAGGCCCAGCGCCTCGAGCTTGCGACTGTTGATGATCGGCTTGTGCTCGTCGGCCTTGGCGCGATAGGGCGGCACGCTTGCGGCATCGGCGCCCTTCAGGATGCGGCCGGCAATCCGCCCCGCCGCCAGGCCCGATTGACCGAACGACACGGCAAAGGCTGCCAGCGCGTAATTCTGCTGCACTGCCTGCGGGATCGACGTGATCACCGGCAGCCGCGCGCGGTCAGCGGTGGCGGCGATCGCCGCCATGCCCTGCTGGATGCGGCCGGAGGCTACTGTGAACAGGGCATCGACGCGGCCGACCGCCGACTGCACCCGCTGCGGCAATTCGTTGGGATTGTCGACGCCGACCGCGACGACGGTGACGCCCGCTTTGGCCGCCGCCGCTTCGAGGCCATCGAGCGCCGCCTTCGAGCTGTCGTCGCCCGTATCGAACAACACGCCCAAACGGCGCAGTCCCGGCAACAGCGTCTTGAAGAAATCCAGCACCGCCGGATAGTCGAGTGCGACCGACGATGCCGTCATCAGCTTGTCGCCTGCTGTCCACGACGGCACCAGCTTGGCGTGCACCGGATCGGCAATCGGAAAGGCAACGACGGGGAACGTGCGGGCGCGCAACTGCTGGCGCGCCGCCGCCGACACCGGCGTTGCCACCGTCGCCATCAGGTCGGGCTGCGCGCCGGCCAGCCGCGTCAGCATCTGGGGGATCAGCGCCGCATCGAAGTTCACGTTGGTCTCGTCGAAGACGACGGTACCGCCGCTGAAACCTTCCTCCGACAAGCCTTTCTTGAAGCCGTCGATCGACTCGTTGAGCGTCGGATGCGGTCCCCAGCCCGCGATCGCAACGCGCTTGGTCTGCGCCAGTACCGCCGGCGCGACTGCCAGCGAAAGGGCGAGCGCCGCTGCAATGACCCTGATCATCAGTTCCCCCGTCGAACCGTCATCTTGCATAATCTGCAATCAAACTCCATTATATGCAAGACCTCGAATCGGAGAGCTGCGGATGAAAGCCGTCTATTTCGACACGCACGGTGATCTGTCGGTGCTGCGTTACGGCGACATGCCGATGCCCGAACCCGCGGCCGGCTGGGTCAGGATCAAGGTCGCGAGTTGCGGCCTGAACTACCTCGACATCTTTTCGCGACGGGGCATGCCCGGCATCAAGGTCGAGCTGCCCGGCATCACCGGCGGCGACTGCGCCGGCGTGATCGACAAGCTGGGCGATGGTGTCGAGGGCTGGCGGGTCGGCGACCGAGTCCTGCCGATACCGCACCATGTCGATTGGAACGGCGGCCGCTTCGAGCTGCTGGGCGAGACGCGCCGCGGCGCCCTGGCGCAGTATTGCACGGTGCGCGCCAGCCAGCTGATGCGCATCCGCGACGGTGTCAGCGACGACAAGGCCGCGGCCCTGCCCTGTGCCTATGGCACCGCGCACCGCATGCTGCACACGCGCGGCCGGATCCAGGCCGGCGAATCGGTGCTGGTGCTGGGCGCGTCCGGCGGCGTCGGCACGGCCTGCGTGCTGCTGGCCAAGCGCACCGGCTGCACGGTGATCGCCGCTGCCGGCAGTGACGAGAAATGCAGCAAGCTGCGCGCGATCGGCGCCGACGACACGATCAACTACACGACGACCAAGATCGACGCCTACATCCGCGACACGACCGGTTCGCTGCTGCGCGGCGGCGGCGTCGACGTCGTGATCAATTTCACGGCCGGTGACACCTGGACGCCCTCGATCCGCTGCGTGAAGCGCTTCGGCCGGCTGCTCTGTTGCGGCGGCACCGGCGGTTACGCGGCGTCGACCGACATCCCCTACCTCTTCACCTCCGAAATGAGCATCATCGGATCGACCGGCTGGACGCGCGAGGACCAGCAGGCCTGCCTCGACCTGGTCGCGCGCGGCGACCTCGATCCACCGATCGATCGCGTCGTGCCGCTGTCGGAGGGAATCGCGGCGGTTCGCGCACTGGAGGAGCGCGGCGTGTTCGGCAAGGTCATCGTCAAGCCGTGACCGGGCAGAAAGATATGGACGCTACAGCTCCCTTCAGGAAGGCCGCCGACATCGCCGCGTTTGCGGCGACGCCGTTGCAGGATCGTCTCGACGGCCGCGACCTTGTCGCCATGGTCCTGGGCAGCGTCGCCAGGGCACCCGCAGCGCCTGCGATTGAGTACCTGGCATCAGGCGTGGCGGGCGGTGATGGTGTCACCGTTTCGCGCCAGGCGCTGAGTGACGGAGCCGCCGCCATAGCCGCCGACCTTCGCCGCCTGGGCGTCGGCCATGGCGATGTTGTCGCCTCGCTGCTACCGAACGGGCCCGGCACGGTAGCGGCGGCGCTGGCGACCTTGGCGGTGGCCACGCTGGCGCCGATCAATATCTATCTCGAAGCTTCGCAGATCGGCGCCTTGATCAACGAATGCGGGGCCAAGTTGATCCTGATGCCGCGCGATCCGCCGCCTGCCATCGCCGGCGTGTTCGCCGCCATTCGCGAGCACCTGCCCGCCGGAACGACGTGCCTCGATATCGACACGGCGACGGTGCCTGTCGCGAACGCGTCGGCACCGCCGCTGACCGCCCGCGCACATCACGATCGCGTCGGCCTCTTTCACACCGGCGGCACGACCGGGCTGCCGAAATTCGTACCGCTGAGCGCACGCAACATCGCGGCCGGCGCGCTGATCTCGGGCTTTGGTTATGGATACGGCGTCGGCGACCGCGTGATCTGCGGCATGCCGATGTTCCATGTCGGCGGGCTGCTGGCCTGCACGCTCTACCCCCTGGCCGCCGGCGCCACGGTGATCATGCTCGGGCCACTGGGCTATCGCGGCCCAGGCGTCGTCGCTTCATTGAAGACGACCATCGTGGCTTGCGATGCCAGTGTGGTCGTCGGCCCGCCCACAGTGATGGCGCAACTGGCGGCCGACCCGCCCGAACGTGGCACGGCGCAACACTTGCGGCTGATCATCAACGGCGCTGCCGCCCTGCCCCGCGCGCTCGGCACGCGGTTGAGCGATGCCACCGGCGTGCCCGTAGTCGAGCCCTGGGGCCTGACGGAGGCGACGCTGGCCGTGACCAGCGGGCCGCGCGACGGCGCCGGCAAGCGCGGCTCCGTCGGCCTGGCGTTACCCTATTGCGCTGTAAAAGCGGTGCGCACGGATGCCGCCGGCACGGCGCTGGGCGACTGCGCCAACGACGAGATCGGCGTGCTCGCCATCCACGGACCGATGGTGTTCGAGGGCTATCTCGGGCGCCCAGCGGATCAACAGCCGTTCTTTCCGGACGGCTGGCTCGACACCGGCGATCTCGGCCGCGTCGATACCGATGGCTTCGTCTGGGTCACCGGTCGTGCCAAGGAGCTGATCAAGCGCGGCGGACACGGCATCGACCCCGGCATGATCGAGGATGCGCTGATGGCGCACGACGCAGTGGCGCTGGCAGCGGCTGTCGGCCGACCCGATGCCTATGCCGGTGAAATCCCGGTCGCCTACGTGCAATGCCATCCCGGCGCGGTGGTCGACGCTGCCGAGCTGATCGCCTTCGCACAGGCGCGCATTCCCGAGCGTGCCGCCGTACCCAAGGAGATCATGGTGCTGCCGGCGCTGCCGGTGACTGCTGTCGGCAAAGTGCACAAGCAGGCGCTGAAGCTCGATCTGACTCGCCGCGTCACCGAAGCCTGCGCGCGCGATATCGTCGGACCAGACACGACTTTACGTGTCGATGCCGCTGCGCACCCGCTGCACGGCATCGCTGTCTGCCTGCAGGTACCACAAGCGCGCGTGGCGGCGGTGCGCCAGGCACTCGCCGCCTTTACGTTCCACGCCGAGGTGGAAGCGATCGAGGAGTAGACCGGGTCACGTCCCATTCCCCTCCACCTCTGCGGGGCACCTCCCCAGCGAAGCTGGGGAGGTAAAAAAATCAGATCGGATCCCAGGTGAAGTACTCGGGCGAGCGATCGAGGCTGATGAAATGCGGCTTCATCGCTGGAATCGCCGTCTCGGCGATGCTCCGCGGTGTCCAACCCTCGGACATGTGCACCGAGCGCACCGGGCGATTGGCGCTGAACAGCATGATCTCGTTCATGCGCACGCCGAAAATCTGCGAGGTCACGCCCTCGGCCGCGTCCGACAGCAGGAACGCTGCCATCGGCGCGATCTTGGCCGGCGTCATGCGCTTGGATCGCTCCACGCGGGCCTTCTGCTGCGGTGTATCGGCGGGAATGGTGCCGATCATGCGTGTCCAGGCGAATGGCGAGATGCAGTTGGACCGCACATTGAACGCCTTCATGTCGAGCGCGATCGACCGCGACAGGCCGATGATGCCCATCTTGGCCGCCGAATAGTTGGCCTGCCCGAAATTGCCAACCAGGCCCGACGTCGACGTGAAGTGCACGAAGGCGCCCGACTTCTGCTCCTTGAAATAATTCGCCGCGGCGCGCGAGGTGTTGAAGGCACCGTTGAGGTGCACGTCGATCACCTGCTTCCAGTCGAGATGGCTCATGCGATGGAAGATGCGGTCGCGCAGGATGCCGGCATTGTTGATGACGCCGTCGATCCTGCCGAAATTCTCGACCGCCTGCTTGATCATCGCCTCGGCCGCCGCCGGATCGGAGACACTGCCGTAGTTCGGGATGGCGATGCCGCCCGCGGCTTTGATCTCATCGCAGACCTTTGCCGCCGGCGTCTGGCTGCCCTGGCCTTCACCGTCGACCGCGCCGCCGAGATCGTTGACCACGACCTTGGCTCCCTCCTGGGCACACAGGAGTGCCATCTCGCGGCCGATGCCACCGCCGGCGCCGGTCACCAGCACCACCTTGTCCTTCAGCATACCCGCCATATCAGTCCTCCCTGCGGCAAGCGGTGGATGTCCCTGGCGTTCTAGCCCAGGGCCATGACGGGGCGCATTGTCTTTTCGGCATAGGGCTCCGCTGACAGTGGGCTGCTAGATCGCGCGGCGCGAAACGCGGCGCAACATCCAGGCGCTGATCGCACCGCTGGCCGCAAACGGCAGCAGCCCGATGACCAACGGCATCGGCACGCCGCAGGCGACCGTACGGCAACCGACCCATTCGCCGACCTGCGGAATGCCCGCAACGTGCCCCATCCAGCCGGTCAGCACGGCGACGACAACGGTGCCCAGTGCGCCGATCCCCATCTGCGCCAAGCCGAACAGCGACGAGGCCGTGCCCGCCAGGCGCGGGTGCAGTCCGACGGCACCGGCGCTGGCGGTCGGCACGATCATGCCCGAGCCGAACGACAGCAGCGCATGCGGCACGACGATCGACCACCAGGCCAGCGTGTTGAAATAAGCCGGCACGGCCATGACCGTGAGCGCCAGCAGATGACAACAGGTCGCGCCCTGCAGGATGCGCGGCGGCGCCACGCGGCCGATCATCATCTGGTTGCAGATGCCGCCTGACGTGAAACCGCTGACCGACACCAGCACCAGCAGACCGAACTCGCGTGGCGTGAAACCGAGGCTGTCCTGCAGGATGAACGGCGTGCCGGCGATCATGCCGAAGTTGAGCGCGAACGAAAAACCCATGGTCAGCACGTAGCCGCGGAATATCGGGTCGCGCAGCATCTCGCCACTGCCGCGCAGCAGAGACGTCGCATCGATGTTGGCGCTGCGGTGGCGATTGGTTTCCGGCAAGGCGAGTGCCGTAACCACAAACAGGATCGAGGAGAAAGCCGCCAGCACCCAGAACGTGGCGCTCCAGCCGAATCGCTCGCCAAGATAGCCGCCGATGCTGGGCGCAATCGCCGGCGAGATGTTCAGCGCTAGCGAGATCCAGCCCATGACTCGGGGCATGTCGCGGGCCTCGTAGGCGTCGCGGGCCAGCGCGCGGCCGATCACGACGCCGGCGCAGGCACCGACACCCTGGAAGAAGCGCTGGGTGATCAGGCTGGTGATGCTCTGGGCATAAATGCAGCCGATCGTGGTCGCGGTGAAAAACAGCAGGCCGCCCAGCAGCACGGGCCGGCGGCCAAAGCGGTCGCTGAGCGGACCGTAGAACAGCTGGCCAACCGCAAAGCCCAGCATGTAGGTGGTCAGGGTGACCTTGACTTCGTCAGGCCCGGCGCCCAGCGCGCCGCTGATCATCGGCATCACCGGCGTATAGATGCTCATGGTGAGCGGGCCGAACGAGCTCAGCGCCACCAGCAACGCGACATAGCCCGTCGAGCGAGGCGTGATCTGCACGCGCTCGCCTAGTGGTTCGTCGCTTCGGCCGCACCCTCTGCCGCGAAATCACCGCGCAGCGCCGCCCCGCCATCGGCGCGATACATCTTGGGGTAGTACTGCCGGAACGCCGCCGCCAGCGTATCAAACGGGATATCGGCGTAGGCGCCGCGATACGCCAAGTACTCCATGTGCCGCCGGCCTTCGAGGTCGAACGGGTGATAGATCGAATCGCTGCGGCCATCCCAGTCGAGCGCTGCCAATCGGAACCTGTCGGTCAGCTGCTTGTTGAAGGCCGGTGTCGCCTTGAGCCAGCGTCCGTCGAGCCACACGTCGGTATAGCCGTGGAAATAGAAGATATCGCTGCCCATCCATTCCGACAGGCGCTTGGTCGTCATGTGGTTGCGCACATCGGCGTAGCCCACGCGCGCCGGGATGCCGAGCGCGCGGCAGGCCGCCGCCATCAGCCCGGCCTTGTTGACGCAATAGCCGTGACGGGCCTGCAGGCAGGTGCTGGCGACATAAGCTTCGCGACGCAGCGGCGTGCCGTAGGGATCGTAGCGCAACCCGTCGCGCACCGCGAAATAGAGCCGCACCGCGACATCGACGGGATCGGTCGCGGCGCCGGCAGCATCGCGGGCGAAGGCGATGACCGCCGGATGGTCACTGTCGATCAGCGCGCCGGGGCGCTGGTAGTCCTCGAAGGTGGCACCATCCATGATGGTACCTTCGGTCTGGAAGGTGCGGAGATCGGGAGCGGTCATGGCCAGCACATGGCAAGCCGCGCCGCGCCCGTCAAGGAAGCACCGCTCAGGACGGCGTTGCGTTTTCTTCCCGTCCCCGCGTGCGGGGAAGACGGCCGCCCTTCGACGAGCCCGCCATAAAGCGGGCTCGCTCAGGATGAGGGGCCGGATGGGGAGCCGACGTGGTGCCTGTTATGAGCGAGACCACGTGGGGTCCCCTCCGGCCCTTCGGGCCACCTCCCCACTGCGTGGGGAGGATTCATTACTTCACCGGTGTTACCAGGAAGTGAAGCTGGGCGGCGCCGACCGGCTTGGAGCGATCATCCTGCCAAGCCTCGACCGCGACGCTGGCGACCCGGCGGCC
>Ga0187894_10003048_pt1 | contig 19196 bp, 20 predicted proteins | sample GBC1701081metaG_FD_136650 | JGI IMG/M metagenome (GOLD analysis project Ga0187894, IMG submission 136650) | White microbial mat communities from a lava cave in the Kipuka Kanohina Cave System on the Island of Hawaii, USA - GBC170108-1 metaG ...
ATTTTCCGCGGCCTGGTTGATCGCTACATTATCGAGCAGAATCACGCCGAGGATCAGGCGTTCGGCTTCGATACTGGAAGGCAGGGCCTTGTCGAGCGTGAAATCTCCATTCAATCCTTGCTTCGCCATAACTGGATGAACCTTGGAAGCTTTGTTCTCAAAACGGGGCTTGAAGAGACACGGATGCGTTAACTGACAAAAAACGAATTCAAAATTTGAGAGGGCGCTTGTGAGCGAGAAAAACGGCGGGGCATCGAACGACGTTCGGCGCCCCACCGCTATCTTATGCAGGGAACAGCGCGGGTCAAGGTTGTGAACCGCGCTGTTTGTTTATGTGATGAATCTGTTAGGGAAAAAATTTTACTGGTGGTTGGTGGTCGGCGGTTGGTTCTTTACCAACCGCCGACCACCAGCCACCAACCACCATTTACTTCGCTTCCTCTTCGTTCCTGACCACGACCTTGACGTTGGCCGTGACTTCGCGGTGAAGTTTGATGAGCACTTCGAATTCGCCCGGCTCCTTGATCGGGTCTTTCAACATCACACGGCGGCGGTCAATCTCGTAGCCTTTGGCGGCGAAAGCCTCGGCGATGTCCATCGAGGTGACCGAGCCGTACAGGATGCCGTGCTCACCGACCTTGCGCGCGAATTCAAGCCTGACCTCTTTGAGCAGATCGGCCTGTTGCGTGGCCGTATCGCGCTCGGTGGCCTCTTTTTTGAGAATGGCGCGCCGCCGCAATTCGATCTGCTTCTTGTTGCCGGGCGTGGCCTGGATGGCGAGTCCGCGCGGCAACAGGTAATTGCGCCCGTAACCCGGTTTGACTTTGACGAGGTCGCCGCGCGCGCCCAGGTTGTCGACGTCTTCTTTCAGTAAAAGCTCCATCAATGGCATAAATTCCTCCGAATGGGACTTATAGGACTCATAAAACCTATAGGTCCCATTCACATCAATATTTCGTGAAAGGCAGAAGCGCAATGTTGCGCGCGCGCTTGATCGCCTCCACGAGCTTGCGCTGCTGCTGTGAAGTGACGCCGGTCAGTCGGCGCGGCATGATCTTGCCGTTTTCGGCGATGAACGATTGCAACAGCTTCACGTCCTTGTAATCAATGTAATCAATCTTTTCGGCGGAGAGGCGCGAAATACGGCGGCGGCGGCCTCCGGTCCGCATCCCGCGCGCCCCTCTCCCGCCTCTATCATCGGTTTCCATTTCAGCCATAACTCTTTCTCGCTTTCGTGATCGTTGTTAAACCCCTTCCATCAACTCATCGTCTTCCATCTCGAGATCGAGATCGAAGTCGTCATCAGGGCTGCGCGGAGCGGCCGAACCTTTACGCTTGGCCTTCAATTTTTCGGCGCGCTTGAGGGCCTCGTCGGTGCGCACGGTGAGGTGACGGATGACAAAATCGGTCACGCGCAACCGGCGTTCAACTTCTGCGATCTCCTGTCCGGTACCTTCAGCGTACACGAAAGTGTAGATGCCCTCGTCGAATTTCCGGATGCGGTAAGCAAGTTTGCGACGTCCCCAGTTGTCTACTTTGGCGATTTTACCGCCGCCTCCAGCAATGATTTGTTCGATCTGGGAATTGAGTTTGGAGAGATCCTCGTCGGCGGTATTGGGCGCCACGATGTATGCGATTTCGTACGTTCTCAATGCTATTTCTCCTTATGGATATTGTTGAAACAGCCCGGCGCCCTATTGTCGCCGAGCAAGGAGCGAGTGCGCGACGGGGGGACTGGGCGACGGGGTGATGGGGCGAGAGAGATTCTTTCTCCCCGTCGCCCCGTCGCCCAGTCCCCCCGTCGCGTCTTAATTATATTTCGACATCGCGTTAACGATGCCTGTTGTCAAAACAGCTTCGACGGCGTCAGCCGCCCGCGCCACCATTTGGGCTAGCGCGTCACGATCTTTCTTCGGGAATTCGCCAAGGACAAAATCCGACGCGTCTGTGATCGGATGGTCAGGCGCAATTCCCAAACGCACGCGCGGGAAATCCTGCGCGCCCAGCTTTTCGATGATTGATTTCAATCCGTTCTGCCCACCCGCGCTCCCTTGCGGGCGGACGCGAATCCTGCCGAACGGCAACGCCAGGTCGTCGCTGATGACGAGGATCGAAGACGAGTCTCTGATCTCGTACTTTTTCTTCGCGGCGGCGACCGCAATTCCGCTCAGGTTCATGAAGGTCCGCGGCTTGATCAGCAGAACTTCCTCCTGGCCGACTGTCGCGCGGGCCGTCAACGCCTGACACTCAGGGGCCTTGATCCCCCGCCCCGCGCGGCGCGCCAATTCGTCAACGACCATGAAACCACAGTTGTGGCGCGTCCATTCGTATTTCGGGCCAGGATTGCCCAGGCCAACGATCAACCACATAACGTTGAAGATCGAGGATTGAAGATCGAGGATTGAAGATCGAGGATCGAGGATCGAGGACTGAGGCTACGGATCCATCTTCGATCCTCGATCCTCGATCCTCGGATCACTCTGTCTCTTCAGCCTTGCCCTTCTTGATCACTTCAGGCTCAGCGGCGGCTTCGAGCGCGGCCTCAGGGGCTGGCTCTTCGGCGCGCAGCGCGACAACCGTCGCAATCACGCTTTCCGAATCTTCCAGCACTTCAATCTTTTCATCGGGTTTCAGATCGCTGACCTTGAAGTTGTCGCCGACCCCAAGGTTTGTCACGTCAACCTCGATGGCCGCGGGCAAATCCATCGGCAGGCAGCGGACTTCGATCGAATGCGTCACAACTTCCAGGATACCGCCGAGGTTCTTGACGCCATCAGCTTCGCCGGTGATTTTGACAGGGACCTCGAACTTGGACTTTTCGGTCAGCGAAATCCGCATCAGGTCCATGTGAATCAAGGTTCCCTTCACCGGATCAAGCTGCATGTCAGCGATCTTAACCGGAGTTGCGGCGCCGTCAATGTTCAGAGTGAAGATCATGTTGCGGCCGTGAGAGCGCATCAGCGTTGCGAATTCGCGCTTAACGATGGTCGCGCTTGCCGATTCTTTCCCGCCGCCGTAGACAGTGACCGGAACCAGACCTTGTGCGCGCAGACGGCGCGAAGCGTTCTTGCCGCGCTCGCTGCGAGGCTTAGATTCCAGAGAGATATTCGTTTCGAGACTCATAATTCCAACTCCACTAAAAATGTGTCAGTAGCCCTACCGTGAGGCTCGTCTTTACCCAAATTTTTCGAGGCGCGCCGAACGGTCCGGCTCTGATACCGAACTCAGATGAACAGCCTGCTCACCGAGGACTCTTCGTGAATTGATTTGATCGCTTCGGCGAGCAACGGGGCGACGCTCAGACATTCAAAAAGCGGCGTCTGACAAATGTCTTTCACAGGCAGTGTGTTGGTCATGACCACTTTTTCGAGCGGAGAGTTTTTGATCCGCTCGACCGCGTTTCCCGAAAGAACCGCGTGAACACAACTGGTCAAAATCTGATTGGCGCCTTTTTTGGCCAGCGCCTCGGCGACTTTGGTCAAGGTGCCCGCCGTGTCAACCATGTCGTCAACAATCAGGGCGTTGCGGCCTTCAACGTTGCCGACGACGTTCATCACTTCCGCATCGGCGTGGCCGGGCTGCGATTTTTCGCGCCGCTTGTCAACGATGGCGAAATCAGCGCCGAGCCGTTTGGCGTAAGCCCGCGCCCTTTCAGCGCCGCCCGGATCCGGCGCGACGACGACCAGGTCGTCAACCGGATTCTTCATAAAATAGTCAACCATCACCGGCGCCGCGAAGAGATGGTCCACCGGGATGTCGAAGAAACCTTGGATTTGTTGCGCGTGCAGATCAACCGTCAGGACGCGGTTGGCGCCCGCCGTGGTAATCAGGTTCGCAACCAGCCGGGCCGAAATCGGGATACGCGGCTTGTCTTTCTTATCGCCGCGCGCATAACCATAGTAAGGGATCACGGTGGTGATGCGGTCTGCCGAAGAGCGCCTGAAGGCGTCAATCATGATCAGCAGCTCCATCAAGTGCGCGTCAACCGGAGGGCAGGTCGGCTGGATGATGAAAACGTCGCCGCCACGGACGTTCTCCAGTATCTGGAAGTTGAACTCACCGTCAGGAAAGCGCGTGGTGTTCGCGCGGCCAAGCTCGATTCCAAGATACTGGCAGATCTCTTCGGCCAACAAGCGATGGGCGTTGCCTGAGAATATCTGTAGGCTGTTCACGGCTCTCTGAAGACCGAGGATGGAGGATCGAAGATGGAGGATCGAAGATAGAGGATCGAAGATCGCGTTATCAGTTTAAGGCGATCTTCCATCCTCGATCCTCGATCCTCGATCCTCGATCCTCGATCCTCAGCGCTGTTTGTATGGCTGGGGAGGTAGGATTCGAACCTACGAATGGCGGCTCCAAAGGCCGCTGCCTTACCACTTGGCGACTCCCCACCAAACTTTTGTCCTTACGATCCGTCTTGGGCAATCTGTCCGGGGCGATCTGTTATGAGCGCCCTTGGTACAGTACCGCCGCGTGTCCCAATGATGTGTGTCTCCGATTTAGCTGCGGAAAGCGATTCGAGCGGAAATCTCGTAGCGACGAACGCGAGCTGTCCCACGGCGGCTTCCGGCGCTCGCTACTGACCCAGCAATCGAAGATATTCTGTCCGGCCAAGCGTACGCGCCCGCAGGCGGCGCCAACCGGCGTCACTCAAATCGCTCTCGGCGCCAGCGCGCGCCTCGGCGCTGTCAAAGATCGCAAAGATTGTCGAGCCGCTGCCCGACATCAAAACGCCGCGTGCGCCAGCCTGCTTCAACCGTCGCTTAATCCCGACCAACGACGGATGCCGAGCGAGCACTGGACTTTCAAGATCGTTGATTAACGGAACAGAAGCGCCCGGTCTTGCTATGGCGGCGTAAGCGGCCTCTAAAGAAAGAGGCATCTTAATGACGGCCCTGGTGTTTGTCAACTCGGATGGCAGATTGGCATAGACATCACGCGTCGGAACCGCTACGCCGGCGTTCACCAGCAGCAAAAACTCCTCGTTGATGTCCGCCAGCGGGTAGATTTCGTCTCCGCGCCCCACGCCCAAACAGGTCCCGCCGATAAAGAAGAACGGCACGTCGGAGCCGAGTTTCGCCCCCAGGTTGAACAGATCGCGCGGCGCGATCCGGACGTTCCAGAGCTTTTGCAGCGCGAGCAAAGTCACGGCCGCATTGCTGCTGCCCCCGCCTAACCCGGCCGCGACCGGCAGCCGTTTGGTGATCCGGATGCGAACGCCTTTGCCCACTCCCGTGAAGTCGCTGAATAATCTCGCCGCGCAATGAACCAGATTCGTCTCATCACACGGCACTTCGGGATGATCGCAATGGATGACGATTCCCCGCTCGGCCAGCTCGAAGGTCAATTCATCGGCGGCGCTGACGGTCTGCAACAGCGTGCGAACCTCGTGATAACCGTCCGGGCGTTTGCCCAGAATTTCGAGCGTCCAGTTTATTTTGGCAAAGGAAGGAAGAGTGAGTGTCATTACGATCTATGCAATTTGAGGCGTTTTCATTTTCCATATATCACTTGTCATTTTTCATTTGTCATCGCCGGAGTCGCGCAGCGCCGCAATGACAAATGACAAACGTAAAATGGAAAATGGAAAATGAATCGCGATTACCCCTCAGAACTGTCGCGTCAGCGCTTAGCGCGCGTCCTTGAGCTTGCTTCTCAGACGCGCGATCTCATCGGCCTCGATCGAATACTCCAGGGCCTTTTCCCACTGTTTGCGGGCCTCGGTCAAGCGCCCCGCCTCGCGCAGCACGTCGCCGAGATGTTCGTGGATGGCCGAATTTCTTCTGGAATAGATCGTGGCTTTTTCCAGGTAATGGCGCGCCTTCTCGATGTTGCCCAGCTTGAAATGCGCCCAGCCCAGACTATCGAGGAAGTTCCCCTGGATCGGATCAATCGCGACCGCCTGCTCGATCAGTTTCAGAGCCTCCTCGTAGCCGGCGCCACGCTCGACCATGAAATACCCGAGGTTGTTGAGCGCAGTCGCATTGTCCGGTTCGCGTTTGAGCAATTCGCGCAGGGTCTTCTCCGAGACCTCGCGCTTGCCGGCTCGATCCAGAATCGAGCTGAGCTGGATCAGCGCCTGAGGGTCGTCCGGGCTGAGTTCGAGCGCTTTGCGGGCCGATTCTTCGGCCGCGTTCAACTGGCCCGATTGCGCCTGCGCGCCGGCGAGGATGATGTAAACGCTCGCGTCATCAGTGGCGCTCTCGGCCCCGCCTTTGATCATCGAGCGCAACAGATCGGCGCTTTCGTTGAACCGTTTCAACTCTCCCAGGATTATCGCTTCGGTAAATTTCAGCGCGCGGTCTTCGGGGCGGCGGCGCGCGGCGGCGCGCGCCAGTTCCAGCGCCTCGCGGAGTTTGCCGTCTTCGCGCAACGATTCGATGTTAATCAGGTCGAGCAGCGGGTTGCTTTCGTCAATCGCGCGCCGCGTCTTTGCTAGTACGCTCTGCGACTTCGTCTGATAGCCCGCCCTCCGGCAGACGCGAACCAGACGATTGACCACTTCGCCGAACAGCGACGAAATGGCCGGCGCCGCAGCCTTGCTCAAAAACTCATCGAAGACCTGTTCATATTGCGCAATCGCCTCTTCGTTACGTCCGGCCTCTTCGTATGTCTGCGCCAGTTCGAGCGCCAGTTCCGCGCGCACGCCCTCATCGGCTTTGGCGATACCGGACTTGAGCGTCTCGATTGCGGCGGCGCGCTGGTTCGCCCTTCTCTGCGCAATGGCGAGCAACCCAACGGCGCTGGCGTTTGACGGATCGAGCGCGACGTATTCGCGCAATATTTTGATCGCCTCGGCGTAATTCCCCGCGCGGACCAGCGCGGAGCCATAACCGATCATCAGCGCCGGGCTGGCGGCGGATTTCATCAGACGCCTGTAGACACGCAACTCTTCGGCGCTCGAGCCCGCCACGCGCAGAATGCTGATCAGGTTGCGCGCGTAATCATTCGATTCGGGATTGGATTCGTAGGCGCGTTTGGCGGCTGAAATCGCCTCTCCATTCTTCCCCTGACTCAGATAAAGCTGAGAGAGCCGGTAGTAGGCCTGCTCCGAGGAGAGATCGCTGTTCATCACCGTGTTGTAGAACAGCGTGTCATTTGGGATGGGCGCGCCAGCCCATTTTTCCAGCGCGTGAACCTGCCTGCCCGTGTCGTTTTTTATTCCGTACAATTCAGCCAGCATCGCCCACGACTCGGCGTGTCTCGGTTCAAGCTCCGCCACTTGTTCGTAAGCGCGGATCGCGCGTTCGATCAATAGTGTGCGTGAATTGCGCTCCGACCTGACCGAGTAGACGTGCAGGCGCGCGAGCAGCAGGCGCGCGCCCACGCAATTCGGGTCAAGCCTTAGAGCCTCCTCCGCCTCGCCTTGGGCCAAGTCCCGGCGTGATTGAAAGAAGAAGTAAAGCTCGCCAAGATCGACATGTGGCTCGGCCGCGGATGGATCGAGCTGAATGGTCTCTTTGTACGCCTTGATCGCCTCATCGAGCAGGCGCGCGGTGTTGCGCATCCGCTGGATTTCGCCCTTCAGGCGCTGGGCTTCGATGAACCGCACATACGCCTGCCGGCGCGCGCGCGCGTCCGGGACTTTCGGTTGCGCGCCAGGCGCTAGAGCCGTTGGGGGCGCGGACGGCGATGATTGGGACGCGGGATTCTGTCCCTGGCTCTGTCGCCCTGTTGCGGCGGCGGCGCTCAAGGCAACGAAGAAAACCGCGGCGCCCAATTTTTTAGATTTCATAATTGAACTACTTTCACTTCTCATGTGGCCTGATTCAGGCTCGCGCGTTTGCGGCGGCGGTGACAGCGCGCTCCCATTCGCCGCGCCGGGGGAAGGCCGTGTAAAAAAGCAGTATCAGGCTGACCAGGTTCAGAATCAGATTGTATCGGTAATTACCCGTCAGCATGTAAAACATGAGGCCCACAATCGCCACTATCTCGGACAGCGCGGCGCAAACAACAGTCATCTGTACCAGCCGGCTCAGTACAGCGTTCACCCCGGCGCGCGCCGCGACTCCCATAACCAGCGCCGACATCCACACGCGCCGCAAAACGATGACGCCCAGAGCCAAAACGATCACGACGGCTGGGATGATGGAGTTCAGCCTTTCGCTGCCCGGAACAATCTCCGGCGGCTCGATAAAAGGCCCGACGACCATGAAGACAACCACCGTTACGCAAAACGCGAAGACTATTATCGAAGCGACCTTATAACGCTCGCTGATGGCTCTCTGATGTTCGACTGAAATGTATTGCATAGCGGTTGTTATTCCGGGCTGGTTTTCACCTCGCCGTTTTCGATGATCAGATCGTCCTTCGTCCCCGATTTGCGGTCGGGGCCTGATGAAACCAGGCGATAGCTGGCGGCTGAGCCGCGATATTCGAGTTCCTCTCCCCACAGGTCGACCCGCGGCGGAGCGTTCAGGTAACGCGGCGAAAGAAAATCCAGCAGTTTGGCGATCCGGTCCGCATCCACGAATTGTCCTCGCTCGTTTTTGTACGCTCCGATCCCGTCAGCGATCTGTTTCAACAGATCGCTTGTCCGCCGAATCTTTTCGCGCCGCAAAGCCTCTTCGATCAGTTCAAAAGACTCCCACTGACCCGCGCCCAGACGCGCTTCGGCGATACGCCAGCCGTCTTTGCCTTTCGTGAAGCGAAAAGCCGTTTCGATCTGAGCTTCCACAATCACGCCGCCGCCGCCAACACCGCCAGAAATCTTTTTGATCTGCACCTGATCCTGTTTGAGATTCGCGCCGGCGATGTTTTGAATCAGTTCGCGCGCCTGCCTGACGCCAATGTCGTCAGCGGCGCCAACCAGCCAGAACGCGCCCGTGACCAGCAGGAGCGCGCCTGATCCGCAGATAGCGAGAATCCTGGGTTTGATTCGCAGTTTCATAAGAAATCCAATTTGCGCCAATTTGCGCCAATTTGTGTTTGATCGTCCTGCAATCACCACACCACGCAAATTGAAACCACCGGCGATGGTAGCAGAAACAGTTCGGTAGACAAATGAAACGCCGCGTTACAGCAGTTTTCGAATGAGTATGCAGGAAGAATCAACCACGGGGGACACGGGGATCACGGGGATGAAACCTGTTGGCCATCCCCGTGATCCCCGTGTCCCCCGTGGTTGATTCTTCCTGCCCATGCAAGTGAAAACCGCTGTAAGTGGCCGCCAAGCGCCACCGTGAGGGAGGACGTGAACCGGACGCCTGCGCCCTCCCTCACGGCCGGGCTACTGCCACGACCGCTTCCGCCATCCTTATCACCGCCACCATCTCGCCAACGTCGTGGACGCGCACAATGCGCGCCCCTCGCAAAACGCCGATTGTGACGGTCGCCGCCGTGCCCGCGACACGCTCACGCTCGTCGTCGCGCTCGCTCGCAAGCCGCGCCTTGTCCAGCGTACGTTTGATGAAAGATTTGCGCGAGGTTCCGAGCAGGATGGGCGCCCCGAATTCAGTAATGATGCGGTCAAGCCCGTTGATCAATTGCAGATTCTGTTCGGGGGTTTTGCCAAAACCGACGCCGGGGTCGAGGATGATCTGTTCCAACAGCGCGCCACGACAACACGCCTGCTCGATTGACCATCGCAATCCGCCAATCACTTCGGCGAAGACGTCATCAACTGGCGGCGCCTGATGCATCATTCCAGGCGCGCCGCGCGAATGCATCAATACCAGAGCCGCGCCGGTCTCCGCCGCGATTTCGGCCACGGCTGGATCGAACCTGAGCCCGCTGATGTCGTTGATGATCTCCGCTCCGGCGCGGACCGCGGACCGCGCGACCGCGCTCTTTGTCGTGTCAATCGAGATCGGAATCCCCAATCGGCCACGCAATGCTTCGATCACGGGCATAACGCGATTCAACTCTTCCTCGACGCCGGCCGGTCTGGATCCTGGCCTGGTGGATTCGCCGCCAATGTCCAGAATGTCGGCGCCCTCGGTCTCGATCTCAAGGGCGCGGGCGACCGCGCGTTCGAGATCATAATACTTCCCGCCGTCCGAGAAAGAATCGGGCGTGACATTGAGCACGCCCATCACCTGGACGCGCGATTCAAGATCGAGGGTTGAATTGATCAGTTTCATTGCGGATCACCCGATTGCGGATTGCGGGGGTGAAGGGGTGAGAGGGTGATGGGGTGAGGGGGTGAGGGGGTGAGCAGATTGTCATTTGACGTATCCTTATCACCCCATCACCCCATCACCCCCTCACCCCCTCACCCCCTCACCCCATCACCCCATCATTCTTTCAATCCGCGATCAAGTATGACTTCATCGCCGCGCCTCGCATTGACGAATTTCGCGGCTGAGCCACACCAGAGAGCGATTTCCCAAAAACCCGCGCTGCCCGGATAGGCGAAGAGGTCATCCCGGTTCATCGTCTCGGCGAAGTACTCGTTGAATTGCCTGATCTCGCGTCCTCCGAAATAGAATCTCGTCGAGGGCATGACCCCGCCGGGCTTCAAGTCGGTCTCGGTGAAATTGGTGACACAGTTGCCGAAACGATCAATGTGAATGACGCGGCCTTCGATCACGCCTTGCGTTTCAACGAATCGAGGGCGCGGGATTTCAAACCTGACGTAATCTTCAATCTCTTCGCCGATCTCTTCAGGCTTCAGGCTGCGGGTAATGTGTGCGGCGACCGGAGCGAACACATCGCGCCCGTGAAATGTCTGGCTGACCGGGTGATGGAAATACTGGTCGCGCGTGATGTGAAAGACGCGAACGTCCGCCTCGCGCGCGTAAACAAAACTGAAGATCCCGTTGTCCGGACCGACGAAATAATGCCTTCCGGCTTCAGCGATGATTGCGCGCCGCGATGACCCCACACCAGGATCAACCACCGCGACGTGAACCGTTCCGGGAGGAAAATTGTGGTAACAGGCGCCGAGGATGAAGGCCGCCGAATGAATGTCCTGCGCCGCCGCGTCATGCGTGATGTCAACGATCTGTGTTCCAGGGCTGATCGTCAGGATGACGCCCTTGACGGCCGCAACGAAGTAGTCGCTGAGACCGAAATCAGTGAGAAGGGTAATCATTGCAGGGTGAAGGAGTGAGGGGTGAAAGGGTGAAGGGGTGAGGGGATGAAGGGGCGCCAATCGCCCTTTCACTCCTTCACCCTTTCACCCCTTCACCCCTTCACCTTAGTCTCTCGTCCGAGCCGGGGCGGCGCTGCGAATCAGGATTTCGGTTCCGGGGTCGAGGGTCAACTCTTTTCCGCCCTGGATGAGGACCGAGCCGGCTCCGACGCCAGCGCCGATGGCCGCGCCGATGGCCGCGCCTTTGCCGCCGCCCACGGCGACTCCGAGGAGCCCGCCGAGCGCCGCGCCGACGCCGCCGCGCGTAACGGTGTCTTTAGTCCGGCTACCGGTTTCGACATTGCCCTCTTCGTCAACGGTCTTGACGGTCTCGCTCTCGTATACCTTCTCGACTTGAGCGGCGAACCGTCCACCGCGCCCGTCGCGCAAGCGGATCGAGTCGAACGCCAGCGCAAGCTCGGTTTTCCCCGTGACCTTGCCGGATTGATTGAGCTTGGCGACGTGGCCTTCGATGACCGCCTCCGCATAATCGCTTGGATCGAGCACGACGGCCGTGAATTTGTCCCCTTCCCTGTTCGTCTTCGTGCTGATCTGAGAAGACAGGCGGATCTTCATTTCGATCCCGTCAGGAATGACGACCTGAGATCGAGACGATGAACGTCCGGCAGGTCTGTCATCCCTCCTTGATTCGTCCACATCGGTGGTGCGCGGACGGGATGGCGCCGGATTCGAGCTCGTAGAAGATGGGGCGGAAGATGGCGCTGACTGCGCGGGAGCGCCGCTGGCGTTGACCGCTGCGATCACCACACTACCCAGATTCAGCGGAACAGAGGCAGTGAAAGGCCGGGCGAAGAATCCGTCGTTGTGCCCAAGCTCAAAACCGATCCGATAGGCTTCCTCGAATTCCGCTCTGGTTCCCATCCGGACCTGGTAACCGCGATCAGCGCGGTTGTAAGCTTCGCTGCTCGAAAAATCGCGCGGCTGGTTCTCATTGAAATCACTCTTGCCTTTTGCGAATCCATCTTCGTACCCGGCGCGGTAGCCGTGCTGATAAGCGTAGCGGTAAGTGGTCTGGTCGTTCGTGGCGACTTTCGGACGCTGGCCCGTGGTCTGCGCCGGCGCGCTGATGAACATTCCCAGCAAAGCCACATTCAAAGCAAACCCGAACGCCACAGATGTCATTGCCTTGCGAACAAAGCTTGCGTTCATAAAACTTCCTCCTTCTGCGTTTGACTCAACCATTGCCCAACTGGTATTGGGGGGATCAAGAGGGTTCCCACTTTCTACACCATCGCCCGGTTCAACACAAGCAGCGATTTGAGGTATGCTTATTACTGATATGAGCGTCAAAAGAGTTTATTTAGACAACAGCGCATCAACCCGGGTTGACGACGAAGTCGCGCAGGCCATGTTGCCCTACTTCACGGAAATTTATGGCAACGCCTCATCCACACATCAGTGGGGACAACAGGCGAAACAGGCCGTCGAGGACGCCCGCCAACAGGTCGCGCTGCTGCTCAACGCCGACAAGACCGAGATCACGTTTCTTTCGGGCGGGACCGAATCGGACAACCTGGCGATCAAAGGCGTCGCCGAAGCTCACAAAGACCGGGGCCGTCACATCATCACCTCGCAGATCGAGCATCCGGCGGTGCTGGCCGCCTGCGCGCATCTTGAAAAACCTCGCCTGGAAGATCGCCGTCTGGAAGATTCCCGTCCGGACAATTATGGATGGCGCGTGACCTACCTGCCCGTTTACCGCGAAGGCGTCGTCCGGATTGAAGACGTCCGCGAAGCGTTGACCGATGAAACCACGCTGATCACGGTAATGCACGTAAACAATGAGATCGGCACAATTCAACCGCTCAAAGAGATCGCCGCATTGATCAAAGAACGCCGCGAAGCCGGGCAGAAGCGTCTCTATTTGCACACCGACGCCGTGCAGTCGGTCGGCAAAATTCCGGTTGACGTGAAAGAACTCGGCGTTGACCTGCTGACGCTTAGCGCGCACAAGATTCACGGGCCGAAAGGCGTCGGGGTTTTGTACGTTCGCCGGGGCGTGCGCATCGCGTCGCAAATGCACGGCGGACACCACGAACGTGACCGTCGCGCGGGTACCGAGAGCGTCCCGCTGATCGTCGGCATGGGCAAGGCCGCGGAGCTGGCCCGGCTCCATCTGCCCGAGCGGATGGAGCGCGCCAAAGAACTGCGCGATTATCTGGAAGAAGAGTTGTTCAAACGCATCCCCGGCGTTTCGCGCAACGGCGACCCGGAGCGCCGCGCGCCGAACATCGCTAATCTGAATTTCGATCACGTTGAAGGCGAAGGCTTGCAGATTTCGCTCGATCTGAAAGGCGTGGCCGTTTCGACCGGCTCGGCCTGCGCGTCCGGCTCGACCGAACCGTCGCACGTGCTGATGGCCATCGGATTGCCGCGCGACACCGGCTATGGCTCGCTGCGCTTCAGCTTCGGCAAATACAACACGAAAGAGGATGTTGATTACGCGCTTGAAGTTCTGCCGGCAGTCGTCGAAAAGCTGAGGAGGCTTTCGCCAGCGATGAAGAAGAGACAGATCGCCGCTTCGGACACCCACAATCTGTGAGCAATCCTTTTGTCTCGGAACGACGAAGCGGTAAAATGCTCAAGCTCGCAATTTGCGATACCTACCACAAATTACAGGACTGCCACTATGAGACACAAAATCACCCTTTCGATAATTGCCCTGACGCTTTCGCTCGCTCCGGCGCTTTCCGCGCAGAACTCCGGACGGACCTCGCCGAGTGAAGATGTGCGGCGCGAGCTGGTGAGGATGGGCGAAGAGAATCAAAAGCGCCGTCAGGAGATGATGGATTTGCTCAGCAGACTGCCCCGCTCGAACCGCGAGAAAGCGGAAAAGAGATTGAAGCAGGCGGTTGAGCGACAGAACGAGCTCGATGGCCAGAACAGGCAAAGGTTGGATGAGATCGTCAAAGAGTATGGCTGGCCGAAAACGAGCGTTTTTGGCAATGAGGCGAGCGGCGTGGCGTTTCTGGTCGTTCAACACGCCGAGCTCGAATACCAGAAGAAATATCTCCCGCTGATCAAGGAGGCCGCCGCCCGGAACGAAGCCCGCCCGTCCGATCTGGCGATGCTGGAAGACAGCATTCTGGTGGGCGATGGCAAGAAGCAAATTTATGGCACACAAGCTCGGCTCAATCGAACTACACAGCGCATGGAACTGTACCCGATCGAAGATGAAGAAAATGTGGATTCCCGGCGCGCGGCGGTCGGGTTGGCGCCGCTGGCGCAATATTTGAAAGATGCCTTTGGCATAGATTACGTTCCACCGAAGAAAGGCTGATCAGTGCAGCGCCGTGATTTTCTCGTCAACGACGTTGCGCATCATTCCCTTCCTCGGCTCTCGCCAAGCATTGGCGCCAGAGCCTCGCGCAATCTCATCATTCCAAGCCGCGCGTATGTTTTGACCGTACCCAGTGGCTGATTCAGCTTCGTGACGATTTCACTATGGCTAAGGAGTAATGCTATGACCGAGCTGACAGTCGAAACCTGCGCGACGGATTCCCGTCGGAATGGTTCGAGGTCAAAGACAAGCTGCCCGGGACGCGCAAGAGCTTCATCAGCTTTGACGAATACCGCAGAAACTGTCGCAAGTGGAAAGTGACACGACCTGGAAAGTTAATGGGTGGGAATCAACCGCCAAGACGCCAAGATCGCCAAGAGTAGGGGCCAGAGTGGCTTTTCATTCTCTCAGCCGGCTGATCCCTAGTGGAAGACGGCGGAAGTTCTCCACCTGGGTAAATCCTTCTTAATTTTTCTGTCTCACATTTTTCTGTCTAACCGCATTAGACAGAAAAATGTGAGACAGAAAAATAAGAAGCACAGCCACAACTGGCGCTGGGTGGAAAACTTCCGAAATTGTCCACTAGCTTTTTCTTGGCGATCTTGGCGTCTTGGAGGTTGATTCCAGCAAACTTTCCAAGTCGTGAAGTGAAATCCGAGGCCGAGCAGAACTTGCTGGGGCGTTAGATGAAAAAGTTCGAGTTGTGCTTCACCTTCCCCGACAGCGACACGCACTACCTGATCCCCGAACTGCTCGACATGCGACCGAGCTGTAAGGGACGCCTTTCTGCGGCAAAGCGACACGCACTACCTGGTCCCCGAACTGCTCGACATCCAGGAGCCGGAAGTGGCGGCGGAATTCAAACCAGCGGAGTGTCTGAACTTCCGCTACGAATACGAGGTGCTGCCTGAAGGCCTGCTGCCGCGCTTCATTGTGCGCACGCATAGTTTGATCGAAGACGAGCACCGCTGGCGCGCGGGCGTGATTCTGCGCTTTGAAGAAGGGCGCGCGCTGGTCAAGGCCGATGTGGTGGACAAAAAGGTCTCGACTTTATGAATTCTGATTACTGCTGGGAAGTTGAAATGAAGCGCGCGCTGGAACGGCACGAGAAAAAAGAAGTGGCCGTGATTCCAATCATCATTCGTGATTGCAAGTGGGACACCGCGCCGTTCGCTAAATTGCAAGCGGCGCCGGACAAGGGCAAGTCAGTTGATAAGTGGAAGAACAAGGACTCGGCTTGGCGCACCGTGGCGGACGGCGTTGAAAAAGTGGCGGCGAAGATGCGAAAGGAGAAGAATGTATAGCTCAAAAGTTCTCGAACATCTGGAAAACCCGCGCAACGTCGGCGAAATGGACGACGCGACGGCCAGCGCGGTCGCGACCAATCCCGTCTGCGGCGACGTGCTGCATCTGTACCTCAAAGTGGCTGACGGCAAAATTGTCGAGGCGAGTTTCAAAGCGCAAGGATGTCCGCCGAGCATCGCCGCGGGTTCCGTGTTGACCGAGATGATTACGAATCTCACACTCGAAGAGGCGCGTCAGCTTGCGCCACATGACGTAACGCGCGCGCTGGAAAGCCTGCCGCGCAACAAGGAGCACTGTTCCGCGCTGGCGATTGACGCATTGCGCGCGGCGCTCGCCAATCGATCCCGCCAATCCTAATAGACGCTCTCGCCGAAACTGCGCGAGCGTGATATAACTTTGGCTGTCCGTTCACACCGATCACATACGGTTGTCACGCGAAGCGCGAAAAAATCGTTTATGGAAAATTCTCAATCCGAGACTTCGCGAGCAAGCGAAGTCTCTCAGGACAAAATCGTCTATCGCCTGTGCGAAATGTTCGGCGAAGATCGCGTGGTCGTGGCGGCCGGCAGCCATTTCCGCGTTGACGACGAGCGGCGGCGCGTCGTCGCTTTCCCCCGCAACATCGAAGAGTTGAGCGAGATGATGAGACTCGCTGACGCGGAACGCTGGCGCGTGATTCCGGCGGGCGCGGGGACGTGGCTTGAGATGGGCAACCGGCCCACGCGGTTCGACCTGATCGTTTCGACCGTGAAGATGAACCGCCTGCTCGAATATGAACCCGCCGATCTGACCGCGACTGTTGAAGCCGGAGTCCCGCTCGCGGCGTTCAACCAGATCGCCGCCGAAGACCGCCAGTTCATCCCGCTCGATCCTTTCGGCGACGAACGTTCGACCATCGGCGGAGTCGTCGCGACGGCCAGCAGCGGCCCGATGCGGTGCGCTTACGGCGCGCCGCGCGACTGGTTGATCGGCATTACCGTCGTCCACGCCGACGGCCAGGTCACGCGCGCGGGCGGCAAGGTGGTCAAAAACGTGGCCGGTTACGACCTGTGCAAACTCTACGTGGGGAGCTTCGGCACATTGGCCGTGATCGCTGAAATGAGCTTTAAGCTGCGCGCGCTGCCTCCGTGCGAAAAGACGATTGTGTTTTACTCTCACAACGCGGAGTCGCTCTGTTCGCTGGTCGCGCGCATCACCGATTCCGACGTTCAGCCGGCGGTGATGGAGTTGTTCTCGCCCTTCGGCGAAGCCGCTCTGCCAATTTCGACCAAACATTTCGCGCTCGCGTTGGGATTCCTGAACGAGGCCGAAACGGTTGATTCGCAGGTCGAGGAAGCGGCGCGGCTGGGATCGGGCCTCAGACACACGCTGCTCGGCGAGACCGATGCAAATGATTTCTGGCGGGCGTATCATGAAAGCGAGACGTCGCCGCACACTGAATTTATTCTCCGGTTGAGCGCATTGCCGGCTGATTTGAACGCCCTGATCGCCGGCGTCAATCGCACGCTGCCGCGGACTCATCTGCGCGCGCATGCGGCCAATGGCGTTGTCCGGTTGCACAGCGGCCTCCTGTGGCTCGACGGCCTCAAAACCAGAGAACGTCCCAGACGGCTTGCCGAAATGCGCCGCCTGGCCCAATCGCACGGAGGCCAGATGGTCATCTTGCGCGCGCCCGACGAAATCAAAAATCAGCTCGATGTCTGGGGCGAGGTTGGCCCGGCCGGGAGCCTGATGCGCGCGCTGAAAGAGAAATTCGATCCGCGCGCGCTGCTCAATCCCGGCAGGTTTGTCGCGGGAATTTAGCGAGCATCAAGAGCCACGATGAAACAGAGTTCATTACATACCGCGCTCGACGCCGAGACCGAGAAGATCCTGGGCTGCATTCATTGCGGCCTGTGCCTGCCCGCCTGTCCGACCTATCAGCATCTGGGCAACGAAAACGACAGCCCGCGCGGGCGGATTTACCTGATGCGCGCCGTGGCCGAGGGCCGCCTCAAAGCCGATTCCGCAAGCTTCGAGCGCCACATTGATCTCTGCCTGGGTTGCCGCGCGTGCGAAACAGCCTGTCCCGCGGGAGTCCGCTACGGATTGCTGCTCGAATCGGCGCGCGAGACGATCCTCGAACAGAAGACTCGGCGCGGCTCGACATTTCAAAAGACTCTGCTCAAACTGGCGCTGCGCCACGTCTTCCCTTACCCGAAACGTTTGAAGCTGGTCTTCGCATTCTCGCGGTTTTTGCGAGACAACAGCCTGATCAGGTCCGCTTTCAGGAATGGCGTCGTGCGCAAAGTGGCGCCGAAGGCCGATTTCGCGCTGTCGCTATTGATGACGACGGCTCCCGACGGGGGGACAAGGGGACAAGGGGACAAGGGGACAAGGGGACAAGGAGACAAGGAGACAAGGGGACAGGAAAGAGGCTTGTTCCCCACTCCCCACTCCCCACTCCCCACTCCCCGCTTGGTGTCCGTCTTCACCGGATGTGTGATGGAGGGGTTGTTCAAACACGCCAATGACGCCACGAAGCGCGTGCTGGCGGTCAATGGCTGCGAGTTGAGTGATGTCGAGGCGCAGGTTTGTTGCGGCGCGCTCCACGCGCACGCGGGCGATGTCGAAACCGCGCGCAAGCTGGCCCGGCGGAACATTGACGCCTTCGAGCAGTTTCTGGCGACGAGCGGATCGGCGACGATCATCATCAACGCCGCCGGGTGCGGCGCGTTGCTGAAAGAATACGGCGAGCTGTTGAAGGACGACCAGCGATACGCCGGCCGCGCCGCGCGGTTCAGCGCGAACGTCCGCGATGTGACCGAGTTTCTGGTTCAGGGCGAAATTCGCCGCGGCGCCGAAATCAATCGCCGCGTCACTTATGACGCGCCCTGCCACCTCTACCACGCCCAACGCGTGATGACCGCGCCTCAGCAAATCCTGGGCGCGATCCCCGGCCTCGAATACAGACAGCTCGAAGGAATGCAGGATTGCTGCGGCGGCGCGGGCATCTACAACCTGAGCGAAGCTGAAATGTCCGAAAGCCTGCTCGCGGACAAAATCGGCAAAGTGAAAGCCACAGGCGCCGAGACTCTGGTCACCGCCAATCCCGGATGCCATATGCAGTTGAGCGCCGGCGCGCGAATGTTCAACGCCGATTGCCGCGTCGCCCATATCGTCGAGTTGCTGGACGAGTCCTATCGCAGAGCCGGTTTTTATGGCCGGGATTCAATCCCACTCGCCAATGATGAAAATCGAAAAGCAAAGTAACAATTTTGGTAATACCAAAAAGCAAAGTAACAATTTTGGTAATACCAAAAAGCAAAGTAACAATTTTGGTAATACCAATCTGAATGCTATCTTCGCCGGAAAATTCTTGCCTTCATCTCAGCCCGCGCCTATCATTCGCGCCGTAGCCAATCAGCAAGAAGTAAAACCTAATAACAACTGACTCAGCAAACGGCCAGTTCTTTCCCTGGGAGGTGAATTATGATTCGTCTCGTCTTAGCCGCATGCGCGCTTTGCGCTTCGTCG
>Ga0187894_10003049_pt1 | contig 19192 bp, 15 predicted proteins | sample GBC1701081metaG_FD_136650 | JGI IMG/M metagenome (GOLD analysis project Ga0187894, IMG submission 136650) | White microbial mat communities from a lava cave in the Kipuka Kanohina Cave System on the Island of Hawaii, USA - GBC170108-1 metaG ...
CATCGGCTATACCCCGGAAGGCAAATTTCGTCTACAGGATCAAACCGTCGATTTGCGGTCAAACCTGCCGCTGTCCCGCTTCGTCCAGACCATCGCGCTCTCGACCAATGCCTACCTGCAACCCGGTGAACGCGCCGGGAGTATGAGCGTTGTGGGCGATACCACCGAGGGCGCGCTGCTGGTGGCGGCGCAAAAAGGCGGCCACCAACGGACAGAACTGGAAAAGGCGCTGCCGCGCGTGGCCGAAATCCCGTTCAGCAGCGAGCGCAAAGCCATGACCACGATCCACGAGGTCATGGACGATGAGGCGAAGAAAGTTTTCCCGGAATCGCGTTATATCTCGATCACCAAAGGCGCGCCCGACAAATTGGTGGAATGGGGGACGCACGAGGTCACGCCAGAAGGCCCGCACCCCTTGAACGACGAACGGCGCAAAATCTGGTACGAACAGATCGACAATATGGCGAAGCGGGGTTGGCGTGTGCTAGGTGTGGCGTACCGGCCACTCGACAGCCTACCCAAAGAGATCACACCGGAACTCGAACGCGAATTGTACCTGATGGGGCTGGTGGGCATCATCGACCCGGCGCGCCCGGAAGCCAAAGTCGCCGTCAAAACCGCGCATGATGCTGGCATCCGCACGGTGATGATTACTGGCGACCATGCCCTGACGGCTGAGACCATCGCCCTCGATTTGGGCATCTTGAAACCGGGGCAAAAAGTCGTCACCGGCGTGGAACTGGATCAAATGACGGACGCACAACTACTGGATGCGTTCAACCGCACCTCAGCCTTCGCGCGTGTGTCGCCAGAACACAAACTGCGGCTGGTGCGCGTGCTGCAATCGCAAAAAGAGGTGGTCGCCATGACGGGCGACGGCGTGAACGACGCCCCAGCGTTGAAACAGGCTGATATTGGCGTGGCGATGGGCATCACCGGCACGGATGTGAGCAAGGGCGCTGCCGAGATGGTGCTGACGGATGACAACTTTGCCTCGATTGTGGCTGCCGTCGAAGAAGGCCGCGTGATTTACGACAACATCCGTAAGTTCGTCAAGTATCTGCTCAGTTCCAACGTCGGCGAAATCCTGGTCATGTTCATCGCGCTGGTTGCGGGTTTGAAAATCCCGCTCCTGGCGATCCAAATTTTGTGGATCAACTTGGTCACAGATGGTCTTCCAGCCATTGCGATGGGCTTTGAGCCTGCTGAGAAGGGGGTGATGAAACGCAAGCCGCGCCCGACCACCGAGAGTATTTTCGCCGACGGTATGGGACGGCACATCATCTGGGTCTCGATATTGCTGACGATCATCACCCTGCTCGGTTATATTTACGGTTATGCCGCACACGGTATGGATCCGCTCAGCCGGACGCTCGGTCTGGAATACCTGAATACTGACCAATTGCAAAACCTGGGCGGCGTCGTCGATGTCCCGGCAGATTGGGAGTCGCTGTCGCTGGAAGAACGCCGGGCGGTGATGATCGAACACGAAAACGACGAGGCCAGCAGCGAAGAAGTGAGCGGCGGCTTGATCGGCGAGGCGGAACGCATCCCGCGCACAATCGCGTTCACCGTATTGGCACTGGGGCAAATCTTCCATGTTGCGGCGATTCACGGCGGTGACAAAGTATCGTTCTTCAAAGTCTGGTTCAAGAGCAATCAACTGCTGCTCCTAGCGTGTCTGTCCACCTTCATCCTACAACTTGCGGTCATTTACGTGCCATTCTTCCAGACGGCATTTGAAACATCGCCATTGGCGCTGAGCGAATTGCTGCTGGCTTTGGTGCTGGCATCGTTTATCCTGTTCGGCGTGGAAATCGAAAAGGCTATTCGGCGGGCGCGCGAAGGCAGCGTCCCGGCTGCGGCCTGAGGCACACCGCTCACAACCCGACATGTCAATAAGGACTTGCCTATCACTGGTAAGCCTTTTTGATTTCAGGCGGCGCATCATCAGCCGATCAGGTGGCCTTGCAATTCGACAGGGAGCGGGAGTTTGAGTCGATCCAACAGAGTCGGCGCGATGTCCATGAGTTGATGACCGGACACCCGCCCTACCGCTTTGTGGCGCGGATCGTAGAGGATAAACATACCATCAGCCGCGTGGTTGGCGTCGTCAGGGCCGGTATCGTTCTCGAAGGTGTAGTACCGCCCGTGACCGAGCGTCCCCACCGAGCGCCAATGCAGGCCGCCGAAATAGACCATCAAATCGGGGGCAACCCCCTGGGCGGATTGGTAAATCTCCTGCGGTTTGAACACTTGCGTGTCCAGCGGTTCGCCCGCCGGGCCGGGGATCGCCCGTAGCGCGGCGGCCAATTCATCCCGGACACGCTCGTACTGGTCAGACGGTACGATGCCCTGAGGTTCACGGCCTGCGACGTTGACGAAGATGCGCCCATAATAACCACCGCTGCTCCAGGCCTGCGTGCGCGCCCAATCGACCTGAGCATCTTCGATTTTGACGAGCGTGCCATTCGGTGGCGTCTTGAGGGCCAGCCAGCCATTTTGCCACAACCACTCGTTGACGCAAATGCCGCCGTCCATGCGGGTGACGCCGTGATCGCTGACCACCAGCACAATCGCATCATTACCCGCCAATTCGATCAATTCGCCCGCCATGCGATCCACCATCTTGTAGTAGTCGCGGATGACATTTTCAAACGGGTTGCCCGGCTCGTACAGACGGTGCTGTGGGTCGTGGAAACGCCAGAAGCCGTGATGTAAACGATCTACGCCAATGTTGACGTACATGAAAAAGTCCCAGGGTTTCGCGGTGATGCAGTGGCGCACCAGCTTGTACTGCGCTTCGGTCATGTCGTAGAGCCGCCGCAGGAGTCCGTCTTTGTTGTCAGTGCGGAAACCCTTCACATCAAACAGGTAATCCGGCACGAGGTTGAGGACCTCCTGCTTAAAAATCGCCGGATAAGCGAAGGCGCTTTCGGTGCCGGGCGTGAGGAAGTCGCCGACCATCAGGCCGTTGACCGGGTGGGTCGGATAGGTTTGCGGGACGCCGATCACGACTGATTGTTTGCCCGCGTCGCTGGCATAGTCCCACAGGCGTTTGACTTTGATCGCGCTGCTGTTGGCCGTGACCATGTTGCTGTAGGAATAATCGGCGCGGTTGCGGAAGCCGTAGCAGCCGAGAACGCCGGGATCACGACTGCTCATCATGCTCGACCAGGCCGGGATCGTGATGCACGGGATACAGGATTCGAGCGCCCCCCAGGTGCCGCCCTCGGCTAGGCGGGTGAAGGTAGGCAAATCGGCCTTGAATTGGTTGAACACCAAATCCGGGCTGGCGCAGTCCAAACCCAGCACCAGTACGCGCGGCGGTTTCTTGCGGCGGTTGAGTAAAAATGTCATGGACGTTGGTGCGACACGATGAGCAGTGAAGTTAGATGATCCGCTGTCCGAACAGACTGGCCGCCAGTTCGACGGCAACCTGCGCGGTGCGGTTGTATTCATCCAGGATTGGGTTGACCTCGACCAGATCGAGCGAATATACACGGCCATCATCTGCCAGCATTTCCATCAGCAAATGGGCTTCACGGGCGGTCAAGCCGCCAGAAACAGGCGTGCCGACGCCAGGCGCAACACTGGGGTCGAGCGAGTCCATGTCGAAGCTGACATGCAGCGCCGCGACATCGCCCAGGTAATCGAGTGCCTCGCGCACCACTTCCGCCATGCCATTTTCGTCTACATGGCGCATCGTCATGACCTTAACCCCGCTTTGGCGGAGAGCAAGGCGTTCGGGCGGGTCGAGTTCGCGCGTGCCGATCATTACGATGTGTTCCGGCGGCAACCGCTTGCGACCGATGACCAGCGGCGGCGGACACATGCCCATCAAGGAGGTGACGACCATGCCGTGTACGTTACCCGACGGCGAGGTTTCCGGCGTATTGAAATCGCCGTGCGTGTCGATCCACAGCAGACCCACTCTCTCGGCGCGGGTGAGCGCCCCTGCCACTGTCCCCATTGCCATGCTGTGGTCGCCACCTAGAAAAACCGTCCGTTCGCCCGCCTGGATCGCGCGCAGCATGGCTTCGTACACGCGCTGGCAGACCTCGGCGATGGCGGACGCATGGTGGGCATAGGCATCGTCAGGCGTTTTTTCGACTTCTTCGATGCCCGGCACACGGATATTGCCGCCGTCATAAACCGTCAGCCCCAGGCTCGCCAGGCGTTTTTGCAGGCCAGCATAGCGGATCGCGCTCGGCCCCATATCGACGCCGCGCCGGTTCTGACCCAAATCCATCGGCACGCCATAAATGCGTACCGGGGATTGGTTATTGGATGCCATTATGCGTCCCTATCCAACAGGTTCGGCCCGATTCATGCGCGAACCGATGACCACCAGGAGAATACTCAAGAGGTACAACACCATCAATGGCCCCATGACCAGCAGCATGTTGACCGGATCAACCGTCGGTGTGATGACCGCCGCCGCCGCCGCCGCGCCGACCACTGCGATGCGCCAATTCTTGAGCAAGGGACGCGCCGTGACCATGCCGAGGATCGACAGGACAAAAAAGATCAGCGGGGTTTCAAAGGCAACGCCCATCCAGAACAAAAGCGAGGTGACGAAGCCCAGGTACAGGTCTGCCGTCCATTCCGGCTTGAACAGAGTCGGCTGAAACCCTTCTAAAAAGCCAAGTGCAGGCGGGATCAGGACATACCAGGCGAAGGCGACGCCAATCAGGAACAAAATCGTGATCGGCGGTGTCGAAAGGGTTAGAAAACGTCTCTCTTTATGGGTCAGCCCAGGTATAACGAACGCCAGCAGTTGGTAGGTGATAACCGGGATTGCGATGATACCACCCACCAGCAGCGCCACGCGAAAATAGGCCACTACACCGCCGGTCGGCCCAAGCACGGTAAACGGACGGCCATACGGCTGCTGCAAATATTCCAGCACCGGCGTGGCGACGGCGATGCCAACGACTGTTCCCAGCACGAGCGCCAGCACAGCTTTGAACAACCGCTGGCGCAGCTCTTCCAGGTGTTCCCAGAAGCTCATACGCGCGCCTTCGCCGTTGTCGATCTCCTGCTCAATGGGTTCGGGTTCAGGCGGCGGACTCTTCAGCCGGGATGCCATCGGTTAATCCTCACTCTCCGGCGATAATATGCACCGCACTTCGTCCTGGTCGTCTGCCGCCAGCGCACCCAGCACACCATTCACGAAGCGAGCCGTACCTTCCGCACCGAACAATTTTGCCAGTTCAATCGCTTCGGTAATGATGACGCCTTCGGACAGACTGGTTTTGGTAGCATATTCGTAAATGCCCATGCGCAAGATATTTCGATCAACAATGGCGACCTGTTGCAGCGGAAATTCGGAGGCATAGCGGTGAATCAAGGTGTCCAGTTCTTTCCGGTGGTTGGTGACGCCGATCACCAGGCGGCGGGTATAACTCGCGCCTTTCCGGCCCATTTCGACCTCATTCAAGCGTGCTTCCAACACCTCGCCGACCGAGTGGGCAACCGAGTCGAGTTCATACAAGGCTTGAAGCGCGACACGGCGGGATATACTGCGTTCGGTAGCAGCCGGTTCGTGTTCGATCACTTCGGTCTGGATCACTTCGTCGGCGTCAAATTCCGGTAAGTCGGTCATATTGTCTCTCAGCAAGCAGCTACCCCACTATTTCCATTTGCGTCACCAGTTTACATCAGAATGACGGCTTTGACTACGAACGATCCGCCTTAGTCCGGCGGCAGTTCGGCGGATAATTCGCTTTCAGCATACAACCGTTCGACTTCTTTCTCCTGGCGCATAATGAACCACTCGTTCAACTGGGCGCATAACTCCGCGCTCAGCAGAAAAATCGCAGCGATGAGATAGGCCCACAGCAGCAGGACAATCGCGGTTGCGATGCTGCCATAGATAAATTGATAATTGGTAATATTGGCGAGATACCACTGGAAACCGGCCTTCGCCAGTTCCCAACCCAAACCGCCGAAAATCGCCGCCGGCCAAACCGCGTCCCAATGCACATGCAGCGATGGCACGTAGCGAAACAACATGACAAAAATAATAATATTCAGGCCAAGCGGGAGAAACACCGCGCCAATCGTGATCCACACGTTGGGTCGTTCGAGGAAAACTGCCGCCACCAGGCGAAACACCCCTGAGGTCACAAACGACGCCGTGACCAAGACGACCAGCATCAGCGTCATGACTAGCGCCGTCAACCGCTGCCGCCACAGGCTGCGCCGGGCGGGGACGGCAAAAATCAAGTCAAGTGACGAAGTAATATTCGAGAACAACCCCAGCGCCGACCACACCAGGCCGGCCACCGCCACCAGCGTGAACGAAGCCCCTTGTTCCAATGCCTGCGACACATTCTCTTGCAGCAGCACGGAAGTGTCACCAGGCAGGAAAATTGCCAGGGCGCTGGCGACCTGCTTCTGGGCGGCAGCCGGGCCGAGCAATTTGCTGATGGCGACGGCCAGCAGCAGCGTCAGCGGAAAGAGCGAGAATATTGCATAATAGGCCAGCGCCGCCGCCTGCCGCGTGCCGCTGCGCGAGAAATTGGCGACGGCTTGCTGGAGATAGCCGGGCAGCGCGCGAGTCGCGTGATCTTGTTTGCGCCACCATTCGCGAACGATATGCTTCATGACGACTGCCTATCTAAAGGATACCACTATGATAAAACAGACGGTCATCTTTGACTATGGAAGTGTATTCATGCAAACGTTTGATTACCGTCAGCAACACGCCGGCTAACTTTGACGGCGCACGGCGCTCGAACCGCTGTTGGTGTTTCAGGCGTAACATGTATCATAGGCCAGTTTGTGCTAAGATTCGTGCATACGTTTTATGTTTTGATGGAGATTGAACTGATGGTCATTGTAGTCGCACAAAAAGCACTCACATTTCAAGACATCCTGTCCAAGCTCGCGCCGCGCGGCGGGGTCGAACTGCTCTACGATATTTTCCTGTACATCATCTTTTTTCTGGCCGTCATCACCATGTTTATGCAGTCCGATAAACAGACGTTCCCGACGATCCTGATGGCGCTGGTGGCGGGCTGCGCAGTGATCGCCAAGCTCAACGTGCTGAAGCCCAAAGAATTTGGCACGCTGATTATCAACTGCGCGATGGGCGTTCTCCCGCTCATTGTCGCTGGCATCACAAAGGCAAAGAAATCGCAGGGGCTAGCGATCATCGGCGGTGTCCTGGGCATGGTGTATTTCATCATCTTCTGGTTGGTTTCGCAGCGCAGCTAACGCTACAGGACATCCTATCACCAGGGCAAACCTCTGATGCAACTGGTCTATTTGGCGCTGGGTTGGGCCGCCGGTATGGTGCTGGCGGCGAATACCAGCGCGCGCCCAACGCTATTCTGGCTGGCGCTGACCGGCCTGTCCGCTGGCGCGTTCTGGTTCGGCAGGCATGACAAGCTCCAACGCCTGTTGGCTGCCGGAGTGGTGGCGTTCACATTGGGCGGACTGCGCTTCTCGTTCACGCCGGTCAGCAGTGTCGTCGCCCAATTTAACAACGTTGGCGGGTTGACAATTGAAGGCATCGTCACCAGTGAACCGGACATCCGCGACGACCGGATACAACTGCGGGTAGAAGCCGCGACAGTGACCCGCACCGGCCAAACCTTCGCCGTGAGCGGTCTGGTGCTCGTGGAGACGCCTCGTACAGCCACCGTGCGTTATGGCGACCGAATCACCGCCACCGGGGTTCTACTGATGCCCGGCGAAAGCGACACCTTCTCCTACGGCGATTATCTGGCGCGTGGCGGGGTGTTCAGTATCATGCCCAACGCTGCTGTCGAGATACTTTCGAGCGGAAACGGCAGCCCGCTATACAGCGCCCTGCTCGACTTGAAAGCCCGCGCCGGCGAGTCGATTAACCACAGCCTGCCTGAACCCCAGGCCGGTTTGTTGAATGGTATTCTGCTGGGCAACCAGAACGGGATCGCACCTGAAATCGAAGATTCGTTCAGCAAGGTCGGCGCGTCGCATGTCGTGGCGATCAGCGGCTTCAACATGGTCATCTTGAGCGGCGTGGTTATGGCTCTGCTCAAACAGGCGCACCTGCGCGAACGACCGGCGGCGGCCATCGGCATCTTCATCATCATCGTCTACACCATTATTGTCGGCGCGAACGCGGCAGTGGTGCGCGCCGCTATCATGAGCGCTATCGTCGTGATCGGCAGCGTCATCAAGCGCAAAACCTATATCCCGGCGTCGCTGGCCTTCGTCGCCATCCTGATGTCGGCGCTTAACCCGACCGTGCTGTGGGATATTAGCTTCCAGTTGAGTTTTTTCGCCACGCTGGGGCTGACATTGTTTTCTGATCCTCTGTCGAAAGGGTTCGACCGGCGGGTAGCGCGCGTGTTCCCCAAACGAATCGCCACACCGATCAGCAATTATTTGACCGAACCGTTGATGGTCACGCTGGCGGTGCAGATCACCACCCTGCCGCTGATCGTGCTGTATTTCGGGCGGTTGTCGCTGGTGCTGTTCGCCGTCAATCTGCTCATCATCCCGGTGCAGGCTCAACTCCTGATCCTGGGCGTGCTTTCAACCTTGATCGCCTTTGTCGCGCCAGGGATCGCGCAAATCTTGTATTGGTTCGATATGCTGCTCTTGGGCTGGACGATTGGCGTGGTGCGGCTGTTCGCCGGGCTGCCGTTCGCCGAAACTGAATTTAATGCCGATCCCCGGCTGATAACCGCCTATTTTGCCATTTTGATCGGAGGCGCGCTGATGCAAGCCACCCAACCAGCCTGGTCGGAACGGCTGGCACGACTCGTCCGGGCGCGTGCCGTCACCAGCGCAACCGTCCTGTCCGGCCTGGCGATTGTGCTGCTGACCGGCGCGATTTTCGTCAGCCACCCGGACGGCAAGTTACATATCTGGCTGCCGGATGTCGGCCACAGCAATGCCGTCCTGGTGCAGACTCCCAACGGCGCGCACATTCTGGTCGATGGCGGGCGCTTCCCGTCGCGCTTGCTGACAGCTATCGGCGACCAGTTGCCGTTCAATGACCAGGAAATCGAGGTGCTGGTCATCACCCAGCCGGACGAGTTTGATACCGGCGCGCTACGGGCAGTATTGGCGCGGTATGACATCGGTGTGGCACTCATTAATGGTCAGCCGAACTTGAGCGAGGCATACCAGCAGTTGCGAGACGCGCTGGCGACCCACGAAGTCCTCACCGTCCGCGCTGGGTATACGCTAGATGTGGACGATGGCGTTCAGTTGGAGGTGTTGAACCCAACGCAGCAGCCCCAACTCGGCGACTCGCTGAACGACCATGCGCTGGTGCTGCGGCTGAGTTATGGTGACGCGTCCTTCCTGTTGGCGGGCGACTTCAGCGCGGAAGGACAGGCGGCGCTGTTAGAACGCGGTGCGTGGCCGGGAGCGAACGTCTTGCAACTGCCCCAGCACGGCACGATCCGTTCACTGGATCGGAATTTTCTGACCGCTGTTGCACCGCAGGTCGTGGTGTTACAGAGCGACCCGGCCAACCGCCAGGGCGACCCCGACCCGGACGCGATGGCGCTGCTGGGCGACGTGCCAGTCTTCCGCACCGACCAGGGCGGCGCAATACACATGTGGACAGATGGTGTGGATTTGTGGGTGGAGCAGGCGCGGCAGCGTTAAACGTAGCGATAGGGATTTGTCGGCGACAAACCGCTATGAGATAACCAGCATATTCAGCATAGCCAACAATTCGCTTTACTTCTGTTCGTCGCCCGATTTGAGGCCAACTTCCACCGATTGGCGCATCGCCGGAGTCGGGAACTGCGCGACCTGCGGCAGGTGTGCGGGCGTCCCAGAGGTCGTCACCTCATTAATGCCGTTGCGGACGACATTCATCGCCCTGGCAAGCTGCTGTTCGAGGCGGGCGAGGGTCTCGACCACGTACTGGTCGGCTTCGGCGGTGATGGCTTCGGCCTGCTGGCGCGCCTGTTCGACAATGTTGGCGGCGCGGCTGGAGGCGGCTTGCACGGTGGCCTCTCGATCCAGCAGTTGCACCCCCTGCTCGCGGGCGTTCTGGAGGATACGCGCGGCTTCTTCGTTGGCTTGCGCCAGGATACGATCGCGCTGCGCCAGCACCCGCGAGGACTTTTCAATCTCCTCCGGGATGGAGATGCGCATCTGGTCGATCAACTCCAGCGCGCGCTCCTCGTCAATCATCGTGAACTTGCTGAACGGCATGTGCCGCCCCTCGTCGATCAAATCCTCTAAACGGTCAACTAAATGCTGGATATCCATTCCCTTTCCTCCATAAACGTTTAGTCCCGGATGCTGATGGTATAACCAGGACTGTTATTATTCGCGGCCAACTCGGCAAACCGCTGCTTCAAGGCTTCATGCACAAACGGCGGCACCATACTCGACACATCCCCGCCCAATTCGGCGATCTCGCGGATGGTGCTGGAACTGATGTGCATGTGCTGCTCGTCGGTCATAATCGAGAGGGTTTCGATCTCCGGCACCAGTTTGCGGTTCGCTAACGCCATGCGGAACTCGTACTCGAAGTCCGAGAACACCCGCAGCCCGCGTACCAGAACCATCGCACCCACCTCTTGTGCATAGTTTACAGTCAATGTGGAATATGGCGCAACTCGGACATTTGTCACGCTTGCAAACGCCTGTTCAGCGAGCTTTAATCGTTCCTCTACGGAAAAAAGGAGGTTTTTTTTGGGTTTGTCAAAAATGGCGACGATCACCTCGTCAAAAATTTTGGCGGCGCGCTGGGCGACATCAATGTGGCCGTTGTGGATCGGGTCGAGCGAGGCGGGGTATACGGCGCGGCGAATCATAAAGGGGTCTCCAATAAAATTCAACAAACCACTCTACTTTACGGGGTTTCAGGTATCCACGCCACTATTCGCCCCACGCCTTGATCCAAAACAGAAGTTATACCTGTACTGGCCTCAACAAAAATTAAGCTCTCGTTCGCCTCAATAAAAGCGAATGCTTGGCTATCGGGAGACCAAGTGCCATTAGACGGCCCATCGAGGTTATAAGCAGTGTTGGCTGACTGGAAAGCATCCAAATTAGGCTTCTCCACATCAAAAATGACTAACTGCCGTAGAACATGTTCATCATCCCCCGCTCGTGGTTCACCTAATCGCCCAATTACCTGAAAGGCCACTTTAGAAGAATCAGGCGACCATTGCAATCCCGGACTTTTATCAATTCTTACATCAACAAAGGAAGTATCTAAAAATTGTTGCGCAATCGTATCGTAAATTTGCATTGGAAAACCACTCATTTTGAGATAGGCTAGATAACGTCCGTTGGGTGACCAACTTGTGCTATCCCAAGTAAACCATCCTTGTCCACCACTCCCATAGTAATAAAAGTCCGGCCTAGACTCTATATCATTTTTTAACATCCCTATCACTTCTTGTTGTCGAATATCATAAATAATCCAGTCTGTGCTGGGAAAGCGCCAACTTATGCCGGTACAATCTACTCGGTCAGGATAAGTTTCTATTTCACCATTACAGCGTTGATACAGAATCAAGTTTCCATCGGGTGATGATAGAATTTCGCTGCCTGGATACCAACTCGGCAATTGTGGATACGTGGCTGGCACGTAAGTTTGGAGAACATACTCATATTCGGCTATCTCTCCGGTTAAAACATCTAACCGATATGATTTTGTGCTAATTTCTCTATCCTGCAAACTCAACACCCCATCGCCTATCCAATCAAAATAACACATCTCCCAGCGAGTATCCCAGGTCGACTCTATGACTACTGTTTCAGAATGGAGATTGTGAACAGCTAGACCAGCGCCAATCCTTGAAGAAAGGGCAATGTAAGTACCCCGCTCAGAAACATTCGCACAACTCTCTTGCGGAATCGTGAAATTTTGCTCTCCGTTGGCAGACAACATAACAACCTGACCGCGTGCTGGTTCAGGTGCAGAACGGACATAAATCAGCTTACCAGGGATATGAATGCCGTGAGCCTGGGCAGCAGGCACACCACCCAGACTCAGGAAAATCACCGTGACAATACAAAAAATGAAAGCTGACCGCTGACGGCTAATCGCTGCCACTCCTAACTCACATCGGTACGCTCATTATGGAGCATTCCGACGCGCTGTGCCAACAGGCGGTGCTGCTCCTGGCTCAGGGTTGGGTCTTCCTCGAAGATGGTGCGGGCTTCGCGCTGCGCCAGTTCGACCAGGTGTGGCGTCATCTCCTGCACCAGATGCAGCAGACTGCCCCCGCTCTGCCGCGTGCCGACCAGATCGCCCGCGCCGCGCAGCTTCCAGTCCATCTCCGCCAGCTTGAAGCCATCGGTGGTCTGTTCCATCACCTGAAGGCGGGCGCGCGCTTCGTCGTCGTTTGTGTCGGACAGCAGCAGGCAGTACGAGGCATGTTCGCCGCGCCCGACGCGCCCCCGGAACTGGTGAAGCTGCGCTAAACCAAAGCGGTTCGCGCCCTCGATCACCATCACGCTGGCGTTCGGCACATTCACGCCAACTTCTGCTACCGAGGTCGTCACCAATACGTCGTACTGGCCGCTGCTGAAGGCGGCCATCACCTCATCTTTGTCCGCCGGTCTCATCCGCCCGTGCAGCAAGCCAACCTTATGGCGGAAGAAGACTTTTTGCAGGCGCTCGTAGGCTTCGACGGCAGCGGGCGCGTCGATTTTCTCTGATTCTTCGACCAGCGGATGCACAACGAACGCCTGCCGCCCCTCCTTGAGTTCGTTCTCGACAAAGTTATACACCCGTTCGCGCGCGACCGGATCAACCACGCGCGTCTGGATCGGGATGCGTCCGGGCGGCATCTCGTCGATGATCGTCAGATCGAGGTCGGCGAACAGAGTCAGCGCCAGCGTGCGTGGGATCGGCGTGGCGGTCATCACCAGCAGATGCGGATTCGTGCCTTTGCCGCGCAGTGCCTTGCGCTGCTCCACGCCAAAACGGTGCTGCTCGTCAATCACGGCGACGCCCAGGTCTTTGAACTCGACGCCTTCCTGAATCAGCGCGTGCGTGCCGATCACCAGATCAATCGAACCGTCAACCATGCCCCGATAGATCGACTGGCGCTCGGTTTCGGTTAGTGAACCAGTAAGCAGCGCGACCACTGGCCTACGCTCACCCGGCATCTTTTCCAGCATCGCACCGACATTGCGGTAATGCTGCTCCGCCAGGATGCTGGTCGGCACCATCAGCGCGGCCTGCTTGCCGTTCATCAACGCCATCGCAACTGCGACAACCGCGACCGCCGTCTTGCCCGACCCGACATCGCCTTGCAAAAGGCGGTTCATCGGCCTGGACACACCCACGTCGCGGCGAATGTCCTCAATCGCTTTGCGCTGTGCGCCGGTCAAGGGATAGGGGAACACCGCCTGAATGAAACGATCCAGATACTCGTCCCACACCGGGAGCGGCTGGGCTGGCACAGACTGCCACTCGCGCCGGTTGGCGAGGACGGCCAATTGCAGCAGCAGCAGGTCGTTGAAGATGAAACGACTCTTGGCGTGCTGAAGGTGATCCGGCCCTTCGGGGAAGTGCAGGTTTTTATACATCCAGCCCAAGTCGGACAGTTCGCAGCGTTCGAGCGTGGCTTCCGGGATGTAATCCGGCACGCGGTTCGCCCAGTAGTTAACAGTGCTTTTCATGAACTTACGCAGCACCTTGCCGCTCAACCCTTCAGTCAGCGGGTAAACCGGCACGATGCCGATGGTGTGCAGGTTTTCCGTGTCCAGCGCCTCCCATTCCGGGTTGGTCATCTGCACCTGGTTGCGGAACAGCGCGGTCGTGCCGCTCATAACCAGTTGGTTGCCTACCTTGATCGCCCGCATTAAAAAGTGCTGACCGAAGAAGGTCACGCCCATGCGAGCTGTGCCGTCATCCACGATCATGTAGAAATCGCGCCGCCCGCTGCGGCCCACGCGCACCTCGGTATGGATCGCCGTGCCGATCACTGTCACCGCCGTATCTGGGTCGGCGGTGAGCTGGCTAATCGTCCGCAGCCGGGTATAGTCGTCATAGCGGCGGGGGATAAAATCGAGCAGGTCGCCGATGGTTTCAACCCCCAGCCGACTTAATTTCTCGGCCATGCCTGGCCCGATGCCGTTAATCGTCGTCACCGATTGGCTCAGACCGCGCAGAATGTCCGCCGCCTCATCCGGGTTGATTTGCGGACGCGGCTGGCGCGGCACACGGGCCAGGCGGGGCGTTGCTGGGATGTCCATTTCGGCCATTTGCTGGCCTCGCCCTCGCCCGCCACGCCCCCGATTGGACGGCGCGTCGTAACTGTCATAGCTCGACTCGCGGTAGCGCTCTTCGCCGGGAAATTCTTCACCCCCCTCGTCGTCATCGCCATCGCGCGCCGGTTTGCGTGGTGGCCTGGCCTGCTGTGTGGGCTGCGGTTTGGGTGGCCGTTCTTTATGCGCTGGCCGCTCTTGTCGCGGGCGTTGTTCTTCGCGCGGCTGGGCATCGCGTCGCCCCTCGATTTGCGGGCGCACCGGCGGCGAGTCTTCAGCCGGAGCAGGTGGCGCGACTAACGGTGGTGGCACATCCGGGGCCTTCACCTGAAATTCCGGCGGCGGCGGGACGCGCCCGGTGATACGATCCAGCATGTAACCGATGTTATTCAACCGCTCGGTCTTGTTGGGAATTGCTTCGTACCTGTGAAGTAGACCGGATAATTCATCAACCAGCAGGTGATGTTCCGGTCGTTTGGCCTGTGCATGGGCGTCGGGCGTCCACTTGTCGCCGAACGCGCCCAACCCACCGATCACGGCGGTATTCTTACAGCCTTGATCGCGTTCCAGTTTGAGAATTTTGACCAGTGTTTCGAGTGCGGATGGCATGAACTTATCGCCTCCAGGCTTTCCTTAACGTGGCGACGCCCAACGCCATCGGGCCGATGTGTGTGCCGATAGCGGGCGTTATGTTGATAATATAGGTTTCAGTAGGAGCGATGCTCCCCAACCGGCTTTTGATTTCGAGCGCGCCATCGCGGTTATTGGCGTGCAGCAGCGCCAGACGGTCAAGAGGCGTTTGCTCCTGCACCAACTCGACCAGCTTATCGACCGCGCGGGCGAAGGTACGCACACGGGCGACCGACTCAACACTACCTTCGGTCGCGCTGATGATCGGTTTGATTTGAAGCAGTTGACCGACGCTGGCAGCTGCCCAACCAACCCGCCCGCTGCGGCGTAGGTATTCCATCGTCTCGGCGGTTGCGTACAGCTTCTCGTTGGCGCGCGCCCGTTCGATGGCGTCCAGGACTTCGCTCAGGTCGCCGGTTTGGGCGGCAGCTTCCGCCCCAGCCAATACCTGGAAGCCGAGCGCCATGCTGAGCGTGCCGCTGTCAATCAGCGTGACCCGATCCTGAGGCAAACCTGCCGCGCCCAGGCGTAGGGCGTTGTAGATACCGCTCAAGCGCGCTGGGACGCACAGCATGACCAGATGATCCGCCCCTTCAAATGTGCGCTGGATAATCTGCTCGGCCAAACCCGGCGACGGGGCGGAGGTGGTCGGTTGAGCGGTCATGGTCGGCATCTGGTTGTAGTAAACCTGGCGGTCAAGCTCCACGCCGTCGTCGGCATAACTCTTGCCACCGTAATTCACGAAGGCGGGGACGATGCCGATTTTCCATTTAGCGATCAATTCCGGTGGAATGTCGCAGGTGCTGTCGGTGACAAACCGGATCGTCTTAAAAGTCATCGTCAATAGCTTCCATTTCTTTTTCGAGGATGACTACCCCGGTCGCCTCCGCCCCGATCAAGGCGGCCAGCGATGGGCCGTACAGCGCATACGGGAAATATTGACCGGGAAACTCGACCGCCAGCCGATCTTGCACCATGCGCGTTTGCTCACTCAAGTACGACTTGTGCTGCAAGATGACCACATCTTCGATGTCGGCGAACTCGATGACGAACTCCACCAGCCGGTCAACCGCCTGCGCCCGTGTCCGCACCTTTTCCATTGGGATCATGCGGCCATGCTCAATCCCCAGGAAGGGCTTGATGCCCAGCATCGCGCCCAGGATGGTGTGCGATGCCGACATGATCTTATTCTGGAGCAGATAATTCACCGACTCGACGTAGTAGCACGAATAAATGCGCTCGACCGCGCCGCGCACCAGCCGCACCATATCGTCCAACGTACCGCCGGCCTCGACCGCGCGCACCGCCGTCTTGACCAGCATCGCCTGCCCCGCGCACAGGGTTTGCGAGTCGATCACGGCAATCGGGATGTTGCCGCCCAACTGCCGCGCCGCGCCCATCGCATTCGCCCAACTCGGATAAATCTCGCGCGAGGCATGAATCGAGATGATCGCGTCACAAGTGCGGGCGAGCCGGTTATAGGCCTCGACATACTGCGCCTCGGTCGGCGAGGTGACCAGCGGCGCATAGGGCTGGTTTGCGATCAGCTTCAGGGCTTCCTCGCCCGTCAGGTCAACACTCTCGCGGTAACTCTTGCCGTTGATGCTGATCTTGTTGGGCACCACCGTGACCGGATGCTGTTGGAGGAAATGCGGTGTCGTAAAGTGCGCGCAGCTATCGGTGACAATCTGTACATTCATTATTCGACGCTTACGATATATGGATAAAGCGGCTGGCCGCCGTGAATGATCTGGAATTTCTGTGCGGGGAAATCATCCTGGAGCCGTCCTATCAATTCACTCGCCTTTGACTTCCCGGTCACATCCTCATAGTATAACGTAATCAACTCCCGTTTGTCCGCCCTCGCTTTTTCCAGCAGCGTTTTCAGCAGCGGATAAAAATCGTCGCCAGCAGCGGCCATCTGGTCGTCGAGCAGGCCGATGAGCTGCCCTTCCCGCACTTCCACGTTGTTTAGGGTCATGCTGCGGGTGGCCGTTGTGACCTCGATGGTGACGATGTTGGACAGCGCGGCGGTCATGGCCTCTGCAATCGCATCAATGTCATCGCCATCCTGTTCGTTGCCATACTCAAACATCGCCGCCACGCCCTGCGGGATCGTCCGGCTCGGCACAACCCGCACGCGCTTGCCTGCAACCAGCGACACCGCCTGCCGCGCCGCCAGGATCACGTTGGGATTGTTGGGCAGTAGGATCACCTCATCGTTGGGCAGCGCATGGATCGCCGTGACAAAATCTTCGGCGCTGGGGTTCATCGTCTGGCCGCCCGCAATCACTGCGGCCACGCCCAATTCGTCAATGAACATGCGGCGGATGCCCGCGCCGGAGGCCACCGCGACGACGGCCACGCCTTCGACCACCGGCGGCGTTTGTCCTTCGCGGGCAGATCGCTCGGCGACATACGCCTGGTACTGCCTTTGCATATTCTCGACCACCACATCGTCAATCGCAGCGCCCTGTTTGACGGCGTAACTGATCGGTAAGCCGGGGTCGTGTACATGCACATGCACTTTTATCAGCTTATCGTCACCCACCACCAATGTTGACCAACCGATGGCGGCGATGGCCGCGCGCACGGCTTCGACATCCAGGCTCTCGCCACGCATCAAGAACTGCACATCATAACCGTAACCCTGCTCGTCTTCCGGTTGCAACGCTGCCTGCCAGCCGGTTTTCTGCCCGGCAGTAGACCCGGCAGCGGCCAGGTGAGTCTCCTCGCCGCGCAGCAACCGCAGCATCCCCTCAATAATGAACGTCCACCCCTGCCCGCCCGAATCGACCACCCCGGCCTCCTTGAGCATCGGCAGCAAGTCCGGCGTGTGCCGCAGCGAGTCGTAGGCCGCCTCGACTTTGGCCGCGAACAGCGCATGGATGTCGCGCTCGACTTTGGCGCGCTCGGCAACCGCCTCCATCGCCTGGCGGCTGACGGTCAATATCGTCCCTTCGACCGGCGTGACCACCCCTTGATAGGCGCGTTCCACCGCGCTTTTGCAGGCTAACGCGAATAGAGGGGCATCAAAGGCGGCGTGTTCTTGCAACGCCTCAGCGAACCCACGCAGCCATTCCGATAAGATCACGCCGGAGTTGCCGCGCGCCCCCAGCCGTGCGCCGTAGGCCAGCATCGAACTCAACTTGCCAATATGCGGCTCGTCCAACGCCGCGATTTCGTCATAGGCTTTGCGCATCGTCAGGAACATATTCGTGCCGGTGTCGCCGTCCGGGACGGGGAATACATTCAGTTGGTTCACCTGCTCCTGGTTTGCCTCCAACCACGCTAACCCCGCCTCAGTCATCTTTTTGAACTGGTGGCCGTCGCAGCGCAGCAGCCCACCATTTGCAGCCATCAATATATACCCCTTTAAAACGCGGTATTGTTTACAGAAACGCACTCTTCATAAAAAACGGCCAGCGCACAGCACCCTTGAAACTCACCGATGGCTATGGTAGCATCAATTCGATTCTTTCGCTCAATTATAGCAAACATTAGAGGCAGTCATGGCTAAATGTGAGAATTGTGGCAAAGGCCCGATGTTCGGCAACCGCCGCAGTCACTCCTTGCGCGCCACCCGGCACAAGTTCAAGCCGAACCTCCAGCGGGTGCGCGTCCTGGAAAGCGGTCAGCTCGTCCGCAAAACCCTTTGCGCCAAGTGCATCAAGACGCTCGCCAAAGCGTAAGTGATTGGTGGGGCAGCAGCCCGCCTACGATCTTCAAAGGAAGCCGGTTCTCCGGCTTTTTATTTTTCCCAACCGCGCCGCAGCCTTTCCATGCCGTCCTTGACCGTGAATTGGTTGCTGAAAATCGCGCTACCCGCGATCAGAATATTCGCCCCAGCCTCGACCACACTTGCGGCGGTTTGCGTATTCACGCCGCCATCCACTTCCAAGTCGATCTGCCGCCCGCTGGCCGCGATCATCTGACGGATTTGCCGGATTTTCGGCAGCGTTTCCGGCAAGAACGCCTGGCCGCCAAAACCTGGATTGACCGTCATCACATTCACCACATCAACCAGGGGCATAATCTCGCTCAGGAAGCTAGCCGGAATGTGCGGGTTGATCGCCACCCCCGCCCGACAGCCGAGCGACTTAATGGTTTGCAACGTGCGCAGCAAATGCGGACAGGCCTCCCAATGCACGCTGATGATGTCCGCCCCCACCTTCGCAAACGCCGGCAGCACATGATCGGGTTCGACGATCATCAAATGCACGTCGAGCGGGCTGGTGGTCGAACGCCGCGCCGCCTCCACCACCAGCGGCCCCATCGTGATCGTCGGCACAAAGCGGCCATCCATCACGTCAATATGGATCAGCCCTGCGCCCGCTTGCGCCGCATCGCGGATTTGTTCACC
>Ga0187894_10003050_pt1 | contig 19191 bp, 15 predicted proteins | sample GBC1701081metaG_FD_136650 | JGI IMG/M metagenome (GOLD analysis project Ga0187894, IMG submission 136650) | White microbial mat communities from a lava cave in the Kipuka Kanohina Cave System on the Island of Hawaii, USA - GBC170108-1 metaG ...
CGCGACGAGCCCCGGCGTGGATTCCTGATCGTAGCCCGGTCCCTGCATCAAGTACAGCCCCTGCCCGGCCGGACGCTCGGCATAGCCGACGACGCCTTCCACGCGGCTGGTGCCGGCCTTGGCAATCGCGCCGAGGGACTTGATCGTGATGTTCAGCAGGCCGCCGGCGATGTTGCCGGGACTGGGGTTGTCCCCCAGCGACGTGCCGAACTTCGACGCGTAGCCTTTATACCAGTCCACCATCTCGTACACGGCGCGCGCCGTGGCGGCGTCCTTCGAGCGTTCGGCGAGGATGTGCTCGGCGCCGCAGAATTCGGGCACTTCGGTAATCAGCACCGTCCCGCCGTGGCTGATGAGGAGGTCCGCGGCGTAGCCGAGGCTCGGGTTCGCGGACAGACCGGAGAAGCCGTCGGACCCGCCGCACTTCACGCCCATGATCAGCTCCGACACGGACGCCTCGCTGCGCGTCGCCTGATTGACGATGGGCAGCATCGAGCGGACGACGTCGAGTCCGCGCTGGACGGCGGCCTGCGTGCCGCCGACGTCCTGGATGCCGATGCGCGCCGTGGGCTTCTTCAGGAGCCGCTCGTGCTTGCTCATGAAGCGCTCCATCACCGTCAGGTTCGTCTTCTCGCAGCCGAGACCGATGAAGATGACGCCGCCGACGTTTGGATGCTCGGCGTAATTGGCCAGCGTCCGCAGCATGACCTGGATGTTCGAGCCGTCCGAGCAGCCGCACCCGCGGTTGTGCGGGATGGCGACAATGCCGTCGACGTTCGGAAACTGCTCGCGGGTGAAGATCGTGAACTCGGCGATCGTGGCGATCTGCGACGCCTCGTGGCTGGCGCACATGCTGGTCGGCACGATCAGGATGAAGTTGCGCGTGCCGATGCGGCCGTCCGGCCGGCGGAAGCCCTGGAACGTGGCGCGCGCGGCGTCGGGCACGTAGACCGGCGGCGGCGTGACGAGGCGGTCGTCCACCTCGCGGATGATCGGCACCTCGTTCGACATGTTGGCGGTCAGGATCGGATCGCCGACGGCAATGCCGCGCGACGTGCCGATCGGCTGGCGGTACTGGCGGACGAACTCGCCGGCGGGAATCGCGCGCGTCGCGAAGCGGTTCCCCGGCGTGACGTCGCCCGTGACGCGGACGGTGTCGCCGTCGATGGCGACGGTCAGCCCGGCCGGCACGTCGACCTTGGCGATCGCGACGTTGTCGCGCGGATCGACGATCACCGCCACTTCACTCACAAGAACGGCATTCGCGTGCATGGTCATGACAAAACCCCGTACCGAATCTTCCCGTACCGAATCTGCCTGCTACCGAATCTGATCGCCGCGCCTCCGCCCCCGAGCGGAGCGAGACAAAGCAGACAAACGACGCTGGCGAAGCGGAGCTTCGCTAGTCCGTCAGTTCGCGGACGTCGAGCCGGCCCGCGCGGTGCAGCGCGTCGAAGCGCGCGAGCGTCTCGCGGACGCCGTCCTGCAGCGTGGTCGCCAGCACGCCGCCAATCGTCTTCTGGAACGCCGCGTCGTTCAGATGCGGCGCGATCGGGATCGGCGATCCGCCGAACGTGATCAGCCCGCGCCGCTCGTCTGGCAGCGTGTCGTCGATCACGCGCACGATCTCGTCCACCGTCCGCGTCTCCCCGTGCAGGTTGAAGACGTGCGCGCCCTCCGGCGCCCGGTCCGCGCAGGCGATGAATGCCGCCGCCGTGTCCGCGACGTAGAGAAAATCCGTCGCACCGCTGAAACGGATGTGGAATGTCTGGCCGACGACGGCCGCCTTCATCGCCTTCGTCGGATCGCTCGTCAAGCCGGTGTCCCGTCCGACGCCGTAGACCGTCAGCGGACGCAGCCCTACGCTTGACAGCTTGTGATCGAGGAAATAGACCCGCGCGTTGCCTTCGTTCGTCCGCTTGAACACGCCGTAGTGCGTGAGCGGATCCGCCTGCACCTGCTCGTCCACCGTCGCTTCGTCCTCGCAGAGGCCGAACACCGCGGCGGAGCTGGCATAAACGACACGCGCCACGCCGAGCTGACGCGCGGCTTCGAAGACGTGCAGCGTGCCGAGGACGTTCACCGTCGCGCCGAGGATGGGATTCGCGCGGCAGGTCGGTACCTGGACGCCGGCCAGATGGATGACGCGCGAAGCGCCGGACGCCGCGAGCGCGTCGTGGACAGCCGCGGCGCTGGTGATGTCGCCCGCGATGAACCGCAGCTTCGTCAGCGCCTCCGGGTCCAGGATCGCCTGCAGCCGCCGCGTGTCGCTCGCCTGATCGAAGATGACCGGCTCGTCGCCGCGCTCCACCAGCGTCTTGACGATCCATGCGCCAATGCAGCCGAGCGCGCCCGTGATGAAATACCGTTCCGCCATGTCGTTCAACCGACTCCGTTTATCGCGGCGCGTCCGTGATGAGGACGGCCGTCTGCATCGCCGTGGCCCACGCGTCGAAGGCCGGACGATCGCCGGCAGACGAGGGGTAGTAGAAGTAGACGCTGGCCAGCGCGCCGTCCGGCTCCGGGCCGAAGGCGCGGACCGGCTCGATCGTGAGGACGCCGTCCGCCGGCAGCGGATCGGCGACGCGCCGCAGGCGCTCGCAGGTGAGCGTTTCGACGATCAGGATCGGTGACGGCCGCCGGCCGAGCAGCGTCACGTGCGCGACGCCGTCCGCGGGCGGCTTGTCGACCGTCGGACTGTCCATCGCCACCAGCTTCAGTGCCGGCAGCGCCGCCAGCCGCGCCGCCGCGCCCGCCGTCAGGCTCGGATAGTGCGCATCCGCGCCCGCGGACATCGGGTAGCCCCGATCGATCAACGCGCCGAAGCCCGTCACAAAAAGGATCGCCTCGACATCATCCAACGCCGCCGGCAGATCCGCCTCGTCTATGACGCTGTGATAGTCGACGCCCTGCATCTGCTCGCGCCGCGCCGCCCCCACGCGCGCGTCCGACCCTACCCGCGCGTCCGACGCAGTCGAGCGCGTGAGATCGACGACCCGCGTCCGCGAGACGAGGTACTGCGCCGGCGGCAGGCGATCGAACGTCGCGCCGTCCGCCAGCCGGTGGAACGGCGCGTCGACGTGCGACCAGGTATGGAACGAGAGGCCGACCGGGACGCCGTCCGCGCTCACACCGAGCACGCCGCGCATCTGCCACGGATTGCCGTCACCCCGCGCCAGAATGACCCGGCGCGCGATCCGCGGGGCGTGGGGCACGTGGACGTAGTCGGCTGGTGAGAGGTCGACTCGATGAATGGGCATGATCGCGGCTCAATGGTAATACCAATTACATGAAAAACGAAACGCTTTGGTGTTGACCGCCTGCCGGCGGCGGATCGCGAAATCCGGCAAACACCCAGCAAAATACGATTGTTGTGCCTCGACTGCCGGCCGGATCGTGTCGAACATACGTCAATTGGCTTTGACTCTGACTTTTTACAAAACGCGACTGGTCAACCATCGACCCAATGACGCCGACGCCTTTCGCAGCCCCGATACGCCGTCCGCGGCCCGTCCAGCCAACCGGCTCCCGAAACCAGCGCCGGGACCGGCGGCGAGGGCTGGCGGCAAGCGGCGGCGGCAACCGGCCAGCGCCGCAATTGGTTGTGCTCTTCTGTACGCCTCTGAAAATTGGCCTCTCCACACCCTGCGAAAAGTTGACGCAAGGGAGTAGCACGCTGACAAGAATTGAGGATATAATCCGGCCGCTTCACGCGACTTTGCCGGCAGACACGCTCTGCACGCACGTTACACAATGATTCGTCGGACAGCGCAATTGGTGTGACCAATTGTCGTCCGCGGAGGCCTTGGAAGGAGGCGGCTGTGCACAGGATGCTCTCCCTCGCCCGCGCGATGCTCGTCACCGGTCGGACCGTCGTCCCTCCAGTGCTCGCGCTGCCCCCGCTCGCCCTGACGCTGCTCGCCGCGACCGTCCCGGCAGCCGCGCAGGACTTCCGCGGCACGATTCAGGGCCGCATCACCGACGCCTCCAGCGGCGCCGTCCCCGGCGCGACCGTCACCGCCAGCCATACCGAAACCAACGTCGCCGCCAGCGCCGTCACCGACGCGGACGGGAACTACAGCCTCCCGTTCCTCGCGCCCGGTCCGTATCGGCTGACGATCGAGCTCACCGGCTTCAAGAAGGTCGAGCGCCGCGTCGACGTCCGCATCGGCGATCGCCTCGGCCTCGACTTCGCGCTCGAAGTCGGCGGCGTCGAGGAGATCGTCACCGTCAGCTCCGCGACGCCGCTCCTCGACACGCGCTCCGGCTCCGCCGGCCAGGTGATCGACGAGAAGCGCATCGCGATGATGCCGCTCTCCGACGGCAATCCGTTCGTCCTTGCACGCCTCGCGCCCGGCGTCGCCTACACCGGTGACCTGCTCTTCTCCCGTCCCTTCGACAACGGCGGCACCTCCGGGATCGTCTCTGACGGCGCGTCCGGCGGCAACGAGTTCACGCTCGACGGCTCGCCCAACATGACCGGACGCCGCGTCGCCTTCGTCCCGCCCGCCGGCGCGATCCAGGAGTTCAAGGTCGAGACCGCGAATTTCGACGCGCAGCAGGGCCACACCGGCGGCGCGACGATCAACGTGACGATGAAGAGCGGCACGAACCGGTTGAAGGGGGAGGGGTACTATCAATATCGCGACGAGAAGTTCTCCAACAACGACTTCTTCCTGGAACGCGCGGGGCGGCCGAAGGACAATCTCGATTACAAGCGCTACGGCGGCACGCTCGGCGGTCCGGTCAACCTTGGCAATCTCTACAACGGCCGCGACCGGACGTTCTTCTTTGCCGCGGTGGAGTGGCTGTATGACGTCTTCCCGGAGCCGGACCAATACACCGTGCCGACCGAGCAGCAACGTCGCGGCGACTTCTCGGACCTGCTGGCGCAAGGCATCCGCATCTACGACCCCGCGACCGCCTTCATCAACGCCCAGGGCCGCGTCGAGCGCCTGCCGTTCGAGAACAACATCATCCCCGAGTCTCGCATCAATCCCATCGCCCGCGAATACCTGAAGTACTACCCGCTGCCGAACCAGGCAGGCGACGCGACGGGCCGCGACAACTATCTGGCCTCGAACAACCGCGGCGACGATTTCTACTCCGTCTCGACGCGCATCGATCATCAGATCAGCGCGTCGCAGAAGGTCTTTGGCCGCTACACGCGGAACCGGCGCACCGAGTATCGCGGCAACTGGACCGGCGAGGTGAACGGCATCCGGCCGACGGGGAACTTCCTCTATCGCAACAACGACGGCCTGAACATCGATCACGTCTGGACGATCTCCTCCGGATCGCTGCTGAACCTGCGCGGCGGCTGGTCGCGGTTTCAGGAGCCGAGCCGCCGCCAACACCAAGGTGAATTCGACGCCACCAGCCTCGGCTTCCCGCCCGCCGTCAGCGCCCTGTTCTCCGAGACCGCCTACTTCCCGCGCTTCGCGATCACCACGAATACCGACCCGACGATGGCGTCCAGCTACGACTTCCTGGGTGATTCGTTCGCGGGCGGCACGGACACGGAGATCTACTCCTTCCAGCCGACGTGGACGGCGATCCGGGGCAATCACAGCGTCCGCACCGGCTACGACTATCGCGTCTATCGCGAACAGCAGTCACCGAGCCTGCAGGCCGCCGGCCGCTATGACTTCAGCGGCGACTTCACGCGTCAGTTCGACAACGCCGCGAATGCGCCGATCGGTCAGGAGCTCGCGGCGTTCATGCTCGGGCAGCCGACGAACGGCTTCATCGATCGCAGCACGGACCGGTTCAGCCAGGTGCAGTATCACGGCGTGTTCGTGCAGGACGACTGGAAGGTGTCGAACACGCTGACGGTCAACCTGGGCCTGCGCTACGAGTATGAAGGCGCGCCGACGGAGCGCTTCAACCGCAACGTCCGCGGCTTCGATCCGGACGCGGAGCTCGCGATCACGAACGCGGCGCAGGCGGCGTACGCGGCGAGCCCGCTGGCCGAGCTGCCGGCGTCGCAGTTCCGCGTCCGCGGCGGCCTGCAGTTCGCGTCGAGCGATCAGCGCGGGTTCTACACGGCCGACAAGAACAACTTCCAGCCGCGCATCGGCTTCGCCTATCAGGCGGACAGCAAGACCGTCGTCCGCGGCGGCTTCGCCCTCTACACGGTCCCGGCGATCGTCACGGGCAGCTTCCCGTCCGGCGTGAATCAGCCGGGCGTCTTCCAGCCGGGATTCTCGCAGGCGACGACGCTCGTGCCGACGCTGGATAACGGGCTGACGTTCCGCGGGACGCTGTCGAACCCGTTCCCGGACGGCGTCCGCGAGCCGCCGGGCGCGAGCCTCGGGCCGAACACGTTCCTCGGCCGCACGCTGACGCGCCACTTCGCGAACATCGACGCGCGCAGCCCGCAGTCGATGCGCTTCGTCCTCAGCATGCAGCGCGAGCTGCCCGGCCAGTGGGTCGTCGAAGCAACGTACGTCGGCAACCGCGGGTACGATCAGCCGGTCGAGATCGACCTCAACGCCGTCCCCGCGCAGTATCTGTCCACCAGCCCGATCCGCGACGACGCGACGATCAACTTCCTGACCCAGCAGGTGCCGAACCCGTTCCGCGGCCTGCTGCCGGGCGAGAACTTGAACAGCGCGACGGTGCAGCGGCAGCAACTGCTGCGGCCGTTTCCGCAGTTCAACGAGATCCTGGCGTACGCCTACGACGGCAAGAACTGGTACGACTCCGCGCAGTTCCGCGTCGAGCACCGCTTTGCGGCGGGTTACACGGTGCTGGCGAGCTACACCTATTCCAGGCTGACCGAGCAGAGCGCGCGGCTGAACATCAGCGACACGGGCTACGACAAGCGCATCGCGCGCGACGACATCCCGCACCGGCTCGTGCTGAACGGGATCTGGGAGCTGCCCTTCGGACGCGGACGCGCGATGGGGGCCAACGTCGGCCGGCTGACCGACGCGTTCATCGGCGGCTGGAACATCGCCGCGACCTGGCAGGTGCAGAGCGGACGGCCAATGGACCTCTCGTCCAACCTGTTCTACGACGGCGACCTCCGCGGCCTCACCGCCGACTACTCGGGCAGCGTCGATCGGCCCGTGTTCGACGTCAGCCGTTTCTACTTCCATGACGCGCTCGTCCAGACCAACGGTCAGGACGACCCGACGAAGCAGCGCAACGATCGCCGGATCCAGCTCGCGAACAACATCCGTACGGTGCCGTTCCGCGTCGCGTCGCTCCGCGGCCCGCACTTGAACGATCTGAGCCTGTCGTTCGTGAAGTCGTTCCAGATCGCCGGCCGCGCCCGCGCGCAGTTGCACTTCGAGCTGTACAACGCGCTGAACCAGGTGGTCTACGCGGAGCCGAACCGCGATCCGCGCAATTCCAACTTCGGCAAGGTCACGTCGCAGGCGAATCTGCCGCGCAATTTCCAGATCGGCACGAAGATCATCTTTTGATGGAGTCGTCAGTTGTCAGTTGTCAGTTGTCAGTTGTCAGTTGTCAGTTGTCAGTTGTCAGTTGTCAGAAAGAGAGCTTCTGAACTGATCACTGAAGACTGATCACTGAAGACTGATCACTGAAGACTGATCACTGACGACTGAATACCACGCTCTCAGGAACTTCCTATGGCCCACGACATTTGTTCACGCCGCACGTTCGTCAAGGCGGCCGGCACCACCGCCGCCGCCGTCACGCTCGCCTCCGCGCTGCCCGGCGACCTGCTCGCGCAGGCGCCCCGCAAGCGCCGCTACGCCATCGTCGGCACCGGCTCGCGCGGTTCGACGATGTGGGGACGCGACTTGCTGCGCCGGTATCCGGGCGCGCTGGAGTTCGTCGGCCTGTGCGACATCAACCCGAAGCGCGCGGAGATCGTCAAGCAGACGCTCGGCCTGTCCTGTCCGACGTACACGGACTTCGATCGTTTGATCGCCGAGACGAAGCCGGAGCTGCTGACGATCACCACGGTCGACGCCTTCCACAGCGAATACATCGTCCGCGCGCTGGAGAAGGGCATCGACGTCATCACCGAAAAGCCGATGGTCATCGACGAGAAACAGTGTCAGGCCGTCCTCGACGCCGAGAAGCGCACCAACCGCAAGATCGTCGTCGGCTTCAACTACCGGTTCGCGCCGAAGCACGTCAAGATCAAGGAGATCCTGATGTCCGGCGAGCTGGGCAAGATCCTGTCGGTCGACTTCCACTGGTATCTGGACACGTCGCACGGCGCGGACTACTTCCGCCGCTGGCACCGCCTGAAGAACAAGGGCGGCTCGCTGTGGGTGCACAAGGCGTCGCACCACTTCGATCTGATCAACTGGTGGCTGGACACGGACCCGGTCGAAGTCCGCGCGAACGGCAACCTGGGCCGGTACGGCAAGAACGGCAAGTTCCGCCACACGCACTGCCGCCCGTGCCCGCACAAGGCCGAGTGCCCGTTCTACTTCGACATCACGAAGAACAAGAACATGATGGCGCTGTACGTGGGCGCGGAGTCAGTCGACGGCTACCACCGCGACGGCTGCGTGTTCAAGGAGGACATCGACATCTACGACGCGATGACGGCGTCCGTGCGCTATGCGAACGGCGCGCTGATGTCGTACTCGCTGAACGCGTTCATGCCGATCGAAGGCTATCACCTCGCCTTCAACGGCGAGCTCGGACGGCTGGAAGTCCGCGACTACGAGCGTCAGCCCTGGGAAGTCGCCGAGGAGACCGAGATCTACCTCACCAGGAGTTTCGGCAAGCGGAACAAGGTGGAGATCCCGAAGGCCGAAGGCGGCCACGGCGGCGGGGACAACGTCCTGCGCGATCAGATCTTCCGCGGCCTGACGCCGGCGGCCCATTTGAAGCTGCCGGATTCGCGCGCGGGGGCGATGTCCTGCCTGACGGGGATTGCAGCGCGGCGGAGTATCGAAGAGAATCGGCCGGTCAAGATTGCAGACCTCATCCGACTGACGTAGCGTCCGTGCCGCGCGGACGCCCGGAGGACGCGCACATGGCCATCAACCGCCGTCAATTCGTCTCTTCCACCGCCGCCGGCCTCGTGACCGCGTCCGCCGCGCTCACGGGCCGCCGCGCGGCGGCCGCCCCCTCTTCTGCTCAGAGCCGATCGAACGTCGCCGGCGCCAACGATCGCATCCGCGTCGGCTACATCGGCGTCGGCGGCATGGGCCGCGCGCACCTCAACAACTTCCAGTTCTTCCCCGAAACGCAGTCCGTCGTCGTGTGCGACGTCTGGCCGTTCAACGTCGACCGCGCCGTGAAGATGACCGCGAACCAGCGCGGCGGCCCGGCCGAAGGCGTGAAGGACTTCCGCCGCGTCCTCGACCGCCAGGATCTCGATGTCGTCGTGATTGCCACGCCGGATCACTGGCACGCCATCCCCGCCGTCCTCGCCTGCCAGGCCGGGAAGGACGTCTATGTCGAGAAGCCGATCTCCCTGAACATCCGCGAAGGCCGGAAGATGGTCGACGCCGCCCGCGCGCACAAGCGGATCGTCCAGGTCGGCACCCAGCAGCGCTCCGGCGCGCATTTCAAGGAAGCGGTGCAGATCGTCCGCGACGGCAGGCTCGGACAGGTGACGCGCGTCGCGACGTGGAACTACGGCGCGGGCAACCTGCAGGGCATCGGCCATCCGCCGGACGGCCAGCCGCCCGACGGCCTCGACTACGACTTCTGGCTCGGTCCCGCCCCGAAGCGTCCGTTCAACGACAACCGCTTCATCTTCAACTTCCGCTGGTTCTGGGACTACGCCGGCGGCATGATGACGGACTGGGGCGTCCACCTGATCGACATCGTGCAATGGGCGATGAACGTCGACGCGCCACGCGCCGTGACGGCCGTCGGCGCGAAGTACGCGATCAAGGACAACCGCGAAACGCCGGACACGATCGACGCGTTCCTGGAGTATCCGACGTTCATCTGCTCCTACTCGAACCGCGTCCTCAACGGCCGCTCGCCGAACAACCGCGGCTACGGGATCGAGTTCTACGGGACCGAGGGGACGCTGTTCGTGGACCGCGCCGGCTACGAGCTCACGCCGGAGCCAGTCGATCCGGAGACGCCGCCCGCGTACTGGAAGGCGGAGATGGAGAGCGTGCAGAAGCCGCTCAAGCCGTGGGAGCGCCCACGCCGCACGCGCGCCGGCCGGTATCCCACGCTGACGGCCGAATCATCCGATCAGAACATCTCACACATTCGTAATTTCTATGAATGCCTGAAGAGCCGCCAGTTGCCGGCGTCGGACATCGAGATCGGCCATCGGTCTTCGTCTGCCTGCATGCTGGCCAATCTCTCCCTGCGGACCGGCCGCACGGTCGTGTGGGACGCCGCCAAGGAGACGATCGCCGGCGATGCCGAGGCGTCCGCGCTGTTATGGCGCGAGCCTCGGACGCCCTGGACGTTGTAAGCTGACGCCACCGGCGCCGGGGTTGTCTTTTCAGCGAGAACACCAATTCGTGTCCACCACGTATCCACGCATCGCTTCACTGAAGACCGCGGACGCGTTCGCGCGCCGTTTGCAGGATCTGGGCATTCCGCTGCCGTTCGACCCGACGATCGTCAGCGGACCGGACGCGCCGCTCGGGCAGCCGTTCGCCCGTGACGGCGTCACCGTCGGCAACCGCTGGTGCATCCTGCCAATGGAAGGCTGGGACGGCACGCTCGACGGCCGGCCGAGCGACCTCACCCGCCGCCGCTGGGAGCATTTCGGGAAGAGCGGCGCGAAGCTGATTTGGGGCGGCGAGGCGTTCGCCGTCCGCGCCGATGGCCGCGCGAACCCGAACCAGCTCGCGATGGGCCCGCACGCCGTCGAGGATCTGTCGGACCTCCGTCAACGGCTGGTGACCGCGCACCGCGAGGCCTGCGGATCCACCGACGATCTGTTCGTCGGCCTGCAGCTCACCCACTCGGGCCGCTACGCGCGTCCGCGTCCGGGCGGCTCGTGGGAGCCGTACGTGGCGTATCAACATCCGGTGCTGGACCGGCGCTTCGCGGCCGGCACGACGGTGAAGACGTTCACGGACGAGGACCTGCACGCGCTCGCGCAGGATTTCGTCGTCGCGGCGCGCGCGGCCGCCGAGGCCGGCTTCGATTTCGTCGACGTCAAGCATTGCCACGGGTATCTCGGCCACGAGCTGCTGTCCGCGGTCGATCGCGAGGGCGAGTTCGGCGGCGATCTCGAAGGCCGGACGCGCTTCCTGCACCTGGTGTCCACGGCCATCCGGCGCGAGGCGCCGAGCCTGCGGATCGGCGTCCGCGTGTCGATCTTCGACGCCGTCCCCTATCGCAAGCCCGCCGCAGCCGCGGCGGACGCCGGCACGGGCGTGCCCGAAGCGGACGCGTCCAGATACCGGCACGGCTTCGGCCTGATGACGAACGGCTCGTTCCTCCCGTCGCTGGATGATGGACGCCAGTTCCTGTCGGTGCTGGAACGCCTCGGGATCACGTGGGTATGCCTGACGGCCGGCAGCCCGTACTACAATCCGCACATCCAGCGTCCCGCGCTGTTCCCGCCGTCCGACGGCTATCTCCCGCCCGAGGATCCGCTCGTCGGCGTCGCGCGCCAGATCGCCGTCGTCCAGGCGCTCAAACGCGACTTCCCGTCGCTCGCACTCGTCGGCTCCGGCTACAGCTATCTGCAGGACTGGCTCCCGAACGTCGCGCAGGCCGTCGTCCGCGAAGGCGGCGCCGATTTCGTCGGCCTCGGCCGCATGGTCCTGTCCTATCCGGACCTGCCGCTCGACGTCCTGCACGGCCGCGCCCTGCGCCGCGCCGCGATCTGCCGCACGTTCAGCGATTGCACGAGCGGCCCGCGCAACGGGCTCGTGTCCGGCTGCTTCCCGCTCGATCCGTTCTACAAGGCGCACCCGGACGCGGAACGCCTCAAGGCCCTGAAGGCGGAACAGGAAACACGATGAGCCTTCCTCCGCATACCGTCGCCGCACCGGCGGGCGCCAGCGCCCACGACACCAGCGGATCCAGCGCTGGCCTGTCCGGGCCACTCTCCGGCCGTCAGATGCACGCCGCCGCAACGGCGTTCGTCTCGCTCTTCTCGATCGTCGGCGTCGCCCTCTACGGCCTGCCGTTCTTCTACGACTTCATGGTCCAGGAGTTCGGCTGGACGCGCCAGCAGGTGACGTCCGGCAACGCCTACAGCAAGCTGATCGTCGGCCCGCTCTTCGGCTTCTTCGCCGGCTGGCTCGTCGATCGCTTCGGCCCGAAACGGCTGATGCTCGTCGGCATCACGATCGCCGGCCTCGCGCTCGTCGGCCTCGGCTCGATCAGCACGCTCGGCTGGTTCTATTTCTTCTATCTGCTCAACGCGCTCGGCTACGTCTGCGGCGGTCCGCTGCCGAACCAGGTGCTGCTCTCGCGCTGGTTCGATCGCGCCCGCGGCAAGGCGATGGGCTTCGCGTACATCGGCATCGGCCTCGGCGGCGCCATCGTCGCGCCGCTGGCGCACGAGTTGACGCAGCGATTGGGCTGGCACGCGGCGCTGCAGGCGCTCGGCATCCTGATGATCGTCCTCGCGCTGCCGCTCGCGCTGTTCCTGAAGGATGGTCCGGCCGGCGCGCCCACGGCGCAGACGCCGGCCGGCGCGACGCCGACACCCGCCGCGCCGCTGGTCCGCGTGTCGCACATTTTCAAGCACTGGACGTTTCCGTTCCTGCTGATTGGCAGCATGTGCTCGATTGGCGCCGTCGGCGGGACGATGCAGAATCTCAAGCTGCTGTTGAGCCTCGACAAGGGCATCGGACAGGGCGAGATTGCCGGTGTGATGTCGTTGATCCTGGGCGGGAGCATCATCGGCCGTCTGACGATGGGCTGGCTGGCGGACCGGTTCCCGCGCAAGTACGTCATGCTGCTCATCTACGTCATCGTCTCGATTGCCGTGCCGCTCGTGTACTGGGCGCCGAGCATGACGACGCTGCACCTGGCCGCGCTGTTGTTCGGGATCGGCCTGGGCGGGGATTACATGATCATCCCGCTGATGGCGGCGGACCTGTACGGCGTCCGCGTCCTGGGACGGGTGATGGGTGTCGTCCTCACGGCGGACGGCGTCGCCGAAGCGCTCGCGCCGATGGCGGTCGCGGCCATGCGCGACAGCAGCGGCAGCTACGCCGGCGGCTTCGCGGTGCTGGTCGTCCTGGCCGTGATCGGCTGGCTCGCGGTCATGGCCCTGCCGGCACGGCCGACGCCGCTGACGTCGAACCGGTAATCCGTCGTTCACCTCGCCGCGCGCGATGCGTCGATCGCGCGCGGACACCATCGCGACACTCACCGCGGTCCGCCTGCATCCTCGCGCGATGACGAAGAGCCTCTTTCTTGCCGCCCTCGTCGGCGGCGCCTTGACGCTGGCGGCGTCCGCGATGACGGCGCCGCAGCCACGCGCCGGCCGCCGCCTGTCGACGGTCATCGTCTCCGCCGGCGCCCTCGATCGCACCAACACCATCGTCCGCTTCGCGCTGCCGCCCGGCACGCGCGGCGAGCACCTGCAGTTGCGGATCCTGGACGACGACCGTCAGGACGTCCCGCCGCGCGACCGCCAGGACACGGTGTCCTTGCAGATCTCGCGCGACCGGCAGGCATCGTTCATCCTGCCGTCGCTGCGGGCCGGTGAGACGCGGCGATATCAGTTGGAGCCGGCGCTGGCCGTGACCGACGCGACGCCGCTGGTGCAGGCGCGTGAAGAGCGGCAAGGCGTCGGGATTGGCCTCGACTGGACGCCCGTGCTGCGGTATCAGGCCGAGAAGGGCGAGTTGCCGGACGAGACGCTCAAGCCGATCCTGCGTCGCGGCGGCTACATCCATCCGGTCCGCACACCGCGCGGACGGGTCGTCACGGACGACTATCCGCCAGGCCAGCCGCATCATCATGGCATCTGGGCGGCGTGGACGCGGACGGCGTTCCAGGGGCGCGCGCCGGATTTCTGGAACATGGCCGACGGAACGGGGACGGTCGAATTCGAGAACCTGCTGGAGACGTGGTCCGGCCACACGCACGCCGGCTTCTCGGCGCGGCATCGCTACGTCGACCTCGGCGCGACGCCGCCGGTCACCGTCCTGACCGAAGTGTGGACTGTGTCGGTGTACGGCATCGCCGGCGCGCCCGCGCCGTATCGGATGTTCGACATCGACATCCGGCAGGATTTGGCGACGGCGAGTCCGCTCGGGCTGCCGCCGTATCACTATGGCGGTCTCGGCGTCCGCGGGCGGCGCGAGTGGGCGGAAGCCGGCGGCGCGCGATTCCTGACCTCCGAGGGCAAAGACCGCGCGTCCGCGAACGCGACGCGCGCGCGCTGGTGCTACATCGGCGGCCTGGTGGACGGCGCGCTCGCGGGCCTCGTCATCCTGGGCCACCCCTCCAACGAACGCGCGCCGCAACCCGTCCGCGTCCACCCGACGGAGCCGTACTTCACCTTCGCCCCGCAGCAGGCCGGCCGGATGGAACTGACGCCCGGCCAGCCGTACGTCATGAAGTATCGCGTCCTCGCGATCGACGGCCCCCCCGACAAGACGCTGATCGATCGCGTCTGGCAGGACTACGCGGATCCCGTCAGCGTCAGGATTGAGTAGCTCACCGCGATGATGGGGCGACCTGTTACCTGCGGCGGGCGTCGACGATCAGATCGAGGTCCGCGGCATCCGCGAACGCCTGGAAGTCACGGTCTCGCGTCAGGAGTCCGATACCGCGATCCAGGCAGCTTTGCGCAATCAAGGCATCACCTAGGCGAGCCTTGCGCCGCCCGGCCAACACTCGTGCGCGCAGCAGACCTGCTCTCGTCCAGTAGTCGTCGCGGATATCCACGAGCGGTATCTCGGCAAGGCTGTCGGCAAGAGCGGTCGGCAGTTTCGGGTCGCTGAGCAGTTCAGTCAAGACAGCCGGCGGCATCAGTACCTGCCGATCCTCCAGGGCGCGATCGAGCATCCGGATATCTTCACCATCCTCGCCCTGGAAAAACGCGATCCACGTACTCGTATCCACAGCGATCATCGATCGGCCTTCAATTCTGCCAACGTGCGTCCAAACCGTACTTTGCCTTTGAATTGACGGACGCGCGCATACGCCCGCGAAGCAGCAACGAGTTGCAGGCCCGCGCGAACGGTCTGCGTCACCCCCGTGCCGCTGGCCTTCTGCGCCTTTTCCAGCAGATCGAGGGGGACTTCCACGGTAATCTTCCGGGCGGCTTCCATTCGATCAAGATACCATACCAAATACCAGCAAGCGAGCTGGCCTGGCCTGGCCCCCAACCGAGACGCCGTTGCATGGCAACCCATGCGTGTGCGGCATCGTGCTCCACGTGATCCGGGTCGAAAAAGCGCGACGAGCACATTGACGTCGAGCAATGCCACTCGACTCATTCTTCGTCTCTCAACCGGTTCACGAGCGCCAGGGTTCGCTTTGGCGTGCCTGACCGGCGCGCGAGCAGCGGCACGCCGTTGCGGACTTTCGTCCGCGTCCGAGGCGTGAGAGCCTGTCGTGCCCACTCCGACAGGACCTTGCCGACCGTCGTTTCCAGGTTTGCCGCGACTTCCTTCGCCGCCTGCAAGACGTCAGCGTCGATGTCCAGCGTCGTTCGCATGGTTCGAGCATCCTCGCGCGTCAAAAGCGCGCATCCCTCGGCTAGACGAACAGACATCTGGAACGACGTTCGGATGATCGATGCTGCGGGCATGACACATAGAACGCTCGCCAGAATCCTGTTCACGCTCTTCTGTTTCACCGCGTCCTGGATGATGCCGGCCGCCCACGCATCCGCGCAGGCCGGTCCGTGGTGCGGCCTCTACTGCGAGTCCGACCGCGACTGCTGGGAGACGCCGTGCCCCTTCTGCACGTTCGATCCGCAGTTGCCGCATCGCGTCTGCACGGCGCACTAGGGCCGCGACGAGAACAGCTGTGCGTACGCGTCGGGCGTGAAGCCGAGGACCGGCCTGCCGTCGACTTCCAGCAGTGGACGCTTGATGACGGACGTGTGCTGGAGCATCAGGGCCACGGCGCGCGCGGCGTCGAGGTTCTGCTTGTCGGCGTCAGGCAGATTCCTGAACGTCGTACCGGCGCGGTTGCAGACCCGCTCCCAGCCCAGTTCGCGGCACCACCGTTCGAGCCGCTCGCGCTCGATGCCCGCCGTCTTGTAGTCGTGGAACGCGTACGACACACCGCGCGCGTCGAGCCACGCGCGCGCCTTCTTGACGGTGTCGCAGTTCTTGATGCCGTACATGGTGATCGTCACGGCAGCGATCGTAGCCGAGAATGCCTGCCGCTGTCGCGCATCGGCGCGTCCGCCGCAAACGCGAAAGGCGGGCCGAAGCCCGCCTTTTCGTGTGTCGTGACGCGATCGCTCGACGCGATCCGGTACTCAGGACTTCGCGCGTTCCGCGGCGGTGTCGTTGCGGTCATTGAAGAACAGCGCGAACAGGATCAGCACGGCGCCGGCGCCGACGGCGGGGACGAGCCAGATCTTCTGCCAGTCGTGGCCGCCGCCGGGGAGGGCATAGAGGTCGACGACCTCGCCGGACAGCCAGGAGCCGATGAACATGCCGACGCCGAGCGTGACGAAGGCGATGAAGCCCTGCGCGGCCGCGCGCAGGTGGACCGGCGCCTCGCGGTCGACGTAGATCTGGCCGGTGACGAAGAAGAAATCGTAGCAGATGCCGTGCAGCAGGATGCCGGCATAGAGCATCCACACCGCGGGGCCGTTGTCGCCGTACGCGAACAGCACATAGCGCGCGGTCCAGGCCAGCATGCCGATCAGCAGCATCTTCTTCACGCCGAGGCGGACGAAGAAGAACGGCATGACCAGCATGAAGCCGATCTCCGACCACTGCCCCAGCGTCATCTTGCCCGTCGCGTTCGCGACGTCGATCTCCGCGAGGAACAGGTTCATGAACGCGTAGTAGAACTGCAGCGGGATGCAGATGAGGAACGAGCCCAGCACGAAGATCGCGAAGGACCGCTTCTTCATCAGCGCCAGCGCGTCGAGGCCGAGGACGTCGCGCGCCGTGACCGCGTGTCCGAGCTTCGCGGGCGGCGTGTGCGGGAGCGTCAGGCTGAAGAGGCCGAGGACGACGGACGCGATGGCCGCGGTCGTGAAGATCCCGGCGGTCTTGTCGAAGTCGAACCCGTCGATCACGTAGCCCGCGACAATCCAGCCAATCGTCCCGAGCACGCGCACGCCGGGAAATTCCTTCCCCGGATCCTTCATCTGATGGAAGGACAGCGAATTGCTCAACGCCAGCGTCGGCATGTAGCAGAGCGTGTAGGCGATCAGCACCGGGTAGAACTGCGAGAAGCTGGTGAGCGTCGAGACGTAATACAGCAGGACCGCGCCCAGGAGGTGCAGGACGGCGAGGATGCGCTCCGTCGCGAAGAAGCGGTCCGCCACCATGCCGACGAAGAACGGCGAGATGATCGCCGCGAGCGCGGTCGTGCCGTAGGCCAGCCCGATCTGCGCACCGTCAAAGCCGAGCGCCTGTCCGAGGTACGTGCTCATCGCCACGTACCAGGCCCCCCAGACGAAGTACTGGAGGAACATCATGATGGACAATCGAAGTCGTGTCGAGAATGCCATAGACGGGTCCGGGTGCGAGCGTGAACGAATCGGCAGGCGCTGAATCGGTTACTGCAACGGCTTGATCTTGATGTTCTTGAAGGCCACCTCGTCGCCGTGATCCTGCAGCGCGATGTGACCCGTCTTCGACAGGCCGTAGGCCGGCCACTCCGCGAACTTGCTCTTCGCGACCGCCGCCTTCCACGCCGGCGACCACAACTCGTACTCGACCACCTTCTGGCCGTTCAACCAGTGCTCGACATGCGCGCCGCGCACGACGATACGGGTGGTGTTCCACTGGCCGACGGGCTTCGTCGCATCCCTGGACGGCGGGTTGAGCGCGTAATTGGCACCGGCTGTGCGTTCCAGCCCGTTCTTCGCGTCGCGGTGGCCGGTGTTGTCCAGCACCTGGTATTCCGGACCGCTGTAGTAGATCTCGTCTTCCTTCTCGGTGACGCGATAGAAGATGCCGCTGTTGCCGGCCTTGGAGATCTTCCAGTCGACCGACAGCTCGAAGTCGCCGTACTGATCGTTGCTGACGAGATCGCCGGCGCGGCCGCTGAGCGTGAGCGCGCCATCGACCACCTTCCAGGACGGCGGCACCGTCTTCACCTTGTAGCCGTGCCAGCCGCCGGTGGTCTTGCCGTCGAACAGCAGCGTCCAGCCGCCCTGCGTCTCCGCCGCCGTCAGCGTATTGTCCTGCGCCGCCGCCACGGACGAGAGTCCGCCCGCGAGCACGAGGGCGCCTGCCAGAGTCATCAGTGCTTGTCGCACACACACGCGCATGGCTTCCAGCCTTTCACCAAGGCTCGCCCCTCACCGGTGAGGACGAGCGTTCTGTCACGCGCCGCGCGGGACATGACTGTCATGCCCTCGCGACGTCCCCGTCGAGACGGGTCTCTCACGATTGCGGCCAGCGGCTCGATCGATACACGCCGAACGTGCCGTTCGCCTCTTCGCGGATCCACAGCGCCGCGGCGCCGGGCGTCCGCTGCACGAGGTCCGCGCCGTCCACGGGACCGAGCACCGCGACGGCCGTGTCGACGCCGTCCGCGTCGAGGCCGCGCGGGGCGATGACCGTCGTGCTGCTGCGGATGGTCATCGGCCATCCGGTCCGCAGATCCAGGATGTGGGAATAGCGGACGCCGTTCGCGGTCATCCACTGCTCCGCGTCGCCCGACGTCGATACCGCCGCGCGCTTCAGCGCCAGCGGCGCGACACGCGGCACGCCCGGCACGTCCCCCATCAGCGATGCGCCCATCAGCGATGCGCCTGTCAGCGCCGCCGCCGTCGGCTGCACCGGCGCGACGTCGACCGACCAGTGCTCGCGATACGGCGGCGGATCGCCGACCGCGATGTCGCCGCCCATCGCCACCAGCACGCGCGTGACGCCGTGCGTCCGCAGGACGTCGAGCACTTCGTCCGCCGCGTAGCCCTTCGCGATGCCGCCGACGTCCAGCGTCGTGCCCGCGCGCGCGAGCCGCACCGTGTGCGCGGACGCGTCCAGCGTCATCGATTCGTAGCCGCACGCCGACCGCGCCTCGCGCACGCGCGACGCGTCTGGCAGTTCGCTCAGCCGGCGCGCGCGGCGCCACAAACGCGTGACCGCGCCGCAGGTGACGTCGAACGCGCCGTGCGTGCGGCGCGCGAGCGTATCGCCCGCCGCG
>Ga0187894_10003051_pt1 | contig 19188 bp, 11 predicted proteins | sample GBC1701081metaG_FD_136650 | JGI IMG/M metagenome (GOLD analysis project Ga0187894, IMG submission 136650) | White microbial mat communities from a lava cave in the Kipuka Kanohina Cave System on the Island of Hawaii, USA - GBC170108-1 metaG ...
GATCCAATCGGAGCTTGTAGCTCTTCGTCGCCAAGCGCGTCTCCAGGACCCGGCTGCGGCGTCATGGAGGGTGCCTGCCCAACGGGCTTGCCTGATGCGCCCAGGCCGGTGTCCAGCAAGTCTCGATTACCACCATCCCGCTTTCCGCGTCAGGGAGACTCTCCCCGAGCACCGTGGCCGCCTCGCGGGCCGCCTCCTCGTTGCTGCCCAGGTCCACGATGAGGAGCTGGTCCTCTTTCAGGTTCAGTACCTCGCGGGCGGCGTTCTCCAGGCGGACCCGGTCGATGGCCTTGAGCGTACAGTAGAACACCGAGTACTGCCACGGCTCGCCGTAGGCCTTCATCACCTTGTGGATGCGGCGGAGGCGCTTGTCGTTCCGCACGTCGTAGCAGACGAGATAGCAGCGGCGCATGGCGTTACCTCGTCGTCAGGAAAGCCAGCGTCGGCACCTCGCCCAGGAGCCACGCGGCGACAAGACGGGCGTGAAGCATGAGCATCCGGCGGTAGCTGAGCCGGTACTCGAAGGCCGGGTGAGACACTTCGGTGTCCATCCGCCGGCCGTACGCGGAGAAAAAACCCTTCCGGCCGGCGTCGGTCAGAGCGCAGCCCGCGGCGGTGTCGAGGAAGTGTCCCTCGGTCAACTCGCCGCGGTTGAATGCGGACACGGCGATGGAGTCGGCGATCAGTGGCCGGAACGGCTCCATGAGGTCCAGCGCGAGCGCGGGACGGCCGGGACGTGTGGCATGTAGCGCCCCGAGTGTCGGCTCCAGGCTCGCCAGCCGGCAGGCTGCTGTGCATTCGTTGGTCAGCATCGAGTGCGCGAACGACAGGACGGCGTTGACCGGATCGGGCGGCGGACGGCGCTGCCGGCCGTTGCTGTCGAAGCGCGCGCCAATCTCGGAGACGCCCTGCTTGAACATGCCGGCGAAGTGCCTGAAATAGATGGCGGCTGCGTTGCCTTCGTGTCCGCGAAGCTCGTCCAGTATGCTCACCCTCTCGGCGGCAATGATGCTCTCCTGCAAGTCGGCGGCGACGCGCGACGGAAGCGCCGCGTGATTGCGCATCAGCAGTGTGCGCTGGTTGGCGATCTTTGCCACGGTGACGGCGCGTGCGAGTTCGAGGGCCTTCTCCGGCCGGTCCAGCACGCGGATTTGGGCGGCGCGGACCGCCGCGCTGGTCGGCCCCAGCGGGTCCATCATCGCGACCAGGCGGCCGGCCGCGGTGAGGTACGCGACAGGCACTTCGTTGTCCGCGAAGACCGTGAGGGCCTGCGTCGATATCTGCACGCCACCCAATACAGCCAGCGATTCCAGGTTGGCGAGCGGGAAGTCTCGGACCAACTCGCCTTCCTTGTCGGTGACTCGCACGGATTGGCCGCGGACTCCAATGCGAATCCCCTCACGTTGCAGGACGACGTGGATGCCGTCATCACGGGGCGGCCAGAGCTTGCGAGGCGTGAGACACTCGTCGCTGTCCTGGCCGTTGACGGTGAGCGAAGTGAGGCGCTGATGATTGATCTCATCCGGCAGGCATATCGGCTGGAGTGAACAACGCGGACAGCGCGGATCATTGACGAGTGGCGCCGGGCGCTGTCCCGCCGCGTCACGTTTGGCCGCCTCAAGCTCGGCGAGCGCTTCGCGCTTCAGTGCGTCGTCCACAGGCACGCGGAGTTTCAGTCGCTCTGCGGCGTAGTAGAGGTACGCCTCCGTCACCGTGTAGCCGGCTTCTTCAAGCAGAATCGCCTGCAAGCCGATCTGCACCCGGTCGGTCGGCCACGGCTCCGGACCGGGAATCAGGCGTGCCTGCTCCATCATGTCATCAACGGGTTCGGCGACTTCGCCGGAACGCTTTGGCCGGCCCTTTCGGTACTCGACCGGGATCGCGGTCGTCCCGTTGATTTCGGCCAAGTCGAGTTTCGCGGTCAATCCGAGCCGATCGCTGGTGAGAGCCAGACTTCGCACCGACCGCGGCCGCTCCGGATCGGCGGCGGGTTCGGTCTCCTCCAGCTTCTCGACGGTCTTTTTCCTGCGGCCGTTCTTCCCATTCGTCTCGACTGGGGGCGGAGCCTCGCTCGGCCGATCTACACGACGATGGACGCCGGCGCCCTGCTCGGTGTCGGCGCTGGGCAGAAAGACGCCCTCTACCGTCATGTAGTAGAAGAGGCGCGGGCAATAAGCGTGCTCGGCCACGCCGCGGCATCTGCGTCAACTGGCCAAGATCGCCTGCAAATCGGCCTGTTGTCGCGAGGAAACAAGCCGATTGCGCCCCGGCGTCGGCTGCGCGTCGAATGTGCTTGAGCCGCGCTCCCTGAGTTTGCCGAGGTCACGTTTCGTTATGTTCGGGGATTCGTTGCAGCCTTGAGCAATCTGTTCATTGCTTGTGATCGGGGATGGCTACGTACCCCCAGTCATTCGGACCATCCTCCCATTTGTTGTGCGTGAGCCGCACGGCCGGGCCGCCCGCCACCGGCACTGCATAAAGCTCGCCGTAGGGCTGCGGGAACCAGGCTGTCACCCACTCGTCGTTGAATCCGCCCCGGTCTGAGGTGAACACGATCCACTTGCCGTCGGGGGAGAATCGGGCGTGCATGGAAAAGTCGGTGATGTCCAGGCGGTCTGGCTCGAGGAGTCGACCCTCGGTGCCGTCGACGCGTTCAATCCACAACTTCATCCCTTTCGCGCGAGTAGAGGAGAAGACGACCCATTCGCCGTCCGGCGAGAGCGCCGGCATGGTTTCGATTGCGGAGGGATCGCCCAGGTCTCGCCGCTCTCCACCGTCCCCATTCATGATGTGGATCGAGCCACCTCCGTCGCCGCCACTGCGAAACACGATCCGACGACCATTTGGTGAGACGTGCGGCAGCGCACAATTCCCCGGCATTTCGGCGGTGAGATTGACGGGTTCCGAACCATCGAGGGGCACCTTCCAGATGTCCGCGTCGACCTCGCCAGGCGCGAACGGCGGGCCGATGGCGGTGACGGCAAAGCCAGCCTCGCTCGCGATCGCAGTCCCCCAGACGAATTCTCCCTCCCTCGAGAACACGGTGCGGGGATCCTTGCCGTCGATCTTCGTGATGCCGAGTGGGCCCGGCCCGCCCTGGTGGAACAACGTTGAGACCACCTCGCCGGACGCCGTCAGCCCCGGGAACCATCCCCGGATTACAATTAACTCAATGGAGCGGTCAGGAAGCTTGACGGTTTGACGTGCGCCGGGCGGGGCAAACGCCCAGGCGCCGCCCGGAATGTCGACGGTCGCGAGATTCTCGACCGGCGCCGGCCCATGGCACAGCATGCGCCCGGAGCGTCGGTCGATGTCGGAAGCGAAATAGCTCCGCTCATCGTCGCTCTCGGCCCGGAGATCGTCGCCGCCGGCGCTCACCGAGAAGATGCGGCCCGTTCGCGTGACCGTGTCCCACTCATCCAGACCCTCGCGCCGCTGTGGCCGCGTGAACACGATGCGCCCGTCCGCCGCGACCGAGGGGTAGAGCCCGTCGCCGACGATCCGGGAATCGCCGGAGCCGTCCATGGCGAAGCGACGGATCTCCGGTCCGTCGCCCCCGACTGCGTGGTAGTACAGAGCGCTGCCATCGAGAGCCCAAGCTGGTGAACCCGCAGCGCGGCCGACCTTCACGCCGAGGACTTCGAACGGTGACCCGGGCTCCGATACCCGACGCACTTCCGACCCGTCGGCGTTCATCAGGTAAACGTGCGTGATGAAGGTCCGTCGCTCCTCGTCTTTCGCCTCGTAGTAGCGTCCCTCGAACAGCTCGTCCTGCCGGGAATATGCGATCCGCCGGCCATCCGGCGAGAACGTGGGGTTGAAATCCCCACCGGGACGACGCGTCAAGTTGACGGCCTCCAACTCCGCCTCTTCGTGTCCGGGACGAAACGGCATGACGAAGATATCCGCATTGCCTTCGCGTGTGCTCACGAAGGCGAGCTGCGAGCCGTCGGGAGAGAAGGTCGCGGCATCGTCCATGGCCGCATGGCAGGTCAGACGAACTGGATCACCGCCGCGCTCGCAATCCAATGCAAACAGATCGGCATTGCCGCTGCGCTCCGAGGTGAAAACGATCCAGCGTCCGTCGGGAGAGAAGATCGCGTTGTAATCCATCGCGTTGTCGTGAGTCACTCGCCGGGGCGCCGCGCCGCTGTCCTCATAAAGAAAGATGTCAAAATTGGGCGGGCGGATGGTCGTGTAGACGATCGCCTCGACCAGCGGGTCGGGTTCTTTTGACGCTTCCGCAGCATCCTGGGCTCGGGTGCGCGGTGCGGAACACCCTGTGAATACGAAACACAGCGTGCAAAGCCACATCAGCTGTTGTCTCATTTGCGCTCCTCGTCAGCGATGGCGCCCGAGCAGTTGATTGAACGGATTTCCTGTGCGTACGCCGCGTCGGCCATTATACGCGGAACGCTGTTGAGCGAGAGAATCACGGTGCTCGTTGGAGCGACGACGGACGAGGAGATCGCGACCTCTGTTCGGCATCTATCGCCGACCGTCGCGAGAGGTTCTGCGTGTGCGCAGCCCTCTGGATCAACTGGCGGTTCAAACCGAGAGGCGACTGGCCCACGCTTGAACGGTTCGTAAATGCAGGAAGCCACCGACGTTGCGGTGGCTTCTGCGTCGTGAAGTCGGGGCGACAGGATTTGAACCTGCGACCTTCTGGTCCCGAACCAGACGCGCTACCAAACTGCGCTACGCCCCGTCTTTCAGACCGCCATCGTAGGGATCGGCGGACGGGCGGGCAAACTCAACGACGATGCGGGTTTCCGCGAATCAATGCGTACTCCGGCGCTATCCACGGTTCAGCGCTTCTCGAGGACCAATGCGGTGAAGGCGTCGAACCGCGTGAGCGGAAAGGGGCTGTCAACCCCGTCGATCATGCAGGCCACGGCTTGCTCGGCGGCGCGGCACGAAAGCGACATGCCGTGACCCGTGCACGCGCTGCACAACCACAGCCGCCCTTCCCGATCCACCGGCCCGATCAGCGGAAGACCGTCGGGCGAGAAACCCATGACGCCCGACCAGCGCGCCATGACCCTGATCGGCTCCCCGAACAGCTCGCGCGCCAGCGACTCCAGTGCCCCCTGCACCTCCGGCGTCGTGCGATCCTCGTACCCGACCTCTTGCTCGGCATGAAGATTGCGGCGCCCGCCCATCACAATCGTTTCCGGTGACGGCTGACGGAAGTAGTCGTAGCCGTGGTTTGCGTAGTAGGAGCAATCCAGCCGCCGGCCCGCCGACTCGAACACCAGCATCTGGGCGCGCTTGGGTTCCAGGAACCCATCGAGCGCCGGCAGAAGCAGGGGGGCATACGCGTTCGTGCAGACGATCGCCCGCGCGCAATGCACATCCGCGTCCGCCAGAATCAGCCGGAGGCCGTCGCCATGCGCCTCGATCGCGGCCACCTCCTGATGCTCTCTCGGCGGCGTGCGCAGCAGGCCGGCCAGCATCGTCAGCACGTCGTGCGGATTGCACGCGGCATCATCGGGATTGACGAGCCCGCATCGGGCCCGACCTGAATGCCAAATCGAGTCCTCGCCGCCTTCGATCCACTCCACCCGAAACCCGTCGTCGCGGAGCAGCGAGAACGACTCTTTCAGTTCACTCTCTTCTTCCTCGTCGAGCGCGAGCAGGCAGGATGGGACCCGGCGAGTGGTGGGGAGGCGCTCGATTCCAAGATTGCGGAGGAGCCTCAGGTTTTCCTCGGTCCAGCGCCACAGCAGTCGGGCCTGCTCCCGGGCCCAGTCGCGCACCGCCGCCGCATAGTTATCGGCCGCGCCTCGCATGAGGAATCCTGCGTTGCGCCCACTGGCTCCTGAGGCGACCGCCCCCCGCTCCACCACAAGGTTGGGAACGCCGCGACGATCGAGCGCCAGAGCCGCGGAGAGGCCCGCAATGCCCGCCCCGATCACCGCGACCTCGGTCTCGATGCGCCGAGGCGAAGCCGATCGTCGCCAGTGGGGAACGGTCATGCGCGCATGATACGAGTGACCAAAGAAAAACCGCCCCAGCGGTCAAGCCGGGGCGGTGCGAGTTCACGGATTCAGAGAATCCGGTGCTTAGCCGAGCAGCTGGAGCACGGCCTGCGGCTGGGCGTTCGCCAGCGTGAGAATCTGCGAGGCCGACTGCACCAGGATCTGGTTCCGCGTCAGGGCCGCGGTCTCGATCGCGAAGTCAGCATCGCGGATGACCGACTGCGCCGCCGCCGTGTTCTCGGCCGCCACGCCCAGGCTTCGGATCGTGGCCCCGATGTTGTTCTTCTGGAACGCGCCCAGGCGCCCGCGCAGCGAGGAGACCTCGCGGATTGCCGACTCGACTACGTTCTGCGCCTGATCGATGTTGCCATCGACGAGGTTCAGGCCGCGACCCGCGCCGAGGTCGGCGAGGAAGTAGGTCGTACCGGAGTTGTCGTGACGCCCGAGCGTCCGGGCCGCGACGTTTTGCACCCCGATGCTGACCTTGTTCGAGATATCGACGCGCCCGCCCAACTGGAACTCGGCGCCGCCGCCCGTGATCGTGAAGGCGGTGACCGCCCCCAGCCGCTGCGCCTCCGCGCCGCTGCTGGTGCCGGTGAGCAGATTGATCTCGACGTCGAGGAAGTCGGTGTTGATCCGCGCCTTCGTGCCCGCGGTTGTGGCCACGATGCCGTTGATCGTTGCGGCCACATCCTGCCCTTCGTCCGTGACCTTGTTGCCGGCCGCGGAGAACAGAGTCTGGCCTGTGGTCTGCGCGACATCGGTGTCGGCAGCGCCGAGCAGGTACACGCCGGCCTGTGCGACGGCGGTGTTCAGATTGCCGTCGTCGATAACTCGCACCGACACGAACTCAGACGACCCGAACTCATCGCTGAGGAGCCGCGCACCGGTGCCCGAGGCCGCGGCCGCGACGCCCGTCACGTCGGTGAACGAGTTGATCGCCGCGACGATGTCCGCCACGGTTGTGCCCGAGGCGAACGAGAGTTCGCGAGAGCCCTTCGCGCCGGCGACTTCGACCACGAACCGGTCGGTCCCCGCGCCGAGGTCGATGCTCGCGCCGCCGAAGGAGAGGAAGAAGCCCGCGACCTGGGCCGAGCCCGTCACCACGATGTCCACATCACGCGTGTCGCCGAAGTTCAGTTTGGCGCTGTTGATCCGGTACGAGTTCACGTTGGCGTGAACGGTCTCGGTCGAGAAGTCCAGCCCGCCGTTGAGCAGCTTCAACCCCTGGAACGACGTGGAGGCCGCGATGCGGTCGATCGTCTGAAGGATCGAGTCCACCTGCAGCTGGTTCGCGACCTTTTCCTCGGCGGAAAGGCCCGAGTCGTTGGCGGTCTGCGTGAGCAGCGACTGAAGTTCGCCCAGCAGTCCGGACACCTCATCCAGCCCGCCCTCGGCGATATTGACCAGTTGGTCGGCCCGTTCGGCGTTGCCGATGGCCGTGTTGATCGCCGCTCCCTCGGCCTGCAGGTTCTGCGATGCGATCAGCCCGGCCGGGTCATCCTTGCCGCGGTTGATCCGCAGACCCGTGCTCAGCCGCTCCAGCGACGTGTTGAGCGACTTGATGTTCTGGCTGAGGACGCGCTGGCCAATCTGCGACGCGATGTTCGTGTTGATACGGCTCATCGAGGTTCTCCCTAACCTTCCAAACGGCAGGAACCTGGTGCGTGCGAGGCTCGCCTCCAGCGGGCCGCCAAACAGACGCGCGCCAGCGCGCCAGAGCCCGATCGACGCCCGGGACGATTTCAGTCGCCCGGCGCCGTTCGCGCCGGCATGTGAGATCGACGCCCGGAAAGTGCGGGTGAAGACGACCTAGAAAAATCGCAGCGATAACTTCCCGTGTCCGGGGACGGAGGCCGCGACATATCCGGTCGTTCGCGCCGCGAGCCCGGTCATCCGCCGTCGAAGAGCTCCGTTCCGACAGTCTCTCCCCCGGTCGGGGCCGCTCTGCGGCACGCCCGGTCACAGTTACAATCCCCCGCGCTGCCCGACGCCGCTGTGCTGGACCCCGCGATGCTTCAATTGAAGAATCTGAAGAAATCCTTCGGGACCCGCGCCGCGGTGGATGGGCTTTCGATTGACGTGAGGCGCGGCGAGGTCTACGGCCTCCTGGGCCCCAATGGCGCCGGAAAGACGACCACGATCAACATGGCGATCGGGCTGCTCGCGCCCGATTCGGGCTCGGTCGAATTGCAAGCCAACGGAAACGCGGGCGCGCCGACCGATCCCCAGTTGCGGCGATTCCTCGGCGTGGCCACGCAGGCGCTGGCTCTTTACGACGACCTGAGCGCCGAGGAGAACCTGCGGCTGTTCGGGACCCTTTACGGGCTCAAGGGCTCCGACCTGGCCGGTGCGGCCAGGGCGGCCCTCGATCGAGTCGGGCTCGCCGATCGCGCGCGCGACCGCGTCAAACCATTTTCCGGCGGAATGAAACGCCGGCTGAACCTGGCCATCGCGTTCGTTCACAACCCGGAACTGATCCTGCTCGATGAGCCCACCGCGGGCGTGGACCCCCAATCACGCAACAACATTCTCGGTCAGGTGCGCGGCCTGGCGGCCGAGGGCCGCACCATCATCTATACAACTCACTACATGGAGGAGGCCTCGCGCCTCTGCCACCGCGTCGGCATCATCGATCACGGCAAGCTCCTCGCCGAGGGCACGGTCGATGAACTGATCCGCGCTCACGGCGGCCGGTCCGCGGTCGTCGCGGAACGAGACGGGCAAACCGAGCGGATCGAGTCCTCCGACCCGCTCTCGGATATCTCCCGGCTGCTTGAAGAAGGCGGCGTGCGCGAGGTCCGGATCGAGCGCCCCGACCTCGAATCTGTCTTCCTTTCCCTGACCGGAAGGAGCCTTCGCGACTGATGCGCCCGATCCTCGCCCTCGCCCTGAACGATCTGCGGCTGCTCGTCCGCGACGGCGTGGCCTGCTTCTTCACGCTGTTCTTCCCCATCATGATCGCGGTTTTCTTCGGCGCGATCTTCGGGGGGCAGTCGGGCACGAACAAGATCAATCTCGTGGTCGTGAACGAGGATGGCGGAGCCGCCGCCACCGCGTTCATCGCGGACCTTCAGGGTACGGACGCATTCAACATCAGGACCGCCGAGACGCGTGATCTGGGATTGGGGCTGGTCCGCAGGGGCAACGCCGCCGCGTGCGTGATCATTCCGCAGGGGTTCCAGAAACAGTCAGAGAACATGCTCGCCGGCGAAGCGATGAAGATCGAGGGCTTCTATGACCCGGCGAGGCGCGCCGAATCGGGGCTCGTCGAGGGCAGGCTCAACGAGACCGCCTATCGGCAGATGCAGAAAGTGTTCACGGACCCGAAGGTGATGCGATCGAGCCTGGATCGCGCCAAGGAATCGCTTGCCGCGGCCCCGGATATCGATGAGGCGTGGCGCACATCGCTGGACTCGTTGTTCTCCGGCCTCGATCAGGTTCAGCAGGCCCAGGCAACCCAGGAAGCGCTCGGGGACTCTGGCGAGAACCGGGGCTTTCGGTTTCAGCCGGTCAGCGTGAGCATGGAGGCGGTGCCGGTCCATCGGAACAAGCCGGCTAACTCGTACGAAATCTCGTTTCCTCAGGGCGTCATCTGGGGCCTCGTGGGCGTCGTCATGGCCTTCGGCGCCGGTCTGGCGATCGAGCGGGCGCGGGGCACGCTGGTGCGGCTCGTCATCGCGCCGATCAGCCGGTTCCAGGTGCTCGCCGCGAAGGGACTCGCCTGCTTCATCGCATGCATGTCAGTGCAACTGATACTGCTCGTGCTGGGTGTTCTGGTCTTTGACGTCTCCGTTCGCAGCCCGATCCTGATGGCCATAGCACTGCTCGTCAGTTCGTTTGGCTTCGTCGGAGTGATGATGGCCGTCGCGGGGCTGAGCCGCACCGAGGGCGCGGCACAGGGCGTGGCCCGCGCCATCGTCCTCGTTCTTGCCATGATCGGCGGCGGGACGGTTCCCTTGTTCCTCCTGCCCCGCACGGTGCAGATGCTCAGCGGCATCAGCCCGTTCCGCTGGACTCTGGTCGCGATCGAAGGAGCCGTCTGGCGCGGTTACACGATGAGCGACATGCTGCTGCCCGTGGGTGTGCTGCTCGGCCTGGGCGTCGTCGGCACGGCGATCGGCGCGCTGGCGATGCGCTGGCAGGAGAGCGCGTGACCGCCGGGCTTCGATTTATCCAAAGAGATCGATCCCCCACGCCGCAAGCACCTCGGTGATGTCCCCGAACCCGACCTCTCCATTGCCGTCCGCATCGCACGGCACGCATTCTCCGCCCCAGTTGGCGAGGATCTCGATGATGTCATCGAAATCGACGCGGCCATCCTGATTCGCGTCGGCCGGGACGTCGGGATAGGCCTCGGAAGCGCCCATGTCCGTGATCGGCGATGCCCCGACCCCGGTGTCGGCGCTGAACGGGTCATTCACGCGGCGAGGCGATCCGTAGTAGTCCAGCGGGACTGTCTCCGCTTTGTCCAAATCGTCATCGAGGTCCGCGCCATCCGAAGGCAGCGATGCGTTCTCACCCGCATCGATGCACGGCGAGCCCGGCAACAGCCGCACATCGTCATCCGGCGTGCCCGGCAATCCGTCCGCTCCCAGCGGGCTTGTCAGCAGCGGGTTGGCGCCGGTGCTGCCCGGCCCGGAGAGCGCCCCCGGCCACCCTTGCAGGCAGCAGTGGCGCATGTCCAGCGTGCCGGTCGCCCGCATGAACTGCGCTCCCTGTCCCGTGCCCGAGCCGTCGGCGTTAGTCCAGAAAATCGAATTGGCCGCCGTGACCGTCCCGCTCTCCATGAATACGCCGCCGCCGAAAGTGACCGCGGAGTTGTTGACGACGGTGGTGCTGAGGAGCGATGCCGAGCCCGCGATGAGCACGCCCGCCCCCGATTCCGTAGCGAAGTTTCTGCTCACCACGCAGTTGCTGACCGTCACCGGGTTCCCCAGGTAGAGCGCCCCCCCGCGCCCCGCGGAGTTCAGACCGAAGAAGCACGACACCACGTGTGAGCCCGTGCCCAACACATAAGCGCCTCCCCCGCGCCAGGCGCCGTTGGAAGTGAACGTGCAGCCGGAAACGGTCACGCTCCCGTTGGGAACGTACAGGCCGCCTCCGAGATTCCCGAAATTCGATGCAAACGCGCAATCTCGCACCGTTGATGCCGAGCAGCACATGTGCAGCCCCGCGCCGAACGGCGCGTTGTTCCCGCTGAAGGTGCAGCCCTTCACGGTTCCGGCCCCGTTGATCTGCGCTCCGCCGCCTTCGTTGGTGGCCGAATTGGCCTGGAACACGCAGGATTCCAGCACCGCCGACCCCATCCTCGAATGGATCCCGCCGCCTGCGACCGCGCGATTCGTTGTGAACAAACACCCGCGGACGGTGATCGATCCTTGCGACAGGATCCCGCCGCCGCTGTTAGCGGGGAACATCGCGCCGTCGGCGCGTCCGTGGCGAATGGTGAATCCGTCGATGTGCGCGCTGGAGAAGAACGCGTTCAGCGTCACGACGTGAAGCGAGTTGTCCGCCGGGTCGCCGGCGATGCCGATGTCCCCGCAGAGAATCGTCGGATTCTGCGCCGGGTCCCTCTGCGACAGCGAGGATTCATCGCCCTCGAATCCGCCATACAGTGAGAGCCCGTCATGCAGCGCGAAAGCGATCGCCCGATCTCCGCTCCCACCGTCGGGGCGATACGTCCCCTGCGCGACCCAGATCTGATGGAACCCCCCCCCCGAGCCGCTCGCGGCATTGATCGCGTCTTGCAGGTCGGAAAACGCTGTGCCCCAGGAGAGTCCATTGCCGCCGCCCGCGGCCAAGGCGCTCACGTGGAGCACCGGCTGCGCTGCAAGGCTCGAGGTGAGCGCGAACACCACCGCTGTCGCGGCGGGTGGTGGGCTCGAACCGATCGCCCGCGCGACCGCCCTGCCGACGGCGCGCACAATTCTCGCCGTCATCCCAGGGAAATCGTTCACTGGTCCAGTGTCATCCTCTACCGACTTTACCCGCGCGCATCCTCGGGCTGAAGTCTGCCGCGAGGTTCATGGGGAGCAAACCAATATGCCGTCAAACCGAAGGGCCACCGGCTTTCCCAAGTTCACCATTCCCGCACTGCACCCGAATCGAATGCGGCGCGCGCCGCAGCTCCGGTTCGGCCCGGCCCGTGCTCGATAAACCCTTGCCGGACAGCCGCTTACGCAGGGGATGGTCGTCCAAGCAGGTTCTCGGGGCACGCCATCCATTCGACACAGCCCAGATTCCAGCGCCGTTTTGCGGTTTCCCGGTTGACCGGGGCAATCCATCGGGCATCTTCAGGGTGTCCCTGTCCCCTTTGTTCGCGCGGTCAGCGCGGCGGGGTCAGGTGCGTTGCCGCACGGGTCAGAGAGTCAGGCCTCGAAACACAGGATTCGGCCGCCGGGCTGTTCGTTCGTCGGCCGGGAGATCAGGAGAGAATCGCCATGAAGAAGGCGTGGGTGGCAGGCGTTTTCGGCGTGATCGCGATCGCGGGCGCGGCGCAGGCCGGGGAACTCCCGGGCGGCGCGGATGATTTCTACACCGAGTGCGTGGAGTGGGATTTCCCGCTCTCGCCCGGCAAGCAAACTCTGCAGTTGCCGAAGTTCGACACGAACGACGGTTTGCATGTGTTGAAGCTTGTGCACTTGAGCTGGGAAGGGTCGATGAGCGCCAATGTGACCGCTGAGAATGACTCGGAGATTGCGGCACCCGAGTTCTCGGTCGGCTTGACTGGCCTTGTCAACCTCGACATCAACGGCGGCACCGTGCTCGGCAGCTTGGGCTTCGTCCGGGTGGCCGGCCCCGTTGCCGTCGCCGCGTCCGATGGCGTGCCGGACATGGGCCCGGACTTCCATGATTTCGGCCTGGTGTCGGATACGGATTTCGACAGCACGTTCGAGATTCCCGCCGCCGTGTGGCTGGCGTTCCCTGACACATTCGATGTGCAGGTCACGGGTTCGGGCGGCTTCGCCGTCTCCGGCTCGGCCGACTCCAGCATCATGGTTTCGAACTTCCGAACCTCCGGCGAAGTCTGCGTCACTTACTACTACAACATCATCCCGACCCCCGGCGCCTTTGGGCTCGCGGGTCTGACCGGCTTGGCGCTCCTCCGCCGTCGCCGCTAATCACGCAGCATCGCGCTTTTCGACTCTGAGGGAGACGAGAGATCACGCGGGGCCCCGATCCGGGGCCCCGTGTTGTTTTTGACTGCTGTGGCATGCCGCCGATCCCGACGAGCGCTGGTACGATCCCCGTCCGCTCACCTCGGGGACGCGTTCGCGGACTTGCGTGGCCGGGCGAAAGGAATATCGAGTCATGAAGTCACTGGTCCTGACGGTCGGATGTGTCCTGGCAGCGCTCGCGATTGCCCCGGTGGCCCTGGCACGCCCGGGCGGAGCAAGCGAGACCTACGCATACGTGAGAATGACCACGTCGCTCGGTGACATCTACATCGAACTCAACCGCTCCAAGGCCCCGATCACGGTCGAGAATTTCCTCCGCTACACCGACAAGGGGTTCTACGACGGCACGATCTTCCACCGTGTGATCGGCAACTTCATGATCCAGGGCGGCGGCTTCACGAAGGAATTGGCCCAGAAGCAGACCGACCCGGCCATCAAGAACGAATGGCGCAACGGCCTGCGCAACCGGCGCGGTTCGATCTCGATGGCCCGCCTCGGTGGACAGGCTGACTCGGCCACCAGCCAGTTCTTCATCAACGTTCAGGACAACGCCTCGCTCGACACGGCGCGCGACGGCGCCGCCTACGCCGTCTTCGGGCAGGTGATCAAGGGGATGGATGTCGTGGACAAGATCAAGGCGGTGAAGACCACCGCCCGCGCCGGCCACCAGGATGTGCCCGAGGAACCGGTGGTCATCGTGTCGGTCAAGCGCGCCGATCCCGCGGAACTCGCGGTTGAGATCAAGGTCGCCCGAGAGTCCGAACCGGCGACCGAAACGCCTGCAAACGCCCCTGCGACTCCCGAGAGCGCCCGGGCCGATGCGTTGAAACTTCTGCAAGGCAAGGGGATCGACACCAGCGCGGGCCGAGCTCTCGACGGCGGCCTCTGGGTGCTCGACTCCAAGCCAGGCGAAGGCGCAGAGGCGGCCGTCGGCGATCAGATCACAGTCCACTACACAGGGTGGTTCACCAACGGCCGCCTTTTCGATTCGAGCGTTGGAAAGACCCCGCTGACTCGTCGGCTAGCAGCCGGATCGCTCATCAAGGGCTGGGTCTCCGGTGTTCCCGGAATGAAGGCCGGCGGCAAGCGGTACCTCGTAATTCCCCCGGATATGGCCTACGGCCCCACAGGGAGTCCTCCGACCATCCCGCCGAACTCGACGCTCATTTTCGAGATCGAACTGATCGGAGTCGCCGGAAAGTAGTCGTCCACTTGCGCGTCCGAAACCGACTCTTTTCGGTCGCGCGAGCGCCGATCGGGATCCCCGATCTCGCCCCAACTTGCTGGGAACCGGCCCCGCTCCGCAACGAATCGCTTGACTGCCGCCGCGTTGCCGATGACCCTATCATCGCACGGACGGTGTGGGGGAAGGAGCCCGGCTATGGGTCAAGGGGCGCGGATCGGGGCGCATCCAGGCGCCGCGCTGTTGCTGCTTTCGGTCTGTGCCTCCCAGTTTCCCTGGCTTCCGGCCGCCTCGGCCCAAATCCAGTGGCGCACGCCGGGCGCTGCGGCGAGACAAGCCCCCCGTCTTACTCCCGAGCAGGCCGCAGATGCCCTTGTCGCGGCGGCGGATGCCGCGGCCCGCGCGGGCCGGCCGCATCGAATCGTCGTGGGATTCGACGGCCCGCTGACCGAATCGAACAAGCGAGATCTGGCGGAAGTCGGCGTCACGTTGCTCGCGTACGTCGGCGACAACTCCTTCTTCGCGTCGGTGAACCCTGAAGCCCTTCAAGCCCAGGCAGCGGTCGCTCGCGCGCCGTTCAGGCAGGTCGTCGAGATCGAGCGTGAGTGGAAGATGCATCCGGACTTCGCCGCCGGCGTCCTGCATCCCTGGGGCGTCTCCGGCGCTCCGGTGAAGGGCGATCAGGAGCAGCACGCTCGCGAGAAGACCGGTGATGTAGACGGGCGAGCCCAGGCCCCGCGACAGGAAGAGGCGCGCATCGCCGCCTACGTGCTGTTCCACCAGGATGTGGACCTCGACGGCGAAGGCCTGCCGGCGCTCGAACGGCACGGCGTCGATATCCGCTCGGTGCTCGACCCGATCAACGGCGCGGTCATCGAGTTTCCTCTCGATGCGCTCGCGGCCATCGTCGGCGAGGATGTGGTGCAATGGATCGAGCCGCCCTTGCCGGTCTGGGGCCGGCTCAACGCCGAGAACCGCGTGCTCACCGGCGCCAACACCGTCCAGGCGGCGCCCTATTCGCTGAACGGAACCGGCATCGATGTGCTGGTCTTCGACGCGGGCCGCGTTCGATCCCACGGCGATTTCACGGGACGCCTGGTTGCCGGAGACTCGGCCAGTTTCTCCGACCACGCCACGCACGTCGCCGGCACCGTGGGCGGGAGCGGCGCGGGCAGCACGAACACCCTGGCCCGAGGCATGGCGCCCGCGTGCCGTCTCATCTCCTTCGGGTTTCAATGGGGCGGGGGCAGCGGGTTTCTCTACACCGACCCCGGCGATCTTCAGGGCGACTACACGTCCGCGATCAACCTCCACGGCGCTGACATCGCCAACAACTCCATCGGCAACAACACCGAGTCCAACGGGCTGCCCTGCGACTGGCAGGGCAACTACGGCGTCACGGACGTCCTGATCGACAGCATCGTGCGGGGCAGTCTCGGCGCGCCGTTCCGTGTCTTCTGGGCGGCCGGAAACGAGCGCACCGGCAACCGATGCGACGAAGCGGCCCCCTATCAGGACTACCGCAGCCTTGCGCCGCCCGCGTGCGCGAAGAACCACATCTGCGTCGGGGCGACGAACGCCAACGACGATTCCATGACTTCGTTCTCTTCCTGGGGTCCCACGGACGACGGGCGCATGCGTCCGGATTTCTGCGCCCCGGGTTGCCAGTCGAACGGCGACCTCGGCGTGACCTCGACGTGGAACATCGGCGACTATGCGTCGCTCTGCGGCACGAGCATGGCCGCGCCCACAGCGACCGGATGCGCCGCGTTGCTGCTCCAGGATTTTCGCGCGCAGTTCCCCGGCCTTTCCGACCCGCGAAACTCCACCCTGAAGGTCTTGTTCGCGCACACCGCCGTCGACATTCTCACTCCGGGTCCCGACTACCGCTCCGGCTACGGCTCGCTCCGCATCCAGCCGGCCGTCGATCTCATGCGCGCGGGAGACTTCTTTGAAGGCGAGGTCTCGCAGGGCGGGACCCCGGGCTTCGCCGTGGTCATTGTCTCGCCGGGAACTCCGCAGCTCAAGATCACACTCGCCTGGGACGATGCGCCGGGCACCGCCAACGTCCTACCCGCGCTGATCAACGACCTGGATCTGGTCGTCACCAGCCCCGGCGGCGTGCAGTTTTTCCCTTGGACCCTTGACCCCTCGGCGCCAAGCGACGCGGCCGTCCGCACGGTGCGAAACTCGCGCGACAACCTCGAGCAGGTGCTCGTGGATTCGCCCGAACCGGGAACATGGCTCGTCGAGGTGCGCGCGTTCAATGTCCCCCAGGGCCCGCAGCCTTTCTCGATCTGCGGAAGCCCGGGCCCGATGCCCTGCTCGCACGAGGGCGTCGTCGCCTTCGATGCCGGCGCGTGGCCTTGCGAATCAGAGGTGTCCCTGCGGGTCACCGATTGCGGCCTGGACACCAATCCTGCGGCCATCGAAACCGTCCAGCTCCGCGCCTTTTCGACGACCGACCCTACCGGGATTGATGTGCTCCTGACCGAGTCGGGACCATCGAGCCCGACGTTTCAAGGCTCGTTCATGCTCTCGGCCTCGGGCGGCGGCGGCGCTCTGGCCGCCTCGCCCGGCGATGTGCTGACCGCGGAGTACGAAGACTCCGACACGGGTTCCGGCAGCCCCGGGATCGCGTCGGCGACCGCCCTCGTCGACTGCCTGGCGCCGGGCATCAGCAGCGTCGCCGTTGAGTTGGTCGAGCCGCGCCGCGCCGTGATCACGTTCGTCACCGATGAGCCGTGCGTCGGCACCGTGAGATACGGCCTGGCCTGCGGCACGCTCGGCTCGTCCCGCAACTCGCCCGCCTTCGGCACGAACCATTCGGTCGAAATCACGGGCCTGTCCGACAACACCGGCTACTTCTTCATCGTCGAAGCGTCCGATGCGGCGAGCAATCTCTCGTTCGACGACAACTCGGGCTCGTGCTACGACTTCATGACGCCCGACGCCGTCAACACGCTGACGGAAATCTTCGAGCCGCTCAACGGAGACGCGAACGACATCGGGTTTTCCGCGGTGGCGTTTGTTCCGAATTCGTCTCCCGACGGCTATGAAGTCTGCAACTACCCGATCGCGGTTTTACCCACGAACCCCGCCGGCGGCACGTTCCTGAGCATGTCCGACGATCGGCCCGGTGTGCAGATCAATCTCACCGGGGGCGCTTCCGTTTCGCTTTTCGGCGTCTCTTACACATCCTTCTTCCTCAATCCCAACGGCAACATCACCTTTGACATCTGGGACGACGACCCCACCGAATCCATCAGTGATCACTTCGATGTCCCGAGGATCTCGGCGCTCTTTGACGACCTGGATCCGTCTGTCGGTGGAAGCGTGTCGTGGAAACAACTCTCCGATCGCGTCGTGATCACCTTCACGGATGTTCCACAGTGGAATTTCAACGATCGCAATACGTTCCAGTTCGAACTCTTCTTCGACGGACGGATCATCGTCAATTACCTGCGCATCGACTGCCAGGACGGCTTGGTCGGGCTCTCGAGCGGGGTCGCGCCGATTGAGTTTCTGGAGACCGACCTTTCGTCCGAGGGCCCCTGCGGTCCCAGGCCGCCTCGGGCCGTCGTTGCAACCGTCACGACGCAGATCGCGTCGGCGGTTTCCTTCATGCTTCCTTCTGCCGATGACGGGTTGCCCGATCCCCCGGGATCGCTCCAGTACATCGTCACTTCGCTTCCCACGCACGGGTTGCTCGTCGACCCAGGCGCCGGGCCGATCAGCTCCGTGCCCCACACGCTCGCCGGCAGCGCCGGAGCGATCACATACAGCCCGTTCGGTCGGTTCCAGGGGCTCGACCCATTTACGTTCAAGGTCAACGACTCCGGAATTCCTCCGGACGGTGGCGATTCGAACGAGGCGACCTTGACTGTTGAGGTCGGCGCCGCGGGGATCCTGTTCGCATTCCTTTCCGACGACCAGGATCCCGGCTGGCCCATGGACTCGGCGTGGGCATTCGGGCAGCCCACCGGGCAGGGAGGCGCGCTCGGCGGCGGCTTCGGCAACCCCGATCCCTTCTCCGGATTCACGGGGTTCAATGTGCTGGGCTACAACCTGAACGGGAATTACCCCGGGGTGCTGATTCCGACTCGGTACCTGACGTCGGCGGCCATCAATTGCTCAACGTCGTCCAAGGTCACGATTCAGTTCTACCGCTGGCTCGGCGTCGAGCACTCGGCCTACGACCACGCGACCTTCGAAGTAAGCAACGATGGGTTCAACTGGAGCCTGATCTGGGAGAACCCTCCCGCCTTTTCCTTGAACCCCACCGGCTGGGAGCTCGACCTGTACAACATTTCTTCCGTAGCCGACGGTGCGCCAACGCTCTTCCTCCGTTGGGGTATGGGGCCGACGGACGGAACCGTGGAGTATTGCGGCTGGAACATCGATGACATCACCATCCGTGGCCTGCGCCCGCTCCCGCCCTGCCCCGGCGACGGCAACTTCGACCGCGTCGTGAACTTCTTCGACACCCTCGCCACGATCGCGAACTTCGGGAGAGTGGGCGCGACGCAGCGCGAGGGCGACACCGACGCCAATGGCATTGTCGATTTCATGGATGTCATCGCCACGCTGGCGAATTTCGGCGTCGTCTGCCCGTAGAAAGCGCGGTCACAAGGTCGAGCGTGCCGCGCTTCAGCGCCGCCGCCGGCGCGTCGGAGCCTCTTCCTCGGCGGCCCGCCGCGTGTAGGGTTGCGGCTCGCTTTCGGGCAAGTTGGTGACCGTCCAGAGCCCGCGATCGTCCATGTAAAGGCGTGCCGCCTCCTCCGCGTTGAGGGGCCGCGCGCCGATGCGTCCGAACACCGCCACCTGGTGTCCCGTCTCGTCC
>Ga0187894_10003052_pt1 | contig 19187 bp, 9 predicted proteins | sample GBC1701081metaG_FD_136650 | JGI IMG/M metagenome (GOLD analysis project Ga0187894, IMG submission 136650) | White microbial mat communities from a lava cave in the Kipuka Kanohina Cave System on the Island of Hawaii, USA - GBC170108-1 metaG ...
ATCGCCTCGATCTGCGCAATCGACTCCAGCGTCGGATATAGAGGCAGCCGCACGCCCAGCTCGTTCATGCCGGGCGTCCCCGAAGGCGGCGCGCGCCGCGAATGAATGCGGTTGTAACCGAAGCTGAATTCGTTCAGCAGGGTCGGGCTGAAGGTTCGCGTCCACGACAGAGCCGTGTTCTGCGTCCGCACTCGCGACTGGTTGCTGCCGCCGCGATAGGTGAGCAGGTTGTCGTCGTTGAAGATCGCGGCGTTGCGGAAGTGGTCAATGAAGTAGCGTCCGCTGATTTGATCCTTGTCGGTCAACTTGTGATCGATCTTTGCCACGCCCTGATCCAGCTCCTGCGCGATGTTGCGCCCGAAGACGATCCGCCCGTCGCCGCCGACCTGCGGGATAAACTTCAGCACGTTCACTGACGCCGGATCGAAGCGGCTGGTCGGAATCTGGTTGTTGGGAAAGCATGCGGTCTGATCGGATGCGCTGCAATTCCCGGTCTTCAGCGGGTCTCTGAGATAGACCGGACTCGCCCCGCTGAGCAGCGCTGAGAAGTCGCCGTTGCGTTGAAGTGTGGTCGGCGCAAAGGATGTCACATCGTTCGCCTGGTTGCGGATGCGCGTGCCCTGCCAGCCCAGGAAGAAGAAGGTCTTGTTCCGCCCGTCGTATCCCGGCAGCGCGACCGGCCCGCCGCCGAACGCGCCGAACTGATTACGTTTGAGGAAGTCGCGCTCGCGCGCGAAGAAGTTCCGGGCGTTGAAGACTCGGTTGCGCAGGAATTCGAAGGCTCCGCCGTGCAGGTCGTTCGTCCCGGACCGCGTCACGACGTTGACGACCGCGCCCGCGTTATTGCCGTGCGCCGCCGAGTAATTGCTGGTCTGGATGCTGAACTCCTGCAGCGCGTCGGGGAAGGGGAAGGTCTGGTTCTCCTGGAAGAAGAAGTCGGTGTTGCTGACGCCGTCCAGCTTGAAGGCGACCTGGCGCGCTTGCGAGCCGTTGGAAGAGAGCCGCAGGCCGCCCGGAATCGACTTGCCTGTTTCAGCGCTTACCGAAACGATGTTCGTCCCGGCCACCAGCGTGCTCAATCGCGCCGCGTCGCGCCCGTTCAGCGGCAACTCGACAATGCGCGAACGATCCACCACTTCGCTCAATGTCGCGGTGGTCGTATCCACCTGAGCCACGCCGCCCACCACGTTGACCGTTTCAGTCACCGCGCCGATCTCCATCGTGACATTGACCGTCAAGCTCTGGTTGGCCAGCAGTTCAACGCCTGTGCGGCGAAAAGCGCGGAAGCCTTTGGCTTCGACCGCAATTTCGTACTGCGTCGGACGCATGGCCGGCAACACGTACCGTCCATCGCCATCGGTGACGGCGGTCCGAGCGAAACCGGTGCCGGCCTCAATCGCCTTAACCGCAGCGTCAGGAACCGCGGCCCCTTTACCGTCCGTAACTAACCCGACGATTTGACCGGCTTGCTGCGCCAGCGTCTGGACCGTGAACAAACTCGCCAGCAATCCTACGAAAAGAATTCTTCCTAGCATGGATGCTCTCCTCAAAAAACGTACCGCAACCTTTCCAGGTTGCGGCTGCTTCACAATGGGCGGACTTATTAAGTTCACCGCAACCTGGAAAGGTTGCGGTACAGCAGCGGCGCCTCGTGACAAACTCCCAGATAACCGGAGCCGTGAGCGTCGCGGGTCGGATCGTTGTGTTGAAATGCGAAGCTAGCCAGAGGCGGTAAGGCGGCGGCTTTGCTGGGTCGCGCTTTCCTTAAAGCCGCGCTTTCCTTAAAATTAACAGCCAGAATGGACGACCAACTTAAGCCTTGCTTTCAAGGGCAGTATGATTGAGACCAGGTAAGGAAATCTTTCCTAAGCCTTGAAATGATCTTGGCGAAGTTCTGACTTAGTTTTCCCGAAGTCTTGACTGCCAATATGCGCCGGCTAACCAGGCATTATTACGAATTCGGTCCTTACCGCTTGGAGACCAATGAGCGGATACTGTTGCGGGAAGGGCAACATGTTCCTCTGACTCCAAAGGCGTTCGAGACTTTGCTCGCGCTGGTCGAAAGCGGCGGGCATATCCTGGACAAGGGAGACCTGCTGAAGAAGGTGTGGCCGGACACCTTTGTCGAAGAGGTCAGCCTGGCCAAGAAGGTTTCCATCCTGAGGAAGGTGTTGGGGGAAGACGTTGACCACCACTACATCGAAACGATCCCTAGGCGCGGCTACCGGTTCGTGGCCGATGTGCGCGAGGTATGGCAGGAGGAGCCGGCCACAATCGGGCCGCACGTCGGCAACGGGATGGAACATGAACAAGAGACGGCCGGCGCCGGACCGGACGAAGGCTTGAAAGCGCCGCTCTCTTCCATCGCCCCGAACCACGCGAGTTCCATACGTCCGCGCGCTCTCACAGGTCGCTGGGGTTGGTTAGTGGCTCTTCTGTCAATGGGCATGCTGATCGGTTTGGGAGTGTGGCAATGGGTTTCCGAATCAGCCCCGAACGCGTCGAAGCCGGCCTTGAACGCCATCCCGCTGACCAGTTATCAGGGGCGCGAAACACAGGTGGCGTTCTCTCCCGACGGCAATCAGATCGCCTTCGTCTGGAACGGCCCGCAGGGCGACAATCCGGACATTTACGTCAAGCTGATTGACGCCGAGACGCCGCTGCGGTTGACGACCAATCCGGCGGAAGACGTCAATCCGGTCTGGTCGCCCGACGGCCGTTACATCGCGTTCCTGCGCCAATCGGCGGAGGGCAGCGAGTTTTATCTGATCCCGGCGTTGGGCGGCGCGGAGCGCAAGCTGGCGAAGATTTTCCCCTATCAAGTTCCAAGCGACGGCGCCAGTCCTTACTACTCTCCCGACGGAAAATATCTGGCCATTCCCGATAAAAGTTCTTCGTCGGAACCGCTCAGCGTCTTTCTGCTTTCAATCGATACCGGAGAGCGGCGCAAACTCACCTCGCCGCCCGCGGGCGTAATCGGTGATTACAACCCGGCGTTTTCGCCCGACGGCAAATGGCTGGCCTTCACCCGCTCTCCGAGGTGGTCAACTGACGACCTCTACGTCGCGCCGCTCGCGGGCGGCGAGCCCAGGCGGCTGACGTTCGACAACATGACCATCAACGGATTGACCTGGACGCCGGACAGCCGCGAGATCGTCTTCGATTCCCGGCGCGGCGGCAGCAGCAGGCATTTGTGGAGAGTAGCGGTCGGGGGCGGAACGCCGGAACGAGTGGACACGGTCGGCGCCGACGTGCTCAGCCCGGCGCTCTCGCCGCAAGGCCGCCGGCTGGCCTACACGCAGACGCTGGACGACATCAACATCTGGCGCATCGAACTGGACGCGGCGGGCAAGGCCAAATCGCAGACGGAACTGATCGCCTCCACATTCGGAGATCACGGCCCCGACTACTCGCCGGACGGACGCAAGATCGTCTTCACTTCCGGCCGTTCGGGCAACAACGCCATCTGGGTTAGTGAAAGCGACGGCTCCAAACCGCGCCTGCTGCATTCCTGCGGGCCTTATGTGACGGGCACGCCGCGCTGGTCGCCAGATGGCCGCTGGATCGCGTTCGATTCGCGCTCATGCGCCCCAGGAGCCGATGGCAATCCGGACATCTACCTGATCAGCGCCGACGGCCGCCAGCCGGCCCGATTGACCACTGATCAGGCGGAAGACGTGGCGCCGAGTTGGTCGCGCGACGGGCGCAGTATCTATTTCAGCTCGAATCGCGGCGGGAGCATGCAGATTTGGAAGATGCCGGCCGAGGGGGGCCAACCCGTGCAGGTCACTGAGCAGGGCGGCTTCGAAGGCTTTGAATCGTTCGACGGCAAGAGCCTTTACTACACGAAAGGCCGCGCGCTGCCGGGGCTGTGGCGGATGCCAACCGCGGGCGGCAAGGAAGAGTTTGTGACCGGCCATCATCAGGCCGGCCTTTGGCGTTACTGGCGCGTAACGGAGCAGGGAATCTACTTCGCGACAGCGACCTCGGCGGGTGCGCTGCTGGAGTTTTACAGCTTCGCGACGAAACAGGTCAGCGAAGTTACGCGCCTCACGCGCGGAGCCGAACGATACTTGCCAGGCCTGGCCGTCTCTCCCGACGGACGCTCGCTGCTCTATTGCCAGATGGATCGCAGCGGCAGCGACATCATGATGGTCGAGAATTTTCGCTGATCCCGAGTGAAGGAAAAAGAAGTTTGTAGTCCAGCCTTCAGGCGGTCTTCGTCATACGCCAACCGCCTGAAAGCGGGACTACAAACATTAGAACGTCAATCTCAAGGCCATCTGAATCTGCCGTGAGGTGCCGATGCCGAGCGTTCGCCCGAAGGTGTTCTGGATTTTGCCGAAATCCGCCGTATTGAACGTGTTGATGGGTTGAGCGAAATTCGGACGATTGAAGATATTGAAGAACTCAGCGCGATACTCCAGTTTGAAGCGCTCGCCGATCTTCATGTCTTTGAGCAGCGAGAAGTCAATCTGCTTGAAGTTCGGCCCGAAAATCGTATTACGTCCGAGGTTTCCAAACTTGCCTGGCTTACCGGGTGTGCTCGCCTCCGGCATGCTGAACGCCGCCGGATTAAACCAGCCATTAGGCCCACGATCCGCCGCATACGGGCTCACTCCCGCCACGGCGTTGGGCCGTTGATTGGTGAAGTTGCCGTTGCCGAAAGTATTCGTGCCGATGAAGACCGTGTCGGCGATGCCGCTGCGCAGGATGCCCAGCGCCGCCAGTTTCCAGCCGCTGACGAGAAATCCACCGAAGCCCTTGGCGTTGCCGAAGAGACCATGCCCCCGACCGATCGGCAGCTCATACAGCATGTTGAAGTTCACGGTGTGCCGGATGTCTCCGCTCGAATTGCCGCGCTCGGCGCGGAAGTTGTTGTTGTCCTGCGGCTGGGCGGAGAAGAGTCCCTGATCCTGCACGTCGTCAATGGCGTGCGCCCAGGTGTAGTTGACATCATACTGGAGGCCCGTGCTGAGCCGCCGCTTAAACGAGACCTGCAGCGCGTGGTAGATGTTCTGTCCGGTCGCCGTCTCGATGTTAATGTTGGTGAACCTCGGGTTCGGACGCTGGCCCAGCGCCGGGTCAAGGAAGTTGATGTTCAGATTGCGTCGCAAATTGAGCCCATGATTGCCGAGGTAAGAAATCTGAATCGCATCATTCTTTGTCAGCTCGCGCGCTACGGTCAGGTTCCAATGCTGAACGTAAATGTCGCGCTTGATCCAATCGAAGCCGGCGACGGTCGGCAGCGGTCGTGTGCCTTGCGAGAGGAACGGTTCGAGCGGATAGGAAAGACTCGGAATCTGCTGCCTGAGCAGCGTTGTGTTGCCGGGGATGTTGTTGATCGGAACCGAATAGGAACCGAAGCCGACCGGATAAGCCTGCCAGAAGATTCCATATCCGCTGCGCACAATCGTCTTGCTGTCGGGTTGCCAGGCGACGCCCAGGCGCGGGCCGAAATTGCGTGTGTTGGTTCGGAAGAAAGGCGTTCCCGGCGCCGCCAGGTCCCCAGTGCGCGTGTCGAAGGTCTGCGCGCGCTCTTGCGGGTCGTAAGGCGGCGTCGCGACGTCGTAGCGTATTCCGTAATCAATGGTCAGCCCTTGCCGCGCCTTCCATGTGTCCTGGATGAAAAGACCCAATTGCGTGGCGCGTGTGCCGCTACCCGGATTACCGACCGTGTAGCTGGCCGACGCCGCGCTGTTGTCGATGAAGTTCTGGAGCGACGTATAGGTGATGGTCGAAGTATCAATATTGCGACGGTTGATCCGGAACCGGTGCATGGCTCCGCCCCATTTCAGGGTGTGAGCGTTGAGCGTGTAGCTCATCGTGTCGCTCCATTGGATCACCGTGTTGTTGGAGATCGTTCGCCCGCGCGTGCCGGGTTGCGCGGTAATTCCCGTGATGGAGACCAGTGGGAACGGTGTGTCGGAGATGATTCGGCTGCCCCAGCGTTGAAAGCCGGTCAGGAACTCGTTGACCAGTTTTGACGAGAAGACATGCTGGTGACGAATCGCGACGTTGGAAGTGCGAACCGGAATATTCTGGAAATCCGACACGCCCAGCGCGCTAGGCGTGACGCCGAAGAGCGGGCCGAAGACGTGAGTGTCATTGACGTTCACTCGAACGTAAACCGAATCCCGGTCGGAAAAATTGTGGTCCACCTTGACGCTGGCCGTATCTTCGCGAATCTGCGAGGTCTGCGCGGTCGAAAAGTCGGCTACTAGCGGAGCGCCCGCGCGCGTCACCCCGCGCGGGAACATATCCAGAATCGGTTTCAGCGCCGGCGATTTCGCCAGCGCTTGCTGCCGCAACTCGTCGCTCGGAACAGACCCTTTTCCGCTGATCCCGACGCGTTGCCGCGAACCTTCATAATTGACGAAGTAGAAGGTCTTGTCCTTGATGATCGGCCCGCCGACGTTCCCGCCGAAATCATTGAAGCGGAAAGGCGGCTTCTCTGGGGGAGCGAAGTAATTGCGCGCGTCGAGCGCCGAGTTGCGGAAGAATTCGAAGAGCGTGAAGTGAATCTGGTTGCCGCCCGACTTGGTGGCGACATTGATGTACGAACCGGATGAGCGCCCGTATTCGGCGTTGTAGTTGCTCGTCTGAACGCGGAACTCCGCGATCGTGTCCAGGCTTCCGGTCAGCAACCGCGCGCCGCGCTCGAAGCCGTTGGCCATGTAAGGCTGATCGACGCGCGAGGCGTCGATGCCGTCAATCTGAAACTGGTTATGCACAGTGTGCAATCCGTTGAATGAAAGGTCGGCGATAAAATTGCTGCGCGCCACCGCGCCGGGAATGAGCAGGCTGAACCGGGCGTAATCGCGTCCGTTGATCGGCAGTTCGACCAGCGATTTGTTATTCATCACGCCGCCGCTGGTCTGCGTCGTCTCGATGGTTGACGACTCTCCGGTGATCTGGACAACTTCACTCACCTGTCCTGTCTGCATAACGAAATCAACCGAGACGGTCGTCGCCACGTTGACCTGAACGTCACTGCGGGCCTGAGTCTGAAATCCTGTTTGCTCGACCACGACCTTGTAGACGCCCACCGGAATGTCTGCGATGACGTAGCGGCCCTGTGAATCAGCGGTGGCTCGGCGTTGCTGTCCGTTGGCGATGTTCTGCGCCGTCACGGTGGCGCCGGGAATCACGGCCTGGGATGAGTCCACTACCTGACCTGTGATGCGCCCGGCCGTCTGCGCGCGGGCCGAACCTGCGAGCGCGCAAACCAAGCCTAAAATCAGGGTGTATACCATTCCGCGACTCAGCAGCCGAGGCAATGAACTATGAAATTGCATTTTTTGATGTTGCATTAAACCTTCTCCAGTATTTGGTAATCGGTTTCCAGTTGTGTGTATAGGACACGTCAGCAAGCGGCTCCCTGGTCTTGCGCCCGGTCGGCGCATGAGCCAGTCTCCGTCTGCTACGGAATCCAAGAAAATGTTTTGTCGAAAACAAACAGGATGAAACCGCGAAGCGACAAAGAGGGATGAAGATCGAGGGTCGAAGACCGAGGACCGAAAACAGAGGATAGTCTTACGCGCAATGGCGCGATCTTTAATCTTCGATCCTCGATCTTCGATTCTCGATCACCTTCGTGCCCGTGTCTTTTCGTGGTTTTATTTTTGTTGAAACCTATAACGTGCGCTGCGTTGCGCTGGTTTCTCTTTTCCGTATGTTGAATTGGAAACCAAACTCACGTCCTATCAGAACAGCCATAGCAATCGAGCATAGCAATCGAGATACCATCGCGTGGAAACTTCAGCGATGGCGGTAAAACATCGGATTTAGCCGGGATTTCGCGTGATTCCCTCAGTCGCGTTTCTTCAACCGGGAACTGCAAAAATGTAGATACCGACGATCTCGGAGACAAATCTGTCGGATTGCTTGGTGAGGCCCTAGGCGCCAAACCGAAGGATGGCGCCTCAAAAGATTCCTGGGGCGATATGCGGGCGAGTTTCGGATGAGGAGTTCCATCATCAGGCGCTGTTCTCTTGTTTGGCTGCTCACAAAATTGTCGTGCTCTGACAGTCTTGCTACAAAATTGGCGCCGCCGTCAACTCCGGTAGCTCCACACTTAACCGTGGTGAATGAGTAATGAAGTAAAAGAGAGAGTACGGAACAAACGGAAAAAACCAGAAAATATTCCGTCTGTTCCGTTATTTCCGTTTGTTCCGTACTCTCTCTTCGGCCTTGCATAACGCTCACCACGGTTAAACGTAGACCTGCCTCAACTCCGACTCCCGATTTTTTCTATTTGGCGAATCGGGCGATGAATCCGCCACCGCCGCGCAACTCAATTGTCAGCGAATCATTCCGGCTGAGGGAGAGGTTTTCAATCGTGATCGCCGCCGCTTCGTCTTTCTGATCTCGCGCGAGCGTCGCCTGATACTTGCCGCCGCCGAGAAAGGCGAGCGGGATTTTAATGGTCCGCGCGGTCGCGCCGTTCATTATCGCCAAAAACCAGGTCGAGGCGTTGCGGCGCGCGAAGGCCGCCAACTCGCCGATCTCGCTCGCGGGAAGCGCGATGGTTTCGTCCCAGACGCTGGGGATGCTCTTGATGATCTCGACCGCCGGGTTGGCCAGGAGGTTCTTCGGGTGCGCGCCGTAAATCAGCAGCGGGGAAGTGAAGATGGCGGCGCTGGCGATCTGATGCGCCCACGAAGTCTCTTTGCGCCGCTCGCCGAAAATCACGGGCGTGTAATCGGCGTGGCCAGCCAGCATCCGTGTGAACGGTAGCGCCGTATTAACCGGCGCCCACGCCGGAGTCCGGCGATGTTCCAGGCCGTAAATGCCCTCGCGCGTCATCTCATTCGGCCATGTGCGCGCCTCGCCCGCCGGTTTATTCGCGCCGTGGAAGTCGAGGATCAATTTGCGCTCCGCCGCCTCGCGGAGCAATGTCTGATACAGATCGATGGTCTCTTTCGCTTCGTGATCGAAGAAGTCGATCTTCGCGCCGGCCACGCCGATGCGCTGGCAGAGATCAAAGAACTGTTTGCGCGCTTCCGGCGTACGCAGGTCGCGGCTGTGTTTCCAGAACAGCAGCCCGACTTTCTGCTGCTGGGAGAATTCAACCGCTTCGCGCATCTGCGCCTCGCTCCACCGCGACCAGAAGCCTTCGACGACCTGGTACTCAAACCCCAACTGCCCGGCCAGCCTCGAAAAATTTTTCACCTCATCCAGCGTGTTCTCGCCGCCGTCCAGGTATTTCCAGACGGCGCGCCCCGGCTTGAGCCAGTCGGTTTTGATTCCCGCGGGGAAGAGCTTGTTATTGGGAGGAGGCGAGACGTGGCTCACGATGTCGTTATTGACCAGCGCGTTTAAGTCGGCGCCGATCATCACCACGCGCCACGGAGTGGTGATCGTCCCGGCAAGCGCCGCCGGTTGCTTCAGGCGTTCGACATCGGCGGCATAACGCAGCCGGAACGGATAGCTGGCGGGATGCGCGTGGCCCAGGCGCAGGTTGAAACCTTGCTGCCCATCGGCCTGCAATCCCATTCCGGCGTAATTGATCAACGCCGCTTCGGTGATGGAGGCGTAGCCCGCGTCTTTCGGCAATTTGAACGTCAGCGGCGGCGCGGCCCATTCGCCCGCTTTCACTTCGGCGATCTCTTTTCGCGCGTGCATGGCTTCGTAATGGCCTTCAAAGTCGTGATACCAGACCGCGCTTCCGGGTGGGAGCGTGAAGGCGGTCGTTTCGTCCGGGACTCTCTGCTTTCCATCTCCGGGCGCGACGAAGCGAAACGCGATCCCGTCGTTGAACGCGCGCGCTTCCAGCGTGAAGCCCGCGCCGCTCTTCGCGTGCTTGAGCGAGAGCTTCGCGCCGTTGCAACGATTGATCGCCTCGGAATGAACGCCGCGCCAGGCGTAGCGTTCATTCAACCGGTAACGTTCCGTCTTGCCGGCTTCGACGCCCTGGCAGAGATCAACGCCGTCAATAACGACCCCGAGCGCCGAAGCTTCAATCACCGGTTGATTCCTGAACGTGACGCGATAGCTCAACCGAGCCTGCTCACGCGGCAAAATCTCGAATCGTACTTTGCCGTCAGGGCTGGCGACGCTGAAGTTGTTTGGTTGAAGCGGCGCCGAAAGCTCCGTGGCGAGAATGGGAGCGGCCAACGCCGCCGAGAGAAAATCGCGTCTGGAGCATTGTTTTTCCTGCTGATTAATTCCCATAGCTCTTTCTTCGATTCAAAGTGTCCGCAGATGGAACCCGCCGTCTACATTGAAGACTTCTCCCGTCGAATAGGGGAAATCGCCGCGCGCGATTGCCGCCACCGCGCGCCCGATGTCTTCAGGCTGACCCCAGCGGCGGATCGGCCAGGCGCCTTGTTCGATCATCCGGTCGTATTTTTCTTTCACGCCTTCGGTCATGTCGGTGGCGATCACACCGGGACGCACCTCGTAAACGTTGATGCCGTATTCAGCCAGCCGCGCTGCGAACAGCGCCGTCATCATCGCCAGCCCCGCTTTCGCCACGCAGTAATCACCACGATTGACCGAGGCGGTATAAGCTGAGACCGAGGTGACGGTGACGATGCGCGGCAAGCCGAAGGCGGGCGCCTCGCCGCGCCGTACTTGCTCGATCATTTGCCGCGCCACGAGTTGCGTCAAAAAATACGGCCCTTTCAGGTTGATGTTGATCAGGCGGTCGAACGATTCTTCTCCCGCTTCCAGCAGATCGGCGCGCACATTCGGCGCGACGCCTGCGTTGTTGACTAGCAGGTCTATACGCCCGTAAGCGCCGAGCGTCTCCTGCGCGAGCCGCTCGCGGTCGGCTGAGACGGAAACATCCGCGCGCACGGTAATCCCGTCGCCGCCCGCTTCGCGCACAAGCCGCAAGCATTCTTCCGCCGCGCCGGCGTTGCCTGCGTAATTGATGACTACCGCGTGGCCCAGCTTTGCCAACTCGACGGCGATGCCACGTCCGATCCCGCGCCCCGCGCCCGTCACCAGAGAAACAGGACGGCTACTTATTTGGCTACTCGTTTGGCTACTCATTTGGGGCCTCCGGAGCAGGCATCTCTTCTTCCGTCGGGCCATCCTGCCATTGACACGCCCAGGCGGGCAGTGAATCTTCCGGATATGGCTTTACGTGTTGCGGTGTTGCGCGCCGGCGCAGTGTCTTCAACGCCTTGTCGAGCGCCTCGACGAAGAAATACTCGCCGAACATCACAGCTTCATGCACCCCCAGGTTTTTGTGGATGTGATAGACGCCGCCGTTCAGGATGCCTTCAAAACCGGGCGTCAGAGCGCCGAGATATTTTTCGGAGAGCGTTTGCAACGAAGTCAGCGCGAAATCGCGGTAGGCGCGCGCGCGTGTTCGATCAGGCGCGGCGTCGGCCAGATCGAGCAGTCCCGATGCGGCGATGGCGCACGCGGATGTGTCTACCTGCGTGCGGGCGAGCGGTCCGCTTTCGGGCGCGTCGTAGTCCCACGGCGTTACGCCGTTTGGCGGCGTGTTTTCCAGGTAATAGTCAGCGTTGAGCGTCGCCGTTTCCAGATACTCGGCCCGCCCGGTTTGCATATAGGAACGCGTGAAACCGTAAAGCGACCAGGCCAGGCCGCGGCTCCAGCACGAGTCGCCACGATAGCCTTGATGCGTCGATTGATTCAGACATTCTCCGGATTCCAGATCGAACATCGCTTCATGTGAGGTCGAACCGTCGCCCCGAACCAGTGTGCGCCGCGTCGTGAGGCAATGTTTGTGCGCGACGTCGAGCAACCGCTCGTCGCCCGTCTTGATGCCCGCGTAAAAGATCGTGCCGACATTCATCATGATGTCTATGAACAGCGACGCGGGTTCGACGAACGAGCGCAGGTACTGCCCGTTTTCCATAAAGCGCATCGCCATCGTCTTACCGGCCTGAACCAGCACATGCTCGATGCGTTCGGCGGGGCCGCCCAATCCCAGCCAGCGCAGATAGGTCGAGAAGAAGAGGAAGCCAAGATCGTGCACGGCCCGGTCGTATTGGCGCTCTTCGAGCGGCGTGGCGTAAGCGACCGCCTTGTCGAGCCATGCGTCGTCGCCGGTCGCTTCGGCGAAGATGAACATCAGGCCCGGATAGAATCCGTCGCACCAGTGCGTCCAGCGTTTGCGGTCGTGACCGAAGGCGCCCGCGACAGTGTACATCGGGTAATAATCGGACGGGTATTTTTGCAGCAGCGATTTCACCTGACTTTGCGCGAAATCAAAGGCGGTTTGCAGCGTATTGCGGAGCGCCTCCCGCTCCGGCGCCGAATTCGACATTTAAATTTTCCTCCAAGTAGTGGTGATTCTTCGCCGGTAATCCAACCCGAATCAGGCGCACAAATCAAGCTCACATTGGTAGATCACAACCTAAGACCTAAAACCCACAACCTATCCACCTACAGATTTCCTCGCGGCTATTTACAGACGAGCATCCTGGCCGAACGCGGCGGCAAATCTTTGATCTCCACGCTGCCCTCGTGGCGGCCCAGGTCCTCGCCGCTCCAGAAATCGGTGACGCGGCTCGGACGCGGCAACGGGACGGAAATGGTTTGCGGTTTGTCTTCCCAATTGAAGACGCAAATGACGCGCGCGTCCGGCAGGTTGACGACGCCGACGCGCAATGAATCGTCGGCGAAATCGGCGGCTCGGCCAGTCGGCGGCAGCAACTTCTTGAGCATCGCCAGACGATCCGGCGCGATCTTGGTCAGGTCGTCGCCCGAGAGCAGCATTCCGCCGCTGGCGTAAATCACCGTGGCGTGAAATTGAAATTCCGTGATCGGCAGATCGCCCATCAACACTATCGCGTCGGGGTCGTTCCACCACAAAAGTCCGTTCTGCCAATTGCGATAGAGATTCTGCTTGCCCGTGGTCGCGATCCGATCCCAGGAGCGTTTGATGTCGTTCGAGCTGCGCGACCCGTGGATCAAACCGAGTGAGGGCCAGATCGGGTGGTTGCATCCGAGGATGAAGCCGTCGCCTGAGCCGCGCAGAATCGCCTGCATCCCGCGCCGGTAAGCTTCAATGCGTGTCGCTCGCGGATCGTGAAAACGCCCGCCGTGCATCGCTCCCCAGAAGTTGGCGTCGAGTTTGAAATATGCGCAGCCCCATTCGCGCCGCATCGTGCGAAAGACCATCTCAAGATGTTTCTGCGCCTCCGGGTGTGTGCCGTCGAGCGCGTACCAGGGGCCGCGCCGCCATCCGCCGAAAGTGACTTTGTCGGAGCGCAACGGCTTGCCCTCGGCGTCCTTGATGAACCAGTCGGGGTGTCGCTCGAACAGGCGCGACTTCTCTTCGGCGATGAACGGCGCAGCCCAGATGGCTGGCTCGAAGCCGCGTTCGCGGATCTCTTTCAGCACGCCTTGGATATTGCCGCCAAAGGCCGCGCCCGTTTCCAACCAATCGCCCATCGCCGGCTGATAGCCGTCGTCAATCTGAATGTACTTCAGCCCTGGCGCGCTCTTGGCGATGAAGTCCAGGTTGTCGCGCACCTGTTGCGCCGTGACGCGCGGCCCGAAGCAGTACCATGAGCACCAGCCGGTCGGCGGCGATTTGAACCGCAAGGCCAGATGATTTGGATGGTTGGCGTTCAACGCTCGGGCCAGTTCATCGAGCAACTTCGCGCGATCCGGGCCTGAACGGAAAGTGAATTCTTCCAACTCCCAACTCTCGCCAGGTTTCAGTTCCAAGCCTTCGGTGTCAACGACTACTTGCAACGAGTTTGGGCGCAAATAGAACTGACCCGTAAAGCGGCGACACGAAGTGAAGGCCAGCATCAGATTGCCGCCTTCGGGCACTGCCATAGTCATCAGACCGTAAAAGACGCGCGCGCCTTCCGGTTGCGGCATCTTGTAGTGTTTGGCGTCGGTGTAATTGCCCAAATCAGCCGGTCGCCCGGTGGAGCCGCCCGTCTGGCTCAACATCTGGAAGCCTTCGCCGTAGAGCGTGGTCGTCGGCGGAAGGTCGAGTTTAAGGTCGAAGAGCGTGACTTCTTTTATCCGCGCCGGGTTCTTACCCCGATTGATCAAACGCGCGCGGCAGAGCGGCCCGCGCCATTGCCTGACCAATTCGACTTGTTTGATGTCAGCCTCATCGCCGACGGGGCCGGCCGGCGTGATGGCGCTCGGCGCGTCGGCGAAAGATCGCTGATCCAGACTTTTCGTTTTCCCGGCCTGCGCCTGACCGACCCTGGGCATCGCCGCGAGCAACGGCGAAGCCAGCGCGAGGTTGAGGACTTCACGTCGCGTGATTTTTGTGTTTGTCATTTGAATGAGAACTCCTTGCTCCGTACGGTCTGTGACCGCTCGTCAGCGGCTAATGATGAACCAGAGGAATCGCGACGTTGAAGGACTGGGTCATATTCGCGAAGCCGCCCGGGCCGTCCCCCGTCGCCGCGAAGAGATAAGTCGGACGCCCATTTTCGATCAACAGGAATGGGCGTTCGAGCTGTCCCATGGTTTGCGTCGTCCCGTCGTTCCAGCGAAGCGCGCGCGTCCACGCCTTGGGGCGTTTCGCCAATTCCCAGCGCAGCCCGTCCTTCGAGCGCGCATGGACTCCCGCGTGTTTCTCGCCCACCAGCTTGCCGGTCATATCCTTGGCGATCATTTCGTAACCCTCCGCGGTCTTCCAAACAAACGGGTCCTCGACCTCGCCGAACTTATCGGCTGAGAATACCGGCTCATTACCGGCCACCTCGTACGGCCCCAGATAATGTTTCGCGCGGGCGACGCCCAGCATCATCTGGCTGTGCTTCACGCCTTCGTATCGGCGCGATTTGAACATCAGCAACACCGAGCCGTCGTCGTGGACGACCGGCGCCGGGTTCGAGGTGAGAAAGCTGTAGAAGGTTCCCGGCTTCGTCTCCAGGGCGGGGCGGTCGTAGCGCGTCCACGGCCCTTCAAGACGCTTGGCCGTGGCGACGCCGATGCGTTTATTCGAGCGCGCGACGATGCAGCGCGGGTCGGTGAGCGCGAACGGAACGCCGCGCGGCGGGTCATCGAACGGATGCGTGCTGCCCATGTAAAACAGGATGTACGTGTCGCCGTGCCGGGTGATCGAAGGATTATGCGTAGCTCGGCCGTCCCAGTAATCCGCTCCGCGCGCGGGCAGCGCGACTTGTTGGAAGACGTACGGTCCTTCGGGGCGGTCGGCGACTGCGCGCACGATCTCCGAGTTGGTCATCCATCCCGGATGAAACGTGATGTCTTTGGGCCAGCGGGAGGCGAACATGTGATACCGTCCGTCGTCGCCCTTGATCACCGAACCGCACCACACCCAATAGCCCTCCATTCGGAAGCCGCCGTTGCGCGGCGCCACGCCCAGCTCCGGGAATTCGGACGCGTGGGCGGAAGCGGCCAACACGCTTGTGATCAAACCGAGCAGCGTCAGCCCAGCCTTCAGTCTTTGTCGTAGATTCTTCATTGCGCAATGTCTCCTTGAGTAGTTGTAAGTCCTGGGGGCGCACGCCATTTGTTTCTACACAAGTCCGGAGATGCTTTTTGTCCCGGAGGGACATTGGATATTAGCCGGTGGCGGAGCGGAGCGGAACCACCGGAACTGCGCCGCCCCACGTTCCAGCCCCGGAGGGGCGACGGATAGAGCATGGTCTGTCGCCCCTCCGGAGACTGCTTAAAAAGTCAGAGTTGGCTACGATATATTGCGGTGTCGCTTCGCAGCAGCCACAACATCTTCTATGCCAATCCGCTGCTGCCCGGCCCGTGAACGGATAACATTTGTCCCGGCGTGCTCTTATTCTGGAAGGTGTTGTGGTCAATCTCGCAATCATCGCCAGAGACCAACATGTACCTCCCATCACCCGTGAGCTGGAAAACGTTACGAGTGATCCGGGTGTTCCTGGTACCTGCGCGCACCTGCGCTGTTCCGATGGAATGGGTTAGTCTGAAGCCCCGAATAACTATCCAGGCGGCCGGGCTGTTCACGCTGAAGCTGGCGGAGCCTCTGATCTCGGCGCCGCCGGTAGTATCCGCCGAAATAATAATGGGGTTCTGAGCCATTCCTTGCCTGTCGATATTGATGGTCGCGTTTGAAGTGTAGACGCCGTTCGTGAGGATGATCAGATCTCCGGCGATCGCCGAATTGATTCTCGACTGCAAATCCGAGAGCGACGAGACGCGGAACGTGCGCAGTGGGCCGGGCTCCGTTCCGCCAGTGATCGTGAAGTTACACGCGGTCGTCGAACCAGGGGTCGAGGCGTTCACGGCAACTCCCCACCAATCCAGACTGGTCACGGTATTCTGCTCGGTCCTGAACGCGAAGTTGGTTCCAACAGTTCGCTCCGTACCTCCAGCCGGCGTCACGAAGATCGAGTGACTGTGCGCCGGGACGTTAACCACCACGCGGAAGTGATAGGTTACGTTGGCTGAATACGGGATGGTAGCCGCCGCCGCATACGCCCCACCGTTTCGCGCGTCAATGGCGCCTGAAGTATTGAACCGCGCCAGGATGGCGAACCCGGTATAGGCGGTCTGCGATCCCCGCGATAGCCCGACCACGCTGTCGATCGGCGAGGCCGACGGCGTGGCGTCGAACTCGGCTGTGAACGCGCCGGTCTGTGATGGAAAGGCGACGTTCTGCCACCCTCCGCCCGAAGTCGCGGTAGCGCATCCCACTCCTTGCCGCGATTCTGGCGCCGCTGTGTTACTGCCACTTACTCCTGGCGCCCATATACCGATGGTGATTGTTACCCCGACTAACAGAAAGCCGGTTAACGAGAGCTTCTTCCTAGCTGACTTTTTCATTATGGACCTCCTTTTTAGTTATCCCGTTGTGTAACTACTTTGTTCGTGGATTGGAATGGGCAAGAAGAGATAACCTGGCGGGGTTCCTACGTTCATATCGGACAAGTAGACGCCGGCTTCAGTTATCGCCGCTCACGTCGAGCCGGATCACGGAAGCCAGTTCGCCCGGCGCTTTGTCGGGCAGTCGCACCACCAGTTTCCCGGCGGCGTGCGAAAATTTCAGTCCTTTGTGTTGCGAGTCGGCCAGCAGGGAAGCCTTCGTGACCTTAGCCTTCACGCCGTCCAGAGTGAACTCCTTCGGCCAGGTGAAGAGATGGATGTAGAGCTTGCCCGGCTTGGTCGTGACGCGCCACTCCTTCGCCTGCTCGAAGACCGGTTGGCCGCGCTGATCTTTGTTGGTCGCGCTGGGCTTGCCGAACTCATGGCCGAAGGGCGTCGGGCTTGCGCCGTAGATCGCTTCACCGTTGACCTTCAACCATTGCCCCACCTTGCGCAGGATGTCCACGCTCGGTTGCGGAATGAGGCCTTCGGCGGTCGGGCCGACGTTAAGCAGGTAATTGCCGCCCTTGCTGACGATGTCCACCAGTTTGAAGACGATCTCCGCCGGCGGCTTCCAGTCTTGATCGTAGCTCTTGTAACCCCAGGTGTGGTTGATCGTCGCGGGCACTTCCCACACGCCGGGCACGACCTGATCGGGAATGCGGTTGTCGCCCGTCGAGCGGTAATCGCCTTTGCCGCCGAGCCGGCCGTTGACCAGGCAATTCGGCTGAAGCTCGCGCACCATGTCCGTGAACTGCCGGGCGCGCTGTTCGGTCATCAGGCGCGGCGTGTCGAACCAGATCATCCCGAGCGGGCCGTATTGCGTGAGTATCTCGCGCGTTTGAGGCAGCGCCTTGTCGCGCAGATATTGATCGAAGTCCTTCTTGTCGTCGGGTCCGAAGTCCCAGGTGTTGCCCGCGCCGTTGGGCTCGCGCCAATCCTGCGCCTGCGAGTAATAGAAGCAGAGCTTGATGCCGCGTTTGGCGCACGCCGCCTGAAGCTCTTTCAGCGGGTCGCGTTTGAAGGGCGTGGCGTCAACGATGTTGTATTTGCTGACATGCGACTTGAACAGCGCGAAGCCGTCGTGGTGCTTCGAGGTGATCGTCAGGTATTTCATCCCGGCGTCTTCGGCGAGTTGCGCCCATTCTTCGGCGTTGAATTTGACCGGATTGAACTGCGCGGCCAATTGCTCGTATTCCGTCACGGGAATCTTGGCGCGATTCATGATCCATTCGCCGATGCCGCCGATCTGCTGCCCCTTCCACGTCCCGGCGGGAATCGCGTAGAGGCCCCAGTGAATGAACAATCCGTATTTGGCTTCGCGGAACCATTTGCTGCGTGGGTTGTTCATCTCGCGCGCGGCGTCTTCGGGACTGGCCAGCGTGATAGCGGGACGCGGCGGCGCCGGCGTCTGTTGATTAGGTTGTTGCCGCCCTGCGGTCTTGAAGGCGCCGGCGCTCATAACTAGCGCGCCAATCAAGAGCAACGCCGCGACCGCTTGCAAGACAACGGACTGATAGATTGATCTCTTCGCTGAATCTCGCATCTGTACGTTTGTCCTTTCTCTCGATCTAAATGCGTGTTTGGAAATTCAGTTGTTTGACCGAAACGTGATCTCTTCAACTCCGTTAGGAGCGCGATGTTTATAGTTTTGGGAGGGCTTTAGTCTTTAGCTCCGTCAGGAGCGACATCTGTCAGATGTCGCTCCTGACGGAGCTTGGGAAATGTGTAGCGTCGCAATCTATAAACATTTCGCCCCGCTGGGGCTGGGACTCACAGACGCGCTCTAAAAACTGAGTCGCAGCGACCCCTGCATCACGCGAGGCGAACGGGCGGAAATCGGCTGTCCAAAACGAGCGTTGGTCTGAGTGACCTCGCCCGTCGTGGGATTGAGAGTGAAGGTCAACCCGCCGTCAAAGTCAGAGAAATTCGTATGGTTGAAAAGATTGTAGGTCTCCCAGCGGAACTGAAGACGAAGCTTTTCACGCAGGCGGACGTTCTTGAAAAACGCCAGGTCGGAGTTGATGACTCCGCGCTGGCGCAGCATGTTTCTCGACACATTGCCGATCTCTCCTCTCGCAGTGGGTCGGACAAAACACGAAGCGTCAATAAAGACGGGGGTTCCGTCGGCGGCCTTCGGCGCCTGGCGATTCGGATTACAAACCACGAACGGACGCGCCGCCACTTCTCCGCCTGTGTAGTCGGTGACGCCGCCGACGTAAGACCAATTAAAACCATTTCCGGTCCCAAACGTTTTCGGCCTGCCACTGACGAGCGACGTGGTGCCGGAAAGCTGCCAGTTGTCAAAGAGGGTTTTGACCAGGCGGTTGTCCCAGCGTCGCCCAAGACCGGGGATGTCCCAGATGTAGTTTGCCGTGAAGATGTGGTTCTGGTCGTGGTCGGCCGGGCCGTAGTTGAAC
>Ga0187894_10003053_pt1 | contig 19187 bp, 14 predicted proteins | sample GBC1701081metaG_FD_136650 | JGI IMG/M metagenome (GOLD analysis project Ga0187894, IMG submission 136650) | White microbial mat communities from a lava cave in the Kipuka Kanohina Cave System on the Island of Hawaii, USA - GBC170108-1 metaG ...
AGGACGCGATTTGAAGAAGGTCGAAGATGGGACGAGCTATCCGACGGGCGCTTATACCGACGCAATGATGCAAGGCTTCGGGCAGGAGTTATACAAAAGATTTGCGCCGGACATCTTCAAAAAGGCTTTCTGGCGGTTAGCGAATAAACTCCGCAAAGATTTCACCTCGATTCAGATCATCTCCGACAATCCGACCATTCCGTGGGAGTTGATGCGTCCGGCGCGCGATGATGAGACCGGCGAGCGCGGTTTTCTCGGCGTCGAGTTCAACGTTGGCCGCTGGCATCTTGCTGAAGGCGTGACGCCGGTGGATAGCCCTCCGCAGTCGCTGGTGATTGACCACTTATCGGTCATTGCGCCGAAATACCATGACGAGACTGAACTGCGTTACCAGTCGGAAGAGTTGAAGGCGCTCGAGCGCATGCATGGCTATTGCTCGGTGGGCGGGCGGCTGTCTGAGTTGCAGAGGTTTTTCGCCAATAAGCCGCAAGGCATCATTCATTTTATCGGGCACGGAGGAACGTTGAGGGCGAATTCCGTGGTCAAAGATTATGCGATCCAATTGGAGGATGTCCTGTTAGACGTGCAGGCCTGGCAAGGGCTGGCGCCAAGGAGATTAAACGCTCACCCTTTTCTCTTCTTCAACGCTTGCAATATCGGGCAAACGCAGAAGGTGGCCAACTTCGTCAACGGCTGGGCGCCGGCCATGCTGGAAGCCGGCGCGAGCGGATACGTTGGCGCGTTGTGGGCGATCAACAACCGCGGCGCATACGAATTTGCCGCGAAGTTTTATGACATACTGGAGAAGGAACTTCAGCTCGGCCCTGTTACCGTCGCCGAAGCGTTGCGGCGCACGCGGGCGACGTTTCTGACGAAGAGTGATCCTACTTTCCTGGCCTACGTTTACTACGGCGATCCCAACTTGACGTTTTATGCCAGGAGTCAGTGACAATGTCATTCGTTGATCCGGGATAAGGTGTGTCGGCCGTCGCTTCCGTTCAACGGGCGCGCGCGGAGATCCGGCTGATGAACAACTGATTGATGTTATTCCCCGCTTCTCTCAGCGCCTTCAGCCTGGCGTCTTCTTGCGAAGCTCCGCCACCGCTGCTGAAAGGGTGTCCCGGCTCCGGAATCTCCTCGCCGCCTTTGGTGACAATGGCCTCGAGCGTTACAGTCGCATCGGCAATAAATGCTCCTCCCGAATATCCACGTGGGGTGACTGAGACCTTTCCCTCCACAACGACAGCGAATGGAATGGCGCCTCCGGCGGCCTGATTGCCCGATCGTAGCTGCCTTATCGCTTCCTTGATTTTGGTAGAGTAAGTTTCGCCGATTTCCGCTTGGGAGTCTTGAAATAGACCACGATCAGAAAAGTGAGCAGCAGCGAAGTGAAGGCGAGAGCGGCAATTTGTATCCATAAAGGTGTGGGGGATTTGGAAGGAGTTCTTCTCATTTGCTCACCTCAAGTGGTTAAACGAAACATACGCGCAGATCGTAAATGGTAAACAGCGACTCCGGTGAGATGCGCATTATCCGCTTTTTACAGGCTCTTCAGGAGAAGATTTTAGCCCGCCCTGCAATCGCAAATCGGTAATCTCATCATTCAAACTCTACCTCCGACCGCCGCCGCCTCTGTGGCTCCCAAGTCCACTCCCGGCTCCGCGCATCTCTTCTCTCTTAATCAACGCCCGGCAAATTTTCTTGTGAACGGATGGGCCATTATTCCGCCGCCGAACGCTTTAGGGAGTGAAGACAGCGATGCGTTGTCTGTTGCGCCGCGAGGCCGCGGTCATCCGTGACATGCGCGACTGCCCGTTGTTCCGGCCTTGCGCTTCAATGTGTTTCAACCAGAGGAGGTTTATAGATGAGGTTTCAAACGACCTTTTGCGTTTACGTCCCGCAATCGCGCCGCTTGGCGCTTGCTCTATTCCTAACGGCAGCGGGTCTGTTCCTATTCAATGGACAAGCTCATGCGCAGACTTGTTCCGACAATATGCGCTTCGGCGATCCGGGGTCTCCGCGCTACCTGTCAAGCGGCAGCGGCTCAATGGCGTTTCGCGGATTTCTGACGGGCAATGTCTATGGCCGGGTCAGGAACGGGCAACTGAGGGATTTCGATCTGCGCCTCGACCCTGACGTCAACGGCCCCAATGGGCTGCGGCTGATGTTGGTCAATTACAACGCGGCGCCTTCGGTGATCCCGCCTACCTTTCGCTGCGCGCCGATCGCCAACGGCGCGAAGATTACGATCACCCGCGTCCCGACCGCGCGCCAATATTTCCAGGGCGACGCCACAAGCTCCAGAGGTTACGCCGACGTGGAGATCACTTTTGAAGGCGCGGGGCCGGGGCGCATCGTCGTCTACTACCGGCACAGTTCATTCAGCCGCGCGGATACGACTCCGCCGCGCCCTTACAACGGCAGGATCGTCAACGCCGTTCCGCAAGCCGGGGCGCGGCTGACGATCACCAACGACTAATCACGCCGATCCCAACAGCGAGAGGTTCGCCGGTCCCCGCCTGGCGAACCTCTCCACGGAACTCGAACCGTCAAATTATTGTTGAAGGGAGACGTTATGTTTTCGAAGCTGAAATATACCTTCGCGCTTTGCCTGTTATGCGCCGCGCCGTCGTTCAACGCCTTCGCCCAGCAAGGCGCCGCGTCGCCCGCCGCCCCTTCGCCCGAAGCGCAACTGCTGCGCACGCTGATTGACGAAGTGCGCCAGCTCCGCGTCGCGTCGCAGCGCAACAGCCTCAATCTGCATCGGGCGCAAACGCTGACCGACCGGATGGCGCGCCAGCAAACTCGCGTGGAGAGCCTGGCCGAGGAGATCGAGCAGCTCAAAACGCAGGTTCAGCAGTCGCTCGACACTTCGCGCGACGAAGACGAAATGAAAGAGCTGGAAGCGGCGATCAATGACACCGCGGACACGCAACAGCGCGCCGTCCTCATCCAGTCTTACAACGGCATGAAGCGCGCCATCGAACGCCAGCGCGAATACGCCCGCCAAGAGGCGGAACGCAGCCGCTCGCGCCAGCAACAACTCGAAATCGCGCTGCGCGCCGAACAGTCCAAACTTGCGGAGCTGCAAGACCAGTTCGACGCGCTCGAACGCGAGTTCGAGAAACAACTCAACGAAACGCGCAAACCACGGTGAGCGCGTCCGGTCCCCTTTCATTGCACGACTTGGAAAGTGATCCCATTGGCTATTGTCAATTGACTATTGGTTATTCATCGCTACTCGCAGCCGGTAACTTTTCAAGTCGTGTTATTAACGGCCCGCGCCGGCGGCGATCTCGCGCCGTTGGCGGCGACTTTCGCAAGGAGATTACTTATGTTTGAAAAATGCAGAGCAATGTTGAAGAGACGGCTGAGCGTTTTCGCGCTCACGGTGGCGCTGGCGGTAACGGGCTTGGCCGTGGCGGCTTATGCCCAGGTCGGTGGCATCTTCCCCACTGTGCTGACGGCGTACGGCGCCAGCGGCCACGTTACCGGCCAGATCGTCGTGACTGCTCGATTGACGCGCTTCTTTGGCGGCGCTCCTATTGTCTCGCAGCGGTTGCAACCCTACATCCTGCGCGATGGTGGATCATCGCCTTTAGGCGCGGTCTACACCGACAACAATGGCTATGCGCGGCTGACGCTGTTGCGTGGGGCGCTGCCGCAAAGGGGGACGTATTACATCGGCTGGCGATACGACGGGAATGGCGTTTACAGCCGTCCCCTCTCCGTCAGCGCGGTCACGGTGACGCAGTGAGCTGTCGCCAATGGTAGCGCCGCGTCTTTTGTTTTCCAGCGAGCGCAAATCTTTGCGTCTCGCTGGAAACCCACTTCAATCGCTCCAGACTCTTGATGGCATTTATGAACGCCTGATCTTCCTTTGACGTGAATATTGCGGCGGCGGTATATCTTTGCGTGGCTGCTTCTTCAGCCGTATATGGATTACTAACCCAATGTTCCGGATAGTCGATTGAATAGCCAATCGTTGGATCACGGAAACGCTGTTCACATCTAATAGCGCAAGAAACGCGCAAATCGGCTCAAGTTGTTTTGTTGATTAAGGCAGGGCAGGGCAGAACAGGCGAGATTAGGACGGAAGCGACCGCGGATTTTCACGGATGCGACAGATCAACGTGGATTATCCGTGACAATCCGTCGCATCCGTGAAAATCCGCGGTCGCTTCCGTCCCAATCCCGGTGTTTCGATTTAGTAGCCGAAACGGCAATCAAAGCCAGTGTTCGATCCGGGCTTGGGAGTAACGATCAATATTCATTCTTGCCGCCAGCGCTTATTTCGTAGAGAAACCAGATGCGGCGCTCCGTCTGATCCAGAATCTCCTGCAGCAGATTGCCGGTCGGCGTGTCGCGGTTCTCATCGCAGGTCTCTATCGCCGCGCGCTGCATCTCGGCGATATGGAGGTTATCGTTGAGCAGTTCTTCAATCATTTTGTCCGGCGGCACGAAATCCCGGTTGTCGTCCTCGATCGTCTGTAGCTGAGCGATATGAGAGATACTGCGGATGGTAGTCCCTCCGATGCGTCGCACCCGCTCCGCCAGCGTATCAATGGATTCGAAGATGGATGTCGCCTGCTCGTCGAGCATCAGGTGGTAATCGCGATAGTGCGAACTCGCGACGTGCCAATGAAAGTTTTTGGTCTTCGTGAAGAGCGCAAAAGCGTCGGCGATCAGCGGATTGACCGCCGCGACGATTCGCTCCACTTCTTCCGGCATGAGATCCGTCGGCGTGGCAAGTTGTTTCGGCGCCGGATAGGACTTGATTCTCCCATTTGCCTTGGCGGACGCTGAATGTTGCCTCGCCGTCTTGCTCGCGGCGTTATTCGGCATAATTCCTCCTATCTTTCCAAAAATAAAACAGCGAACGAACACCGCCACACTACCACTATTTCAATAATCTTACGGTACGGAACTGTACCAATGAGGTTTGGCGCGCCGGTATGGTACAGGGAGCGGTAGCGACCTGGCGCCTCGTAAGGTATACACCTCAGGGGCGCCAGGTCGCTACCGCTCCCTGTACCGTACCGGCGCGCATGTCAACAGGCTTCGCATAACTTTCCAAGTCGTGTACTAATGCAAGTTTTCCGGCGCGAGGCCAATGTAGCGCGCCCTTGGACGAATGAGCCGAGTGTCCGCATACTGCTCGATCGCGTGAGCGATCCAACCTATGGCGCGGCCGAGGGAAAATAACGCGAGCGGGCTTTCCGAAGGCAGGCCAAGCGCATGCGCCAGAGTCACTAAAGCAAAGTCCAACGTTGGGCGCTCGCCGGTTAGCCCGCGCGCCGCTTCGGCCAAGCTGGCGGCTGATTCCAATACGGCTCCCCGGCCAAGTGTATTTGCGAAGGAAAGTAATAAAGCCGCTCGCGGGTCACCATTCGGATAAAGTGGATGCCCAAAGCCCGGCAGTCCTTCGCCCTGACGGAGACGATTCGCCAGGATTTCTCGGGGACGCCGCGCCCTGCCGGTTTCCAGGAAGAGCGTTTCGACCTCCGCTGTGTGGCCGCCATGTCGCCGGCCCTTCAACGCGGCGAGCGCGCCGGCCACTACTTCGTAAGGCGTGGCGCGGGCCGAAGCAATGCATCGCGCCGTAAAAGTCGAGACATTTAGTTCATGATCCGCGCAGAGAATGAGAGCCGCGCGCAGAGCGCGGGCTGCCTTCTTTCGCCGCGGTAGCCAGGCTTCCTGCAAGGAGACATCTATCGGTTCCCAGGCCGCGCCGCCACACACCCCACCACACACTGAGGATACCAACAAGCTCAGGATGCGCGCGCCCGTTCTCGCCACAGCCATTGGCCGCAAATCGTAGGCGCCCGGATCGAGCGACGCCCCCAGCGGCAGCGCGAGCTGGCAACGCTCAACCGGCCCAAGATGAGGCGCCCGTTTGAAAAGATCCTTTATTTCCCGAGGCAATTCTTCTGATGATCTCGTAAAGAGCAGCTCCGCCTCTTTGGGATCGCCCCTCCAGAGCAGCGCCGCGACTTCCTCCACGCTCGCCTGCTCGGCAAGCTCCAGCGCGTCGCGTCCGCGATAGTAGATTCGCCCTTCATCAATCAGAGTGAGTGATGAATCCAGCACCGGGGCGCCCCAATGCAGGTTCCGAGCGGCGGCTTTGGCCGGGTCGCTGCGGAGTTCCTTTCGTTCCACAAGGCGGGCGACGTCCTCTTGCAAGTAACGTCTTACCCGAGGGTGTCCCGCGACCGGCTCTGACCGGAGCATCCCTCGGCTCACATACGAGTAGAGCGTGGACAAGGAAACGCCGAGAGCCGCCGCGGCTTCGCGAGCTGTCAGGTAGCGACCAGTGGTCTTTTCTGTCCGGATCTTAGCCATTGCCGTATATATTGATTATCGAATCAATATTGACAATATTCCGCCGGAGGGCAATATTGCAAGTGGAGCGTCGCATATGGCTAACGAAATACACGAAGGTCTTGAAGGGGTGGTAGCGGCTTCCACTCGGTTGAGTTTGGTGGATGGCGCCGCTGGTCGCTTGATTCTCGCCGGCTATCCGATGGAACAGATAGCGCCGCAAGCGAGATTCGAGGAAGTAGCTCATCTGCTGTGGAATGGCAGGTTGCCGAATCGCCTGGAGTTTAAAGACCTGAGCGCGCGTCTTGCTTCGCGGCGCCGTCTGCCGTTCGGCGCCTTGGCGCTTTTGCGCGAGGCTGCCGGCGCCGCCGTCCCTATGATGGATGCGTTGCGCATGGCGGCGTCCACCCTCAGTTTAGGCCGGAGAGAGTCTCCTGAGGAGGACGCCCTCGCTGTTGTGGCCGCCTTCCCGGCGATCGTGGGCGGGTACTGGCGACTAAGAAATGGTCAAGAACCTCTCGAGCCTCGTGAAGATTTGTCGCATGCCGAGCACTACCTGCATCAGATTTTCGGCGGCGAAATCGGGCCTGAGCGCGCGCGCGGTTTGGAGACCTACCTGAACACCGTTTGCGATCACGGCTTCAACGCCTCGACCTTTGCCGCGCGTGTCATTGTTTCAACGCGCTCCGACATCGTTTCCGCTGTCACGGGCGCCGTCGGCGCTCTCAAAGGTCCTCTTCACGGCGGCGCTCCAGGGCCGGCCCTCGATATGGTCTTTGAGATCGGGGAGGCGGATCGAGCCGAGGCTGTGATCCTTGCCAAGCTCGAACGTGGCGCCCGGCTGATGGGCTTCGGCCATCGCGTCTATCGTGTGAGGGATCCGCGCGCGGACGTTCTGGCGGCGGCAGCCGAGAGATTCTATACCACGGAGGGCAACCGGGAGCTTTATGAGCTTGCGATTGCGATTGAAAAAACGGCGCTCCGACTCTTAGCGCGGCATAAACCTGATCGCCGTATCAATACGAATGTGGAGTTTTACACCGCGTTGCTGCTTCATGGGCTTGGATTGCCCTCCGAATTGTTCACTCCGACGTTTGCCGTATCTCGTGTCCTCGGCTGGACCGCGCATTGTTTAGAGCAACTCCGGGAAGGCCGTCTCATTCGCCCGGAGTCCAAGTACGTTGGGCCAACTGGTTTGCAGTTCCAGGGCCTGGAAACAAGGGCCAATGGAAACTAAACCGATTTAGAGCGCTGTCACTCTACTGGGTATGGGCCTTCCGCGAATTTGCGAGCGTGGTATCGCTTTGACCCTACGGCGCGCGACAGCGGACTGCGCGGGTCGGCCCCCGCTCTCAGGCTGTCGAGCACGCGCTCAAAATCGTATTGAGGGCGCCAGCCCAGATCATTCCTCGCTCGCTCGTTGACGTACACCCTCTCGATGCTTGGAAACATCTTCCATCCCCGGCGCGCGTACTCCTGCTCGTAGTCAGGAACCCTTCGCCTCAGCGCCAATGGCGCGCTTGCGCGCAAGTCGAACAAGTCGTCACGCGTAAAGGGTGTGGTCGCGCTGATGATGTAGCGGCCGAAGCCGATTGAAGGCGCCTTCTCAAGCGCGAGCAGATGGGCGCTCACGACATCCTCGATATCCACGCGCCGGTAGAGAAACTCGTTCGCCTTAACGTTGCCGTCGTCGTAGGCCTGTCGCGTCTCTTTGTCGTCGTCCTCTTCCGGAAAGAAGCGCGAGGTTCTCAAGACGAGGCACGCGAGCCTGTGGTTCCGGTGGAATAACTTGCAAAGATCCTCCGCCGCGACCTTTGTCACGCCGTAGATGTTTTTGGGAACGGGAGAGACGTCCTCGGTCACCCAGACTGCGGGAGCTTCGGCGGGCGGGTTAAGCGCGCCGCCGAAGGCGCTGGTCGTGCTTGTGAAGATAAACGAGCCTGCGCCAACCGAAGCGGCCTCTTCCAGGAGATTGAGTGTGCCCGTGATGTTGGTGTCAACGAAGCTCTGCCGTCCGTGAGTGATGATATGAGGTTTGTGCAGGGTCGCCGTATGGAGGACCGCGTCCACACCTTCCATGCATCGCTTGACGTGATCCCGGTCAATTATGGACCCGACTTTGTTTGTGAAGTCTGAATGAACGATATCAACACCGATGACCTCATGGTGTGTATTCTTCAGCGTACGAACCAGCGCTTCGCCCAAATGACCGGCGCTGCCTGTAACTAAGATCTTCATGCTCGTTTTGTGGTCTTCTTTGTGGTTTTTGTGGTGAAATAGGTCTTGCTAAGAACCGAGCCGGAGTATAAAAGACGCTACGTCTAAAACAAAGGCATCAGACCATTCAACGCTGTGAAGGAGAAGACAATGACGCCCAAGACAGGTTTGCCACTTTCATTTCTGCTGATCTGTTGTTTGGCTCGGAGCGTTACAGCCAGCCAGATCGTTGACGCAAAGATCGAAACGAAACTCACGCCGAGTCCGGTCGAATACGCGGTGTTGTTGCCTGATGGCTATGAATCGGCGAAGGACTCGCTGCCGCTGTTGCTCTTTCTGCACGGTGGCGGGGGCGACAAGAGCTTCCTCAGCCGGATGCGTTCGGTCTTTGACGAGATGTGGAGAGCGGGAACTCTGCCGCCGATGGTGGTGGTTACGCCGAGCGCCGCGCGTTCGTTTTATATGGATTACAAGGACGGCTCGCAGAAGTGGGAGACGTTCATCGTCACGGAATTCCTCGATCATCTGCGCGCGAAGTACAAAGTAACGCGCGAACGCAGGGGCACATTGCTCTTCGGTATCTCGATGGGCGGAATGGGCGCGCTGCGGATGGGATTCAAGTATCCCGAAAAATTCGCCGGGTTGGTGGCGATGGAGCCGGGTATTGATCCCGTGTTGAAATGGAAAGACCTGCAGCCGCGCAACAAATTCTGGCGCGGACAGGAATTGATGGGGACGATCTTCGGCAAGCCGTTCGACGAGGCTTACTGGGAAGCCAACAACGTCGCGACGATCGCGGTAGCCAGAACCGATAAGTTGCGCGCGTCAGGCTTGAGCGTCTACATCGAAGCCGGCGACGAAGACGCTTTCTACTTGCACGAGGCCACCGAATTCCTGCACCGCATTCTGTGGGATCACAAGATCCCGCATGAATATCACCTGGTGCGAGGCGCCGATCACGTCGGGCGCACCATTCGGCCCCGCGCGATGGAAGGGTTGGGATTCCTTGCGCGCGTTCTCAATCCTCCGCCCCCCGATCCCGAAGCGGAAGCGGCCCGCAAACGGCTTGAGCCATTAAAAAAGCTGGTCGAAGGCAAACCGTAATAGTAAATCGAAGCTCGCAACATTGAGACATCGTATCTATCAAGACTTTTTGCATTGTGCGCTCACTCTGTGAGCGGGCGCCTCCGGTTGCAGACCGCGAACCACCTATTTCACTCTGGTCGAAGTCGTCTTATACCCGCCGCCGGGATAGACCCACTCGCCTGTCAGCGTGTCCCCATCCTTGCTGAACACGCCTTTGTAATAAGCGGGCGAGCCTTTCTCACCGCCCCAGATCGTCAGCGTATCGCCATCGAGTTCGTAAACGTAATCAATTGTCAGACCGTCGAGCAGGCTGTAAACGCGCGTTCGGATGTCTTTGCTTGGGTCGCCGAACAGCGGTTGAAAATGTCCGATCATCTCGATGCCTTTGTTTCTGCGTCCGGCGTGCAAAAGGTCGAAACGCTGCATCAGGAAGAATCCGCCTTCCGCCCATTCGTATTTGATCTCGCCCTGCGCGTCGCCTGACACCTTCCACGTCCCGACGAGTCGGTCGAGGCTTTTGAGATCGGGATTGGGTTTGGGCGCTGATTGGTCATTGGTCTTTGCCACTGTGTTTTCTCCTCTGGTTTGGGCGCGTTGCTGCGCGCGGCTGTCAACCGCGACAACAACAATGAGGATTGCGAATATCGCGATGACGCCGCAGAGCGCGCGGCGCGAAAGATGGGTTTTATGCTTGTTGCTCATGTGTTCCTCCGCGTGACGACCGATTACTTCTGCGACGTCCAGCGCGACTGGATTGTTCTGGACAGGCCGGATTGTACTCGGGGACAGCCGTGAATGTCTTGATGGAGTTCTAAAAAAGCTGATAAAAAGCTGATAAAATGCCGATAAAACGCTAGTGCGGGGAGTGAATCCGGCGGCGATCGCCGCCATCGCAAATCAATATGTGTCCGGAGATTTATGGACAAGAAAGAGAATAGGCTATACGAATTCGATCGGTTTTGTCTCGACGTTTCAGAGCGCATTCTGCGGTGTGATCAGCAAGAGGCGCCGCTGGCCCCGAAGGTCTTCGAGACGCTGTTGTTGCTGGTTGAGAACAGCGGGCGCGTTGTCGGGAAGGAGGAGTTGCTGAAGGCCGTCTGGCCCGACAACTTTGTTGAAGAAAGCAGCCTCACACAGAATATCTCTCTGCTCAGAAAAGTCCTCGGCGACGGCGTTGACGGACGGCGATTTATTGAGACGATCCCGAAGCGCGGCTACCGGTTTATTGCGCCGGTGAGAGTGGTAAACAACGGAGCCGCGGCTGATGAGAGGGCGCCAGATCACGCCGCCGCAACTGAAGTGGCGATCAAAGACATACCTTCGGGGCGTAAACTCGCCGTCGTCGTCATGGCGCTGCTGCTGACCTTGGCGGGCGGGGTATACCTCTGGGCGGCGAAACGCCGGGACGAGACAAACGCCAGGAGCGGAAATAGAGTGCGGTCCTTGGCGGCTCTTCCCTTTAAACCTCTCGGTAGTGAAAGCGGCGACGAATTTCTCGGTCTCGGGATGGCCGACGCCTTGATCCTCAAGCTCGGCGGTTTCGACGGTCTCACAGTCATGACGACCGGTTCGATAGCGCAATACACCGGACGCGGGCACGATGCGCGGGAGGTCGGGAAGCGTCTCGGCGTTGACGCCGTGCTCGACGGCACGATCCAGCGCGACGGCGACCGCGTGCGTGTGACGGCCACGCTGCTCGATTTGCGCGACGGTAAGATACTCTGGTCGGGCAAATTTGATGAACAATTCACCGATATATTCGCGCTGCAAGATTCGATCTCGGAGAAGGTGTCCGGCGCGCTTAAGTTGCGACTCGCGGAAGGAAGAAGGTCGCAACCGGCCGGGCGATTTACAGCGAACATGGACGCCTACCAGTTGTACTCGATGGGTATCTTTTTTTGTAACAAGGACACGCCCGAGGGGGTGTCCAAAGCCGCCGAATACTTCAGACAGGCGATCGAAAAGGATCCCAACTATGCGCTTGCCTTCGCTATGTTGGCCGATACTTACGTTATCATCGCCGGTAGTGGTTATAATTTCATGACGCGCGACGACGCGCGCGAGAAGGCTCGGGCGGCGGCCACCAGGGCGCTTGAACTCGACGATTCGTCGCCGGAAGCGATTGCCGCTGTCGGAATGGTGAAAGCGCAATTCGATGGCGCCTTCGAGGAAGCCGAACAACTGTATCGGCGAGCCATTGACTTGAATCCGGGCTTCGGGACCGTTTATCTGCTATATGCGATTCTTCTTTTAGATGTGGACAGACTCGAAGAAGCCTTCAAGCACATGCAGCGCGCGCACGAGCTTGATCCGCTCTCGCCCATCATCAACAGCAATCTGAGCTTGCTGCATCATGTGGCGCATCGGCCGGACGAGGCGCTCAGATATTCCCGCATGGCGCTTGAGGTCAATCCGAATTACTGGCATGCGCTCGCCAATCAAGGTGAGGCGTATGAGGACAAGGGAATGTATCAAGAGGCAGCCGCGGAATACCGGAAGCTCGCGGAGCAGGAAAAGTTCAGCCTCTACGGTAAACATAAACTGGTTTACCTCTATGTCGTGATGGGCCGTGGCGCTGAAGCTCGGAAATTGCTCGCGGAGACTCAAAAGCCGCTTCGGGAAGGGAAAGCCGAGCCGCTCGCGATGTTCAACATTGCCTTGGCCCACGTTGCTCTTGGAGAGAAGGACAAGGCGTTCGAGTGGCTAAACAGAGCCGCCGAATCGGGAGTCTTAAGCCGTTTCACTCTTCAGCGTAACGCCAAACTGGCCCCTCTCAAGTCAGACCCGAGGTTTGAATCTTTACGGCTCCGCCTGGAATCAAGACGACAGAGCGGATGAGACCAAATCAAAACAGGCGACATTAGGACATAATACAACCAACCACGGGGAGCGCGGGGAACACGGGGAAAGGCAATAACGATGAGCCTCCCCGTGTTCCCCGCGCTCCCCGTGGTTGGTTGCGGCGCCAATGTCTGTTGGTTCGATTTAGCGAGCCATTACGTAGAGGGCGAAAGCTGTAGCGATCAACGGGTCGTCCTCTTTGACGAGGTTGTTCGAGTTCCGGAAGCTGCCGTCGCCAGCCTGCGGAGGGAGTTCGACTGGCAAACCGGGCAGGACTCGGGAGATTGTGTGCGCATAGTAGAAGCGCAGTCCCGATCCCCAGGGCCGGCCGGTTCCATTGTCGAACCCTGGCGCCCGGTCAGGTTGGTGATGATCTCTGAGCCACCTGATCGCTTTCGCGATGCGTGGATCCGCGTCGGGAACGCCAGCGGCCCGCAATGCCAAAACACCGTCCGCTGTCGCAGTGCCATAGCTCACGAAACCGCCGCCACTGCTCTCGCCGGCCTTATTGATTTCGGGATTGACTGGAGAGAAGTAGAATCCTCCATCGGCGTTCTGTGAGCGCTCCAGATACATCAAGGCCCGCCGTATCACCGCGTCGGAAGTCGGGACGCCTGAAAGCTGCAAAGCCTCAAGGACGTATCGCGTCATAGACAAATCCACATGCCCCGCTTCCGGAGGACGGCGAATCGAGCCACCCATACCCCACCCGCCATAAGGAGTGTCCTGCGGCGCCCAGCCACTGGCCTCGCTGAACTGCTGCGCGCGCAACTGCGTTACCATCGGTTCGATGACTCTTTCGTACCCGGAACTTCGGGCCTTGACCATCGCAGCCACGGCAAGAGCCGTAGCATAGTTCGGATAGTCCGCGGCTGTGTCGTCCATCAGGCCAAGAGCGCCATCGGCGTTGGTGTTTGCCTTTATGAACGTGAGCGCGCGCTCTACGCTGCGGCGCGGAGCCAATGCGCCGTCCGGCGCATCCAGCAAGGCGACGAGGACGAACGGAGTCAACGATTGTCCGGAGCGCAGCAGCCCGTACGTCGAGCTGTGAAACCCACCGTCCTCGGACTGTTGCGCCCACAAATACTGCGCCGCCTTCTTTAGCGACTCGCTCCCATTGCGTCGTGAGCATCCCGTCGCAACCGCGCCGCACGTCGTTCCGGCCACGGCCAGAGCGTTCAGCAGGAATGCGCGCCGGTCAATTCTCACGATCCGGTACAAGGTTGAGGATCGCCGCGCTGGTCACGGCGACGCGTCCGGTAATGCAATGGTGACCAGCCCACGTCCCATCATTGTTCTGCAGCTTCAGAACCTTTTGCGTGATCTTCGAAGACCACTCGCTCCATTCCTTACCGCCTGTACGCTTCAAGCTATCGCTGATGTTGAGATAGGAGAAGAACTCCTCCCCGCCTATCGAACCGAAACCTTCGACGAACCTCGTATCGGAAAGCCTGCCGTTGATGGCGGCGATCTCCTTGGCGTTCTTCTTCCGGTCCGCTTCCGTACGGCTGAGTTGCTCGAGGGCCTGCGCATCTTGATACAGCGGCACTCCGGCGGCTGCCGGGAGGGACGTGGAAACCACAGTCTCACTCATCGCGCCGACACGCCCAATACCTGGAGCGGAACCGGGGCCGATACCGCCTCCAACGCCGCTGACGCTACCACCGGCGACTGAACCTCGATCCTTTTGGCTATTCACCGTGTAGGTGTCCGCGCGCGCCATTACCTCTTCTTTCACCTTTACACCTTTCTCGCGGGCCATGTACAAACTGCGCGAAGCGAGTGAGGTTCCGAGCACCGGCGCCCATCCGCCGGCGACATTCCAACTCCCGTCGCTCAGTTGATTTTTCTCGATCTTGGCCACGCATTTTTCCAACCCGCTCCGCACGCGCGCCTTGTTGGCCCCGGCAAGGGTTCCGTCCACCCGCGCGAGCAGCATCGAGGCAAGGAAGGTATCAATGAAAGGTCCCAGCTTGCGCTGGATCTGTGTTTCATTGACATCGGTGATCGAGAGGCCGTTAGCGGGGCTGGCCTCGATCTTTTTCAGAATGAAGTCGACCGCGCGTTCGACATTGGGCCGGTATTGATTGCCGGCTCGCAGCAGCGCGAGCGCCGCCACCGCGGTGTTCGCTACGTCATTTCCTTTCGATTCAAGGTTCTCAGTCTGACGGACATTCGATGCGGCGCCTCCGTCCTGTCCCCATCCGCCATCGGGGCCTTGTACTGAGGCGAGCCACTTTGCGCCTTTTTCCACCGCCGCTCTGACTTCGTTGTTCGGCGTTGTGGCCACGCCTGGCGTTTGTTGCGTAATTGCTGGTCTTTCTTTGTTACTGACTCTGTTGCTGATTTTGCTGCCGAGGGTCTGAGCCAAAATGGCGACGCACCCCAGGAGCGCAAACGAAACGAAAGCTACTACGGATTTCATATTTCTCTCCTTTCGATCCGAGCGCCAGAAAAAAGTTCCGGGAAACGGTTCACACTGACCTTGAGAACGGGCGTCTGACCGAAAGTTGCAAACTAATCTTCCGGAGATTTCAATCGCTACGCAGCGTGACCGCCGGATCAACACGCCCCGCTCTCCGAGCCGGCCCGAGTCCGGCCAGCAAGGCGACCACCAGCAACAGAGCCGGCGCCGCTATCAGCGTCATCGCATCGGCGCTTCCCACTCCAAACAATTGGCTCTTCAACGCGCGGCCCACCGGCCACGCTGCGATCAGTCCAATTGCCGACCCCAATATCCAGAGTCGTATAGCGTGAGTGAGCACGAGCCGGCGGATGTTGTTGGTTTGCGCGCCGAGCGCCATTCGGATGGCGAACTCCCGCATCCGCAACCCCGCTCCGTAAGACACGACGCCGTACAATCCAAGGCAGGCCAACAGCAGCGCCGATCCGCCAAACAGCATCACCAATCCGGTCATCAGATTCCGTTGGTGGAGGCTCCGGTCGCGCCAGGCTTCCATGGAGCGAACTTCATAGACTGGCTGGTCGGGGTTTTCTTTGTGAATCTGTTCGACGACGGCGGCGGTAAACGATTCCGGCCGGCCGGCGGTTCTGACCACAAGCGCTCCCCGATCCAGAGTCTGCTGCGCTTCCGGCGCATAGGCTTGCGGAAAGCGATCAGACTCAAGGCTGGCGCCCTTGATATGGCCGACTACGCCGACGATCTCTCTCCAATGCGTAGTCGGACCTCCGCGGCTAAAGCGGAATCGCTTGCCCAACGGGCTTTCATCGCCGAAGACTTTGCGAGCCAGTTGTTCGTCTATGATGCCGACAGCCGGCGCCTCTGCGCTGTCGTGTTCAGTAAAATCCCGCCCGCGAATCAGCGGAATTCCCAGCGCCGCAAAGAAACCAGGCGTGGCCGAGTTGATATTGGCGCCGATGCCCGCTTCCGGATTGTTTTCGAACTCCACCCCACCGTACATCCGGCCCCCAACGAACGGCAGCGCGTTGACGATGCCGGCCTCGATGACGCCAGGGACGGTTTTCACCCTGGCGACCAGCCGGTGATAGTAGTCCGCGATCAGCGGGTCCGTCGGATAAAGCTCTGTCGGGTATTTCGCTCGCGGCGCTGTCAGTTGCATGGTCAGCGCGCCTTGGGGAGAGAAACCGAGATTCACCTTCATGACCTCAACCAGGCTCGCGGTGAGCAGCCCGCCGGCAAAGACCAGCGCCAGCGTAACGGCGATCTGCGCGATCACGAGCGCGTTCCGGATCGCTCCTCCGCTCGCTACCGTGCGCGAGCCTTGTTGGATTGTTGCGGTGAGTTGGACGCGCGAAGCCAGACGAGCCGGCAGCATCCCGGCGAGCAGCGTGACCAGCGCGCTCAGCGCCAATGCAACCGCCGTGACCGGCCCATCCAACCTGATCGGTACCAGGCTCGTCAATTGCGCCGGCGCCCACGACTCCGACGCTTTGAGCAACCACCAGGCGAGCAGCACGCCGCCGCCCCCGCCCACTACACTGAGAGGAAGCGCCTCGGTCAGCGTTTGTCTTCGCAAGCGGGACGCGCCGGCGCCGAGCGCGGCGCGAATCGCGAATTCGTGCGCGCGCGCGCTTGCGCGAGCGATTAACAACCCGCCGAGATTGATGCAGACAATCAACAACAAACAACCCACAGCGGCTAGGAGAACATAGATGCTTGTCCGAAACTGCGCGACGGCGTACTCAAGCATGGGTTCCACCAGGACGCCTCGTTGTTTGTGCGCGTATTGCCGCTCCAGACGCTGCATGATCACGGACATCTCCGCCTGCGCCTGCTGCAAGCTGACGCCGGATTTGAGCCGCCCGACTGCCCGGTAGTAAAAGACCATCCGGGACTGAATTTCATCAGGCGTGATCAACAGCGGCGTCCACAATTCGTATTCGTTGGTCGGATATTGAAAACCCGGCGGCGTCACTCCGATCACCTCGAACGGCTCGCCGTTCAATCGGATCTTTCGGCCCACGATGGCTGGATCGCGCGCGAAGCGCCGCTCCCAAAGCCCGTAGCTCAGGACGGCTACACTCGCGTCTCGACGGGTCTCTTCTTCCGTAAAGAAGCGGCCGAGCATCGGCTGAACACCGAGAATCGCCAATAGATTCCACGTTGTCCGCGCTCCCGGCACACGCTCGGGCCGCCCGTCTCCGGTGAGATTGAAATTAGTGACCATTCTGGTCAGCGCGATGTCTTCGAACGACTTGGATTGCGCCCGCCAGTCCACCCAGTCCGCCGAGCACGCGCCGAGACGCGCGCCGGCCGCAATCGGGTTCGAGCTGGTGTTATGAAGGGCGACAAGCCGCTCCGGGTCGGGATACGGCAATGCGCGCAGCAGAACGCTGTATGCCAGGCTGAAGATCGCAGTGGTCAAGCCGATCCCGAGCGCCAGCGTCGCGCCCATGACAACAGTCCATCCCGGCGACTTCCGAAGCATCCGCAACCCATACCGCGAGTCTTGCCAAATTTCTTCAAGCCACCGCACGCCGCGAGCGTCACGGCTCCGCTCCTTCGCTTGCTCCACACCGCTGAAAGCCTTGCGAGCCGCATAGCGCGCCTCTTCCGGATTCATCCCCAGCCGGATGTTCTGCTCGGTTTGTTGTTCGATGTGGTTGCGCAACTCCTCGTCCAACTCACGCTCGGCTTGCGACCTGCGCAGCAGCGCCCTTAGCGCCGTCTTCAGCCTACTTAGCATACCGGTCTCCTTCTATCGGTGTTTGTGTGACGGGATGTAAAGGGCAAACCAGAGATTTCAATCGGCGCGTAGTGTGACCGCCGGATCAACACGCCCCGCTCTCCGAGCCGGCCCGAGTCCGGCCAGCAAGGCAGCCGCGAGCAATAGGGCCGGCGCAACCGCCAGCGCAACAGCATCAGCGCTTCCCACGCCATACAATTGACTCTTCAACGCGCGGCCCACCGGCCACGCCGCGGCCAACCCAATCGCCGAACCCCATATCCAGAGCCGTGCCGCGTGGGAGAGTACGAGCCGGCGTACGTCGTTGGCTTGCGCGCCGAGCGCCGTTCGGATGGCGAACTCCCGCAAACGCCGCCCTGCCGTGTAAGACACGACGCCGTACAATCCAAGGCAGGCCAACAGCAGCGCCGCCCCGCCAAACAGCGTGACCAGTCCGGTCAGCAGATTTCGCGCTTGTAGGCTCTGATCGAGACGGTCCGCCATCGAACGCACGTCGTAAACGGGCTGATCCGGGTTTTCTTTTTGAATCTGTTCGACGACGGCGGATGTGAATGATTCCGGACGCCCGGCGGTTTTAACGACGAGCGTCCCCCGCTCCTGCGAGCGCTGCGCTTCCGGTCGCTGCTGGGCTTTCGGCCAATACAATTGCAAGCGCGGATCGGTCTCCAGGCTGCCGGATCGGATGTGACCGACGACGCCGACAATCTCGATCCATGGCGTGCGCTCCGTGATGACGCCGAACTTGAAGCGTTTGCCCAATGGACTTTCGGCGCCGAATACTTTGCGCGCCAGTTGTTCGTCAATGACGCCGACAGGCGGCGCGCCTTCGCGGTCGTATTCGGAAAAGTCGCGCCCGCCAAGCAGCGGAATGCCCATCGCCGCAAAATAACCGGGCGTGGCCGAAGTGAATTCGGCGATGGTTGCCGCGTCCGGCCTGCTTTCAAATTCCACCGGGCCAGAAGGGCTGCCCTCGTAAAAGGGCAGCCGGCTGACCGCTCCGGCCTCAATCACGCCGGGGATGGTTTTCACCCGCGCCGCCAGACGGTGATAGTAATCGGCTACCTCCGCGTCCGTGGGATATTTGGCGCGCGCCGCTTGCAATTGCAGGGTCAGCGCGCTTTGCGGCGAGAAACCGGGATTGACTCGCAGCGCCGCGACGAGGCTGCGCGCCAGCAAGCCGCTTGCAAAGACCAGCGCCAACGTGATGGCGATCTGCGCGGCGACGAGCGTGTTGCGCATCGCGCCTCCGCCCGCGACTGTGCGCGAGCCTTGCTGGATCGTCTCGGCGAGTTGAGCGCGCGCCGCCAGCCGCGCGGGCAGCATCCCGGCGAGCAGCGCGACCAACACGCTGAGTCCGAGCGCAAACGCCAGCGCCGGCAAATGCAATCCAATCGCATCCAATCCCGGCAAATTCGGCGGGAGCCAGCGCGTCAACAATTTGAGCAGCGCCCAGGCGAGCAGCACTCCCGCGCCCGCGCCGACGATGCTCAACGGCGTCACTTCGGCGAGCGTTTGTGTGCGCAAGCGGCCACGGCTCGCGCCAAGCGCTGCGCG